>Ga0098061_1001164_pt1 | contig 12763 bp, 29 predicted proteins | sample 22_taG_FD_92579 | JGI IMG/M metagenome (GOLD analysis project Ga0098061, IMG submission 92579) | Marine viral communities from the Subarctic Pacific Ocean - 22_ETSP_OMZ_AT15343 metaG | ecosystem: Environmental > Aquatic > Marine > Oceanic | place: Subarctic Pacific Ocean | collected 2015-01-20 | reverse complement strand
TGGCAAACCGCTGGCTTTTTATTTTATTAGGCGTATAGGACGGAAAGCAAGTAAATTTTGTGGAAAAAAGTGCGTGGGCGGAGGGCGCGCCAGAGCAAGAACCGTGCCAACTTCTGCGGGGCGTATAATCATATAAATGTTTTGACATCTTTTTTACATTTGCTCACGCTATGCAATAAGTATGCCAACGTAAACGAATAAAAAAATCTCAGGTTAGTTTTTTTTATCGTGCAGCGATTCCAGCCAAAAAAATCTCAGGGTCTAAAAGATTAGACCATGAAACTTTGGCACGACTATTGCAGGGAAGGCCGGGGGAGCTACCCCCGGCCCCCGGCTTGCCTACTCCCCGGAGAGGTCGGCCCGGTTGACCCGGACCTTGCCCTTGCGGGTTTTCTTTGGAAGCTCGCTCGCAAGGCGAGCCTGGAGGGCCTTCACCTCGGTCGCGACGTAGGCGATGGTTGTTTCCAGTTCGTCGCCCACCTTGTCGCCGCTGCCAATGGCGATGGACGCCGCGTCCACGATAAGGGCCGCGATACCGTCCCGCTGGAAGCCCGCCCGGTGAAGGGCGATGGTCAGCGTGGCGAGGAGAGGGACCGACACGGTGGGCGTGTAGTCCTCGTCCTCGGAGACCGACAACTCGCCACCCGCGACGGTGACGGTGAAGGCCGGGACGCTGTGAAGGCCAGCGGCCAGCTTGTCGCCCTTTGCGGCGGTAGCGGTGGCTTTGGCGATAAGGACGCGTTGTGCGGGAGAAAGATTGTTCATTGTGACCTCCAGGGGATGGGCTTGATTGCCCTCACACTATACAATAAGAAGCTGAGATTTTTTTGGAGAGAAACCGGATTACTCCGGCTTTTCATCGGAGCAGAAGTCCCGAATCCGGTCCATCTCCTCGTCGTGGTGAATCCAGACATGATTAGCGAGCCGACCAAAGGCCGCGTCTGGCCCGGTCGTCTTGCCCTTCTTTGTCGTCCTAAAGGACGGAGTAGACCAGCCACAAAAGCGGCAGTTGATACGTTTTGAGTTCTTCATCAGACACCTCCTGTGTAGGGCTAACAATGTGCTGAGATTTTTTTGGCAGAAAGTGCGGCACCTCGGCGGCCCCTATATAGGGAGCAAAGCTCCAGAGCTTTGCTCCCAGGAATCGCCAAAAAAATCTCAGCTTCTTGTTATACGGTGAATGGAGAACACTGAATGCCTTTCTATATGACCCCAAAAAATCGACCTGTCCCGGCAACCCAGTCCTCGCTTCAGGACCGACTCTATAGCGCAACTCATCAAATCATTGTTGATGAGTTGGACGCCGGAGCAACATCGGAGGAGCTTCTCGGAATGATGATTAGCTTCATCAGCAACGACATCGGAGAGCAGACCATTCTCCGGCAAATCGCCATCCGAAAGAAGGAAAGAGAAAGCCTCTGAGTGTAGGCCGAAAGGTGGGGTCTTGACCCCACCTTTCTCCTGCGGCTTCTCGCCAAAAAAATCTCAGTAGATTATCTAATGGTGTGAGGCGCTGATGCCTCGTTGGAGGTCCAATGTCTTTACTTTCTACTCGCGCCAAAATCGTCACCCGCCTTCTTCAAGACCCTAACCTTGATACGGTATGGGTTACCCCCTCTGATCGCACCCCGGCTTGGGGCGAGAAGGTTTCGGTTGTAATAAGCTGTTTCGACCCCACGGGCGACACGGAAGAGTGTGACGGCACCTATGGCTATTCTGCTCAGGGAGTTCGGATGTCGAACCTCGATGACCTCGCAGTTTGGGCATTGGTCGCTGAGGCTTACAGGGAGCAGGAAAGTTAGGCCGCTCTCGGCCAACCCGACAGCCCAAAGGGCACCATAAATGGTGCCCTTTGGTTTCGGCTGGATCTTCAAAGCCCGCAAAAAAATCTCAGTATGTTATCAATCAGTGTAAGGAGGACAAATGAATAGTGTTGTAGTAAATGGTTGTTATGGTGGGTTCGGGCTGTCCGTGAAGGCAGCGGAGCGGTTGTTGGAGCTTGGATCGAAAGAGGTTGAGATCAGCATCGAGGATGAGGGTACGGAATACGAGTGGACCTGTGTTTCGTGGAATGGTACACGGCATGATTCGCTGCTGATCGCCGTGGTGCGGGAACTGGGCAAGCGTGCGAATGATGACACTGCAAACCTTGAGATCGTTGAGATCCAGGGAAATCAGTACCGCATAACGGATTATGATGGGCTGGAGTGTCTAAGCACGCCCGAGGGCATCCGTTGGACGGAGATCTAGCGGGGCCGAAAGGTGGGGTCTTGACCCCACCTTTCTCCTGTAGTTTGCCGCAAAAAAATCTCAGCATCTTATTAGATAGTGTCAGGAGGACAACATGAATTGGAAAGCCCTAGTCTACGCAGATCAAACAAAAACTCACCTCGTCGCCCCTTTGTTGGTGGAGGCCGTGGTGGCTGATATCGCAGAGCGTTATGGCGTAACCCCTGGAGTCATTAGCGACGAGGACGCGCTGACGCTCGACCCTGGAGGAATGTGTTTCACTAACTCCAACTGGGAAAGTGCGGAGTTCGCCGGACTGACCGTCAAGATTCGTGCCGAGCACATTTTGGGCATGATTCTTTCCGGCGGCCTGTCTCGGCGCGATATGGACAGCGGCATGACAAAGGTGTATTTCAACTACGTCTGTGCCGTTCTGCCGACCGATGCCGCCGATGCTATCGATGCATGGCTGCTGACCCTCGATGATGGCGGCGACCGCCAAGACCTTGTTGACAAGGTTGAGGAGTATGTCGTAACCGAATAAATCGCAAGGCGACCGATGGCAAGCCGGGGGGACAATAGCTTGCCGCTCCTCAAGGGGAATCACTGTTTCAGTGATTCCCCTTGTTGCTGCCTAATACCCCCAAAAAAATCTCAGGCTCTTATATGTATGTGAAGGGAGAAGGATATGAACAACTTTCTCAATATCAACTGTGCTGGGTGTGCCTATGAGGGCGGTAAGTTCTACACGTCTGCGGCGATGGCCACCCTGGACGATGGCACGACCGTTCAAGCGTGGAAAAAGACTAACAAGCTGTGGGACATGGAGGCTGCTGCCCTTATCAACGAAATGGCCAACCCCAACCCGAACTTCGCAGGAAAGTCCTGGCCGAGCGAAGGGCTTATCCTGCCTGACCATGTGGAGTGTGGTGGGCAGTGGAAGCCCGAGGATGGAGGCACCCTTAAGGGTAAAGCCATTGAGAAAGCTTCGTCGTAAGTTAGAGCGCTGTTTGTTCCTAAAAAAATCTCAGGCAGTTAATAGACTGTAACCGAGGAGGTAATGTGGATTTCCTAAAGAAAAACCTGTGGCTTGTTGGATTGGTTGTTGCTCTTTCAATCTGGGGCCTTTTTTCTAGCGGCCTTGTTGATGCCCCGCCGGGGCTTCGGTTTGGACTTATTGATAATGGGGTCGTGCTTCTGGGCATGTACTTGGGTGTGGACCTCGATGGATGGTTAGCTGCCCGACTGGGCCGTGAAGCTAACCCTCTTATGGCGGCTGTTTGCGGAGCAACATGCTCCAACATGCTGTCCGATGGAGTTGCGGCCTATATGGATTCGGCTATGGCAGGGATGGAGATAGGTATCATTCTGGGCTGTCTTATCCCGATTCTGCTAATCGGATTCTGCGAGAGAGTTCGCTCTCTGAAGAAGTAAGGGGTGGCGAGAAATCGCCCGTTCTTTCCAAAAAAATCTCAGGATGCTATTACAACGTATAAGGAGACTTCAAATGGCAATTACACTTTATGATCGCGAGGAAGATGGAGGATCTTGTCTTTCAAAGGATGGGGCGTATATTCTTCGTCAGGCAGTTACGGTTGTTCGTTCGCTCATGGTTGAGGTAGAGGAAGATGGTCCGGTTGATCTTCGAGATCTTCAAGTCGTTCTCACCTCCGCTGTCGAGGATGTTATTCTTCATGAGATCGTTACTCGCCGCCTCTCCTGATGGGCTAAAGGATACCTGCACGCAGGTATCCTTTCTGCTGGCGAGACTCGCCAAAAAAATCTCAGCAGCTTATCTAATGGTGCAAGGGCGATCAAGCCACAGGAGACTCTTTTATGACCAGAATATACGAAATCATCAGCAAGACCCGCGACGGCAAGTTGGTCGCAGTCTGTACTACCGAGGCTTCTTCCCCGGAGGAGGCTCGGGATAAGACCGCAAGCTTCTGCTTTATGATGGACATTACGGTCCATAGCGTTCGCCCCCAGTAGGGCCAATGAGAAGGCTGCCTCAAAAGAGGCAGCCTTCTCTGGGGTTAGATCCTCCTAAAAAAATCTCAGCAGATTTTTTTGCAGCGTCCAAAGGCGAAACAAGTTTCTTCACCAAAAAAATCTCAGTGTCTTATATGATAGTGTAAGGAGGATACAGCAATGAAGCTTAATACCTACGTCGAGAGCAAGCTCCAGGGAATCGTTGACCAGATGGTGGCATCACTTGAAAAGGGTGATATCCCGTGGCACAAGCCTTGGAATGGAACCAGCATGGTTCCGAATAACTGGTTCACCGGGAATGATTATTCTTTCCTGAATGGATTTATCATGATGATGCAGGGCTATGGTGATACCCGCTGGGCTGGCCCCGGTCAGGTTCGCAAAGGTGGGGCAACCATTCTCCCCGGCCTGGAAAAGAAGGGCACGGCTATCTTTGCCCCGATTCTCAAGGGTTACTGGTACACCGATGATGATGGCAACAGCCGCAAGGGAAAGAAGCTCATCGGCTACAAGGTGGTCTGGACCTTCAACGCCGAGCAGTGCGATGGCGTCCCGGCCCTTCCGGTTGTCGATGATATCGACCCCACCGTGGGCTACGAGCGGGCCGCCGCGTTGGTCGAGGCTTCCGGTCTGAAGGTGACCCACCAGGGAAACCGGGCTTGCTACAGCCCAAAGGGCGACTCTATCACCATGCCCCCGGCTGGTGCATTCACAAGCCTGGACCACTATTGGGCCACCATGATGCACGAGCTTACTCATGCGACGGGTCACTCCAGCCGCCTCGCTCGCAAGGGCATCGGCTCTTTCAAGACCCACTCGGATTATGCTTTCGAGGAGTTGGTTGCCGAAATGGGTTCCGCGTTCCTCTGCCACATTATCGGAATCGACCGCCCCGATATCATGGACAACCATGAGGCATACATCAACTCATGGATTCGGGCGCTCAAGCGTGACCCCCAGGTTCTGCTGGAGGCTGCTGGTCAGGCCCGGAAGGCGATTGGCTACATCCTCAAGCTGGAGGAGTAGGGGAAAGCAAGTGGGGGAGGGTCACCCCTCCCCCACTTGCTACTTTTAGTATAGAGAAACAGCCTGAGATTTTTTTGGACACGTGCGGATCATTTGTCGGGATTTTCAAATAACGAAAGTTGCCGCCAAAAAAATCTCAGCATCTTATTAGGTAGTGTAAGGAGGACAAATGAAGCAGGGAAAGGCCAAGCTGTTTAAGCAGCGAAAAGATATAGATGGCCAGTTTCACCGTGGCGGTGGGGGTCGTAGCGCAGAAAAGGCTCGTCAGCACAAGCGCACGGTTGAGAAGTCTCTGCGCCAGAAGTCCCGTAAACTTTGCAGAGATGCACAGGAGGATAGAAATGACGACTGTAAATAGTGAACGCTTCGAAACCTATGATGAACTCATAGGTGAACTGCGGCGGCTGGAGGCCGTTAGCGGAAAGCTGGCGGTGATAAACTACCTAACCATTAACGGCCTGTTCCTACCGGAAGCTGTGGCCTTCTATAATGTATTTGTGAAAGCATAATACATCATAGAATCTGCCCAAAAAAATCTCAGCATCTTATTAGATAGTGTAAGGAGAAAAAGAATGCGAAATATTTTTACCAAGACAATTGTTGGCGGTCTGTTCGTTTTTTCATACTTGGCGGTTGCTATGGCTCCAGTCATGTGTATCGCAGGATTAAACTACGCGCTTGCGAGCGGCGATTGTTGGCCGAATATGGCAGAGGCATGGCTGGCAGGGTATGGAATCCCCTTCCCAGGGTTTGCTATGATGGGAGCATACGTGGCTGTAGTATTCTTTCCGTCAATTCGTTTTGCAACATGGCTTGCCTTTGAAGTGGCAAGCCCTCGACTAAAGCAGGGGGTGAACGGCTAAACACAGCCAAGCCATGTAGGCAGAGGTGGTGCTTCTTTGAATAGCTCGCACCACCTCTGCCCGCCCTTTTGGTATTTTAATGTTTGCCCAAAAAAATCTCAGCATCTTATTTTATCACAGCCCAGGGAGGGTTATATGGCGCAAGAACTAAAAGTGGGTGACCGGGTACAGGATCTCATCACCTACATGGATGAGGACGAGCCGGGACTCGGCGTTGTCGTTGAGGTCTGTGGCTCCGGCTTTATCGGCGTCAAGTGGGATCGGGATTCCGGCTGCTACGTGGGCGCGGATATGTTGCACCAGAATCAGGTGAAAAAGATAACCGAGCCGACCAATCGGTACAATTTGATCTTTTTCACCGACTACAATGGCGAGAGTAAATCGGAAGTTGTCTCTAGGGATACATTCAACAAGCTACAGAAAGCATAGGCTGAAAATAGAGTGGGGCAATGTTTGCTAAAAAAATCTCAGCATCTTATTAGGTAGTGTAAGGAGGACAGAATGGCAAAGACAGCTCGAAAGAACCGTAAGCGTAACGCTCGTCGTAAGGAGCGTGCCCTTCGTGCCGCGATGCGCGGAGATGGTGAGGCATCAAGGCCTCGAAATGAAATCGTGCTTGGAATGATTCTTCGGTGCAAGGGGGGCCGGTTCCAAGACCGAAAGAAGCAAGCCAACAAGAAGGCTTGTCGCGGCAGTCGCGGGGGTGAGGAATGAGAAATCTACTCCTCCCCATTGCGATGGCCCTGATGGTGGCTGCCCTGTGGTACTATCTTTGGGTCCAGCCCCGCACAGAGTTTCTGTTTGAAGTTATGGACTGCATGGGGGCCGACCCCTCGGAGCAGGCTTATTCGGAATGTGCCAACGAAGTTTCAGAGCGATATGAATAGTCGCCAAAAAAATCTCAGCATCTTATCATTCAACACAGGAGGTATCTTATGTCTAAACTATCAAAGCGCATTCCTTGTCGGTTTTGTGACTGGTCCACTCCGTCCTTTAGGACGACAAAGAAGGGTAAGACCAGCGGCCCTGACGCGGCTTTTGCTCGCTTGAAGGACCACGTGTTCATGCACCATGACGGGCCGTATGAGACGGTTGTGGCCTTTGTTGCGGCAACTCCAGAGCCGGAATGTGAGGAGAATGAGGCTTCCATCCGGCGTAGGCGAAACTGGTGGGCTTTTTAGGAACAGGGTTTCTTTCCAAAAAATCTCAGCATCTTATTAGATAGTGTAAGGAGGACAGAATGATTCTAAAGATTGGTGACAAAGTTGCGTGGCGACACGCGTGGGGAACCGGACCTCTTGAGGAGGCGGTCATTGAGCATATCACGGTTACTGACTATCCCCGTGAAAAGTACGGGGATGACAGGGAGCAGGCAGATTGGGCCTTGGTTCATGCTAACCGGGTCTGCGTATCGTTGGCTAACGGAAGTTGGGCCTATGGTAGCCAAATCTCTCCCATTGGAACTGACCCTAACGAGTGGCACAGGGGGTTGGGCAATGTATAAGGTAACTGGAGTTGACAGAAGCGGCCGCCGCTTCAGGATTGAAACTGATAACATGTTTCATGCTATGGGCATCAATCTTTGGCGCGGCTCGGTCTGGCAGAGAGAAAATGGAAAATGGAAGCTGGTAAGGAGAGTATGGAACTGAAACTTGCCAAAAAAATCTCAGCATCTTATTAGGTAGTGTAAGGAGGGCAGAATGTTCATTAGCGCAGATAAAATCATTGAACTCATCGAGATTGCAAAAGAGTGCGACAGAAAGTTGCCGGAGGATGAAAAGAGGATTCACGTTCTTGATATCGCCGCAACGCTTCAGAAACTCATTGACGATGAGGTGGCCGAGATGGATAAGATGGCAGAGTATTTTCAGGCCGAAGAGGATGAGAGGCTCAACCAGCAGGCCATTCGTCTTGAAGATGAGGAGTGGGGTCGCCTCCAGATGGAGGAGGCAGTCATTGAAAAGGAGTTGCGAAGATTCGATTGGCCCGGAGGTTTGTAAGGTTTGAAAGGGAGGTGCGGACGGCAAGGCACTTAGGCGATTAGACCTAAACGGCGTCCGCCCCAAAAACTAAGCTGCGCTACCGCACCCCCTTTTAACAAAATCCATAGCCGGCTAAGCGACTATGGTGGGACACTCTCTTTAGATGATTCCCTGAAAAATGTGGAGCCACTTAGCCTCTGGCTCCACCCATATATTAGGCATAGTTATCAAAAAAATCTCAGTATCTTACCAATCAGTGTCAGGAGGACGACATGAATATCAAAGTCATTAGCGAAAACAATGGACCATTTAACAATCCGCAACTTATCCGGCAGGCGCACGTAACAGTGGACGGGGAAAACTTTCTAGTATCCTCCTCTAATGTTTCTGGGTCAGGCATAGAAACGCTCGCATTTGAATGCGACACGTCTGGAGAGGTATTGAACTGGACCCAGGTTGCCGGAAGCTGGCGCAACGGGCGGGCCTTGACCGAAACTAATACACTTGCGCTTACAAGGGATCTCTTCGAATAAATCGTCAACCGACGACCGCTGGCAGAGCGGGGGGACAATACTCTGCCATACTTTCTCTTCAAAAAAATCTCAGCAGGTTATCATACAGTGTCAGGAGGACAACATGAACGAAATGAACGATACAGTTGGCGCACCTATTTTTAACATGCCACAGGACGCAACGCCTTTTGGCACGGATATTGAGGAGGCATTTACCGCCGCCCTTTCCGCGAGGATTCTTATTCTCACGGCGGAGGCATTTTCTGGCCACCAGCCCGCCCTCATTGCGAAGGTCGAGGGGAGCCTTTTGGATGTTGTTTGCCTAACCATCGATGGTATGGCGCAGACCTTCCGCTTTGATATTCGTCCGGGACCACCGGAGGCAATCGAAAAGGAGATTATCACGGCAATCCTTGAAATTGCCGAAGCAAGCAACGCTGTAACTGATATGGCTATCAATCAGGTTCTCTGTGGATTTGGCTCCCCCTCCCTGCTCTTGGGGTAGGGGAGGTCTGTCCAAAAAAATCTCAGCATCTTATTAGGTAGTGTAAGGAGGAAGAAATGAAAAAAGGAGGTGTAATATCAATCGTCGCGGCTACAGCCCTATTGCTGGGAGTGGTCTATTTGGTCGGCTGGGGTAACGTAGCAATCGCTATCTTGGCCGTACTTGCAATCAAGCAACTTATGTAAGGGAGTGTATGAGTAAAAAGAAGGACTGGAAGGGTACAGAGCCTGTGGCAAAGACTGCAGAGCAGCGCAAGCGCGATGCAGAGTATGAAGCTATGTCGCCAGAAGAAAAGAAGGCGGCTCATAGAAAGCGGCTTGTTAGTTGGCTCAAGATGTTTCAGGGCAATGATCCTGTAATGTATATAGATGGAAAGCCTCAAGGGCATAGCCCCATGAGCAAAGAGGCGGCAGACTTGCATCTGGCGCTGTTTGATGGGGAAGTTGAGCCAACTGCAAAGGTTAGGCTTCAGTTGGCTCAATACGAAGCTATGCGGTTTCCTAACTCAAAGAAGCTTCAGGCCAAAATGTGGCAAGCCATGAAAGAGGCAGAGGGCGAAGAATAGACAAAAAAATCTCAGCATCTTATTAGATGGTGTAAGGAGGCAGCCGACCGATAGGGAGTTCGATTCTCTCACCCTTCGCGGGTTCAGATGGTGAGATCGACTGGCAGCGGAAAGCCTGTGAATCTGAGGGTTCCCCTAAGAACCTGATGGCTAAGGGCAGACTGGAAGGGGGCGGTTAGGGCTGCCCCCTCCTCTTTTTCTCTCCGGCAAAGTTTTTGCCCAAAAAAATCTCAGCATCTTATTAGGTAGTGTAAGGAGGACAGAATGGGTTTTATCAACAATCTTGAACTTGAGGCGTCTTGTCGCATCGCGGAAGCTGGCGGCATGTTGGCCGGAAACGGCGCAGGCTTTCGTCATGTCTCGTACTGGCTTGGAGGATTGCATAATATGCTGCCACCTTGCGGCGATGGGTCTGCTCGAAACGGCAAGGTGGACCGCTTGGGTCGCCCCTTGCAGCAGGGTCGCGGGCAGGGACTTTTCGATGATGTCATTCCCGTGACTATTGTTCCCGGCTCTATCGTGGAAATGGTGCCCGCCTTTCTCAAAGGCTCAAAGGGCAAGGGTTATGGAAACCGTGACCTGACCCTGTACCATGAGGTTCCTATGGCGATGGCTCGGGACGGTATCCCTCTTTGGGGGTTCCTGCTCCGAGGAACCGTGACCGACCTGGAAATGCGACGGGTCAACGCTTCTAACGTCATTCTGGCGCAGGAAGCTGGCGCTCTGCCCGATGGTACGGTCAAGGTTCGCGATGACCGCCGCACCTATGAAAAGGCGGATGGTACGGTCAAGGTGTACGATTACACCCGCCTCCGTATCGAGTGGGCGCGAGTCGCAAAGCATCGGCCCGACCTGTTTCTCGACAACGACTGGCGACCGTTCGACCCGACCCTCCCGGTCCCCCGCTACGTTCGATAGACAACGCACCCCCGCCCAAATGGGCGGGGGCTTTTGCGTTCGTATAATAAAATAAAATATTCTGAGATTTTTTTATTTTATTATACGAACGCATATATTTGCGTATGCGTAATATTTTATGAACTTGGGCAAAAAAATCTCAGTATCTTATTAGATAGTGTAAGGAGGCGGCATGACCATTCTGTATGTGGGAGACATTCATGGAGTAGTAGACGATGTTGCGAAGATTGACCGTCTTGCTGTGGACATGGGTGTGGATACAGTTGTGCAGGTGGGAGACTTTGGAGTCTGGTGGCCCAAGACCAATAATCCGTTGGTCAAGTATTTCAAGAAGCGTGCCAGGCAGAATAGGCCCGGCCCGACTTGGTACACATGCGGGGGCAACCACGAAAACTATGATAAGTGGCTGGAGCTTCAAGAGGGGCAGGGTAATCCGACTACCCTTGTTGAGCTTGCGCCGGGGGTGCATTGGGTTGTACGTGGACGTATGATTACCCTTGAGGGGGAAAGGCATTTGTTTTTGGGCGGCGCAGAATCTGTTGACAAGGCTCATAGGGTAGAGGGGGCAACATGGTGGGCCTATGAATCTCCGACATATGAGGAGTTTTCTACATTCTTCAATGCTTTTGAGGATAAAAAGCCAGATGTTGTGGTTACACACGAAGCCCCGCTGTGTGTTGATTGCTGTGGGTCTGGACATACGAGTATGAGCGTCAAGCGAGAGGACCAACCAACCGCCAGAAATCTTCAAAATATTTGGAAGATTTCCACCCATCGCCCCGCCCGCTGGTATTTCGGGCACCATCATGTTTTTGAGGAGTGGGAAGTTGAGGGTACAATCTTTAGATGTTGTGGGGTCGGCGGCCAATACTGGGCAGGGGCTTGAGCATATACGCCCGCCCGCTTTTGGGCAAAAACTTTACACTACAGGTTTTCACAAAAAAATCTCAGCATCTTATTAGATAGTGTAAGGAGAGACCATGGTTTATGTTGTTCTTGATGATTTGTCTACTTTTAGTGGCGTGGACGGCGCAGTAGTGGCTGTCTTGACAAAGGCCGGAGAAGATGAGGTTGACGCTGTTTCTGACTTCAAAGCTGTTGAGCTTGATGATAAAGAGTATGTGACAACCTTTGTTACTATCAGCGCTTTGCTTGACTGCTGGAATACGGTTCACGGAACCGACCTATAGGGTGCAGAATGTCTGAAAATCTAAAAAAGGATATTGAAGATACTTGGGGGCCTTATAGTCAGCAGGCTATGGCTTATAAAGCTGTCTTGAGAAGGCTGGAGATTAGCAAGTCTCTCTTGAGTAACCAGAGCAACGAAGCCCCTGAAGAGCAGAGCAGGCCCGCTCCACCTCCGGCGGCATCCATTGGCCCGTCGCAGGTGGCAAGGCTGACCGCCACCTATTTTTTGACCCGAGGGATTATCATAATCAGTGCTTGGGTGGTATTTCTAATCTTGTTTTTTGGGATAGGGGCCGGAGCATTATGGTATGTCGCCTCCGAGGTTGAGTCTACCCGCCAGATTATACAGAGCCGATAGTTTTCACAAAAAAATCTCAGCATCTTATTATAGAGTGTAAGGAGGACAGAATGATTCTAAAGATTGGCATAGGGGGCTGGGCAATGTATAAAGTAACTGGTGTATAATGGATAATGAAGATGAAGTAAAGAAAGCACTTTTAGATGCATGTAAGTATGCACTTGAATACTTGGAAGCAAACGAAGGTGAGTACGGAACACAGTCTCGTATAGTGGCATGTCGATTGGCAATACTTAAAGCAGAAAAGGAAAATGGAAGTTGATAAAGAGAGTGTGGAACTGAAACTCCCCAAAAAAATCTCAGTATCTTATAACAACGTACAAGGAGGATAGAATGTATAAGGATATCAAAATCGTTAGCGAAAATAAGGGGCCGTTTGAAAATGACCAGCTTATCAAGCAGGCGCATGTAACAGTGGACGGGGACAACTTTCTGGTGTCATCTTCCAAGGCCTTTGGGTCGGGAGTGGAAACGCTTGCGTTCAAATGCGACCCCTCAGGAAAGGTTGAGGATTGGGTGGATGTTGCGGGAAGCTGGCACAACGGCGTAAATCCGGAGGGGAGTAACACGCTCGCACTTGTGAGGGATTTGTTTCAATAGATCGTCAACCGACGACCGCTGGCAG
>Ga0098061_1001163_pt1 | contig 12778 bp, 13 predicted proteins | sample 22_taG_FD_92579 | JGI IMG/M metagenome (GOLD analysis project Ga0098061, IMG submission 92579) | Marine viral communities from the Subarctic Pacific Ocean - 22_ETSP_OMZ_AT15343 metaG | ecosystem: Environmental > Aquatic > Marine > Oceanic | place: Subarctic Pacific Ocean | collected 2015-01-20 | reverse complement strand
TGGCTTAATTAATTTTATTATGGAAGAAAATAAACCTAAATTTGAAGTTGATCAAATAGTTAAAATAATTAGAGATGAATATACATCAAATATATCTAATAGACCTATAGAGGGCGTTAATAATACTTCAAACCGTAAAGTTTCTCCTAAAGGAGGAATTATTAGAAGAATTGATAAAGGTTATAAATTACAAGAAGAATTTAGATTACAAAATACACATAGTTCTTTTCATACTACTTCTTGTAGGACTTTAACCACTTTAAAAGAATTATCAGAAGGTGAATTTGTATCTTATGTCTATAGAATAGAATCAATTCAACCCACTGTAAAACATAATAGAAATACTTTCGTACCAACTTCAGAATTTATATTATGTAAAGAAGATCAACTAGAATTATCAGAAGCTGAAATAATATTTAATTTATACGAATAAAAAAATGAAAAAAACCCCAAAAATAGACCAAACAGTATCCCTTCATTATAACATATGGTTATCAAATGAATCATTTTCTTCAAATTTTTATTATGTAGGTGAAGAAGGCAAAGAAAAATACGATGATTTAGTATCTCCTGAGTATGTAAATGAAATACCAGAAGAACAACTTACAGTTACTACCTATGGTTTAGATACTGCTACAGGTATAATGGATAAAGCTAAAATATATAAAATTACTGAAGAAGAGTTAATAGAAAGAGATCTATTATCGTGTAAAGAAGTCAAATGGCTTTTACCACAGGGTTTTAAAAAAGCTATTTTAAATATGGAGGAAGGCAGTAAAAAAATATTTAATATACCTTCTGAATTAGGATACGGAAAAAGTGGCGCTTCTAGTTTTAGGTCATTTTTTAGGTATAGAGTTCCCCCCCATACAAATATTAAATGTGAAATAGAACTTTTAAAAATCTATTCTGGAGAAGAAGTATTAGAAATAGAAGAATCTTTTAAACAAAGAGAAAAAATAAAAGTAGAAGATATGCAAGTACAAGATATAAACCATAACACTCCTAATTAATCCATTCATATGAAATTATCAGATTATGTTGTATCTTTTTTAGAAAAAAATTCAATAAAGGATATATTTACTTTATCAGGGGGATTTTGTTTACCCTTAATAGATTCTATAAGTAAAAGTAATATAAATTATGTTTGCAATCTCCATGAGCAGGCTGCATCTATAGGGGCAGAAGCATACGCTCAATACAATAATACCCCAGGTGTTTGTTTAGTTACAGCAGGTCCAGGAGGAACTAATACAGTTACGGGAGTAGCATCAGCATGGTTAGATTCTATCCCAATTATATTTTTATCAGGTCAAGTTCAAAGTAAAGATATTAATAAAGATAAAAAAGTAAGACAGATAGGATTTCAAGAAATAGATATGCCCTCTATAGTTAAATCTATTACTAAATATTCTACAACTGTATTAGACCCCCATGATATAAAAAAAGTACTAGAAGAAGCATGGCATTTAGCTACCACAGGACGTCCAGGACCTGTTTGGATAGAAATCCCTTTAGATATTCAATCTTATGATATTAATATAAATCAACTTAAAGATTTTAAACCTCCTTCTAAACCTGATAGAAAAAATGAATTAAAACAAAAAGTAGACCAATTTTATAGTTTACTTAATAATTCAAATAGACCAGTAATTCTTGCGGGTAATGGAATAAGATTATCAAAAGCAGAAAAATCATTTATAAAAATGATAGAAGCATTAAATATTCCAGTTTTAACAACTTGGAAAGCTTTAGATATGATTGAAGAAGATCATCCTTTATTTATGGGTAGACCTGGTCTTATAGCCCAAAGAGGAGCCAATTTTGTTCAACAAACTGCAGATTTATTTATTTCAATAGGAGCACGATTAGATCATGGCCAAACAGCTTTTAATCATAAAAATTTTGCAAAAAACGCTAAAAAAATAATTGTAGATATTGACCCAAATGAAATTAAAAAAATGGATTTTGAAATTAATTGTTTTGTTGATTTTGATGCTAAAGAATTTATTGAAGAAGTTCTTAAAAATAAAAGGAAAAAGGATGAATCTTTAGATATATTTGGATGGAAACATCCTAAATGGATTAAGCAATGTAGAGAATGGAAAGAAAAATACCCTGTAATACTACCAGAATACAAAAACCTAAAAGACAAAGTTAACAATTATGTTCTTATAGATGTTTTATCTAATTTAATGAAATCCACGGATTTATTAATTCCTGGTAGTTCTGGTTGTAGTAGTGAAGTTACTATGCAGGCATTTAAGGTAAAAAAAGGTTTAAGAGTTTTTAATAGTGAAGGTTTAGGATCTATGGGATTTGGAATTCCATCAGCTATAGGTGGGTGTATTGCTAGTAAAAAAAATACTATATGTTTAGATGGAGATGGTGGATTTATGATGAATGTACAAGAATTAGAAACTGTAAAACGTTTAAATTTACCCATTAAATTTTTCGTTTTAAATAATGGTGGGTATGTTTCTATAAGGAATTCCCAAGAAAAACATTTTAAGAGTAATTTTAACGCTAGTAGTGAAGATACTGGAGTCACTTTACCTAAATTTCAAAAAATAGCATCATCTTATAATATAAAATATTATAAATTAGATAACCATAATAATATAGAATCTAATATTCAACAAATATTAAATGAAAAGGGTCCAGTTTTATGTGAAGTTATAATGCCACATTCTCAAGAATCTTTTCCTAGAAATTCAACTTATAAAAAAGAAGATGGTACATTTATTTCATTACCTATGGAAGATTTATTACCACTTTTAGATAGAGATGAATTTAATAAAAATATGAGTATAATAAATGTATAGTTTTAAAAAAATACTAATAACAGGTGGTAATGGTTTTATAGCTAAAAATCTTTTAGAAGGATTAGGAGAATATGATATATTGGCCCCTAATAGCAAAGAACTTAATTTATTAGATTCAAAGAAGGTTTTTAATTTTATAAAAAAACATAAATTTGATGTTATAATTCATGCTGCTACTTATGATGCCGCACCAACATTCTCAACAAAAGATCCTAATAAAGTATTAGAAAACAATCTAAAAATGTTTTTCAATATAACTAGATGTGAAGGTTATTTTGGGAAAATGATTTATTTTGGTTCTGGAGCTGAATTTGGGAGAGAAAATTGGACCCCTAAGATGAAAGAAGCAAAATTCGATAAGCATATCCCAACAGAGTGGCCTTATGGTTTTTCTAAATATATAATGACTAAATATACTTCATTAAAAGATAATATATATAATCTTCGCCTTTTTTCAGTATTTGGTAAATATGATGATTGGAGATATCGTTTTATTTCAAATGCATGTTGTAAAGCCGTTTTAAATATGCCTATTACACTCAAACAAAATTCAGTATTAGATTATCTGTATATTAAAGATTTAGTAAAAATAACTAAATGGTTTATTGAAAACCAACCAAAAAATAATACATACAATCTCTGTTCAGGTAAGGTATTTGACTGTAAAGCCCTTGCAGAAAAAATTAATCTAATATCATCTAAAGATTTAAACATAGAAATCATTGATCCATCAAAAAAACCTGAATATAGTGGAGATAATACATTATTATTAAATGAAATTAAAGATTTCAAATTCACACCTATTAATAAATCAATAGAGTCTTTATACAATTATTATAATTCAAATAAACAAATTATTAAAAAAGAATTATTTCAATATTAGAATAATAAATGAAAAAAATCGATACATGTAGAGTATGTTATAATAGATTAAAATTACTATTAACATACGAAAATATGCCCAAAGCAGCCCAAAATTTTCCAGATAAAGATTCACTTTCTCAAGATAAGGGTATAGATTTAGAAGTTTGTCAATGTATAGGTTGTGGGTTAGTTCAATTAAACAATGAACCTGTATCTTATTATAAAGATGTTATAAGAGCAGCTGCTTATTCAGAAGAAATGAAAGAGTTTAGGTTAAAACAATTTGATAATTTTATTAAAAAATATAATCTTAAAAATAAAAATATTGTAGAAATTGGGTGTGGTAAGGGGGAGTATCTATCTCTTATGGATGAATTTAACATAAATACCTATGGAATAGAACATTCCCAAGAATCTGTAGATTATTGTATTAATGAAGGATTAAATGTTTCTAAAATGTATCTTGAAAATCCAAATGATATTATAAATAAAAACTTTAATTTTGATGCTTTTTTTATATTAAACTTTTTTGAACATTTAGTTAATCCTAGCTTAACATTAAAAATATTAAGTGAAAATCTAAATGATGATGCTGTAGGAATAATCGAAGTACCTAACTTTGATATGATGTTAAAAAACAATCTATTTTCAGAATTTATAAATGATCATTTATTTTATTTTACTAAAGAAACATTAACATCCACCCTATCTAAAAATGGTTTTGAAATTATAGAATTAAATGAAGTATGGCATGATTATATAATTTCTGCTGTTGTAAAGAAAAGAAAAAATTTAGATTTAACTCATTTTAAACATTATCAAAATAAAATGACAAATGAATTAACTAAATATATTAATAATTTTGAAAATGTAGCTATATGGGGGGCTAGTCATCAAGGTATTTCTGTTATGGCTTTAACACAAATTCAGTCTAAAATTAAATACGTTATTGATGATGCCCCATTTAAACAAGGAAAATACACTCATGCTACTCATATCCCTATAGTTTCTTCTAAAAAACTCAAAACAGATCCAGTAGATGCTATTATTGTAATGGCTGCTAGTTATTCAGATGAAGTAGTTAAAAAAATTAAGTTAAAATTTGATAAAAACATCAAAATTTCAATATTAAGAGATCATTCTTTAGAAATTATTTAATATGTATAAATGTAAATGTTTGGAATAAACAATTAGAAAAATGGAAAAAAAAGAAAAACCTAAATTTATTAGTGTTAAGGGAAAAAACCCACCTGTTTCCCAACGAAAAGGATTTAAATCTAAATTTAAAGAAAGAAATCACGGTTATCATAAAAAAGCAAAAGCTTTTCTACCCCCTAAAACAAGCGGTAAAAAAACATTTCATCATTACAATCACTTAGAAGGAGATAAAAATACACTATTCACATCAAATATTACTGGTGCTGAATGGGCCAAATATTCTTTTAGTAGATGGAATAAAGTAATAGACCAAAAAGCTGTAGTTCTTGAATCTCAAGTAACTCCTTTAAAATCTTTAGATGAGGGTGAAGAAGTAAGAATAATCGACATGAGGGGGAGAATAGAACCTCAATATAAAATATTAGATAGTAGTGGGGCTTATTGGTATTTACCTGTTACTAAAGTAAAAATAATTGAACAAGAAATAAATCAAAAAACTATAAATTCTAAATAATATGGCAAATTCAAATATGACTATGTTTAAAACCCCTTTAGGTGGTAATAAATATGATTTAGACCCCACAGATGCTTTTAATGCTGATACAAATATAATGTCCACTACAACCATAGAAGATGAGGATGAAAGAAAAAATTGGCTACAAAATTATAAACCTATAGTTTTTGAAAAAATGCAAAAATACCCTGAAAGACTCAAAAATGGGGAAAGTATAGCTATAATTCAATTTCAATATGATTATTTATGTAACTTTGACTGTGAACATTGTTGTATAGATAAATTTTATGTACCTAGAGACTGGGAAAGAGCCTCAGGTCGTAGAAAATTTGAATTAGATGATGTAAGAAGACTTTCAAAAGAAGCTGATGAAATGGGGTTAGCCAATTTTGTAATCACAGGAGGTGAACCTTTATTAATAAAAGAATTTGATGAATTAGTAGAAGCAATCGACCCATCTAAATTCTATTTAGCTTCAGATTCAAATGGATGGTTATTAGATTTTAAGAAAGCTAAACATTTAAAAAGTATAGGAATAGATAAAATCCAATTAAGTTTAGATGGGGCAGATCCTGAAAGCCATGATACTTTTAGACGTAAAAAAGGTTCATGGGATAGGGTTATGAGAGCTATAGATGCTTGTAGAGCCGCAGATTTACATGTTATACTTTCCACAGTTATATGGAAAGATAGAATTTATTCTAAAGAATGGAAAGATTTCTTAAAATTCTGTCAAGATAAACAAGTTGGTTGTTATGTTGTATATGCTAAACCAGTAGGTGCATATGAAGGGGTCACAGACCAAATGATGACAGAAAAAGAAGGAGCTATATTACAAGAATTTGAAGAAGAATATGATATATTTACGCATATGACACCCTCTTATGGTAGAGACCTCGGATGTATTGCAGTAAAAAGAATGATTCCTGTTACTAGATATGGTGATATATTACCATGTCCTTATACTCACGTTTCATTAGGTAATTTCTTTGAAGAACCACTAAAAAAGATAATTGATAGAGGATTAAATGTCAAATGGTTTGATCCTACTAAAAATATGCCTTGTGTTTGTGGAGTAGATAAAAGTTTCTTAGATAAAGTTACTTCAAAAACATATGGTGATGCTGAAGTACCAGTAATGTATGATCAAGTATTTGATGCAGATGATTATATAGATAAGGATAATATGGGTACTGTTAAAAAAGATTCAGGAATAGGATTAGAAAATGAAAGTTGGAAAAATGCTCCTGCAGTTACTATAGATGGAGCAGATATTACGGACTTTTTGGATGTTTAAAATAAATTAATTATATAAAAATAAAAGTTATGGAAACAATTAGAACAGCGGAATGTGTAACACCGGGACATCCAGATAAAATCTGTGATATAATATCAGATACTATCTTAGATGCCTGTCTAGAACAAGATCCCAACTCAAGAGTAGCAGTTGAAACTATGGGGGGTCATGGTAAAGTATTCGTAACAGGAGAAATTACTACAAATGCAGATATAGGTCCCCTAAAATATCTTGTAAAAAATGTTTGTGGTATAGACAATGTTACAACAAATATAGTAAAACAAAGCAATGAAATCGCTAATGGTGTAGATACAGGAGGAGCGGGTGATCAAGGTATTATGGTGGGATATGCTTGTAATGAAAATGAAGCTCTAATCCCCCACGAATTATATTTAGCGCGTAAATTAGCAAAATATATTTATAGTAAACACCCATATGACGGTAAAACCCAAGTAACATTAGTTGATGGTATAGTTGATACTATAGTAGCTAGTTTTCAAAACGTATCTACTGAAGAATTAAATGATTTAGTTATTACTTGGTTAGGTTATCAACCTAATAACTTATACTGTAACCCAGCAGGAGATTGGAATCAAGGTGGATTTGATGCTGATGCAGGAGTAACAGGTCGAAAATTAGTGGTTGATAATTATGGTCCTCGTGTACCAATTGGGGGAGGTGCTTTTAGTGGTAAAGATGCAACTAAAGTAGACAGATCAGGTGCTTATATGGCTCGATTTATAGCAGTGGATCAATTATATAAACATAAAGCTGAGGAAGTATATGTTTATTTAGCATACGCAATTGGTAAATCAGAACCAGTTCAAGCTACTGCAGTAGTAGATGGAATTGAAATTAATGTAACTGATCAATATAATTTAACTCCTAATGGTATATCGAATTTATTAGAATTAAAAACTCCCAAATTTAATAAAACAGCTAAATGGGGTGCTTTTGGAAATAAGTTTTGTTGGGATGATAACCCATTTATTAAAGAGTGGAATACAATGGAATATAAATATCAAGTAAATGGAAATGTAGTATAGCCTTAAATCAGAAAAAATTAAATGAAATTTTTAAAAAGTATAATGATAGATGGAATATGCCTAGAGAAAATCATCAATTTGGTCAAAGTTATAAAAATAAATAGGTTATAAAATGGATATAAAGGTTATATACCACTTTATGCCGTGGGAAATAGATTATGCACTTTTAACATTTACTCAACTAAAAAAATCTAAGTATTACTTAAGTAAAGATATTAATATAACAATAGATTCAGTATTAAATTTATCTTCTTATGTTATAGATTGGGAAAAGAGTCCATTATCAAAAGATTTTTTTATTAAAAAATATGATGCATTATCCTTATTGTTAAAAGATTATAATCATAATAAAAAAGTATATAAAGGAAATAACTTATATGGTCATTTAGATAATCACCGTGAATCAGTAGGAGAAGAATTTGATTATTACATTGCAATAGCTCCAGATATGTACTTTAGTGAACATTTATTATATTACTTATGTGAATCCGTAAAAAATATAAAAAATGATTACTTTGTTTTAACCCCTCAAATTTCAAAACTGTGGGATTCTACATGGGATGAAATTACAGATCCTAATTACTTAAATATAGATTACAACAATTGGGATAAAGTAGATACATTCGATATTAGATATAATTTAAAAAACCAAGACCAAGATATTAATTTATATCCTACTAAAAATAATAAATGGGCGGGGTGGTTTGATTTATATAGTAAAGCTTTTTATGAAGATTTGGCTCCCATTCACCAAGATTGGAGGGGATATGGACCTTGGGATTGGTATAGTATGATGTTATCACAATATGCTAAACAAAATGGAGTCGATTTCCAACAGTATTTACTTAAAGGTCAAACTATTTTTGAATATTCAGTAGGACCATTAAAAGAAATCAATGGATTTTCCCAATATTATAAAGATATGTTAGTATTAAATGATACACCTAATCAACGTAAACAGTTTGAATCAAAAATGAATGAATACTTAAATAAAGGAGTACAAATGTTAAAACAAAAAAATATATTATGAAAACAGCACTAGTATTAGGTGGGGGTGGCTTTATAGGAGGCCATTTGGCAAAACGACTTAAAGAAGAAGGATTTTGGGTTCGTATAGTTGACATTAAAGAAAAACATGAATTTTGGAATCATAATGATATATGTGATGAATACATAAGTGGTGATTTAAGAAATCCAGGTTTAGTATCACAAGTTATGTTTGCACCCAATCAAAACCAAGAACAAAATGATTCTAATGCATTTGATGAAGTATACCAATTAGCAGCAGATATGGGGGGTGCAGGTTATATTTTTACAGGTGATAATGATGCTAATGTAATGCATAATTCGGCATTAATTAATTTAAATGTAGCACATGAAGCATCTAAAAAAGGAGTTAAACGTGTGTTTTATTCATCATCAGCTTGTATGTACCCCGAACATAATCAATTAGACCCAGATAATCCTAATTGTGAAGAATCATCTGCTTACCCTGCTAATCCAGATTCAGAGTATGGTTGGGAAAAGTTATTTAGTGAAAGATTATTTTTAGCATTTAATAGAAATTATAATTTAGATGTTAGAGTAGCAAGATTTCATAATATATTTGGCCCTCAAGGTACATGGACAGGAGGTAAAGAAAAAGCACCAGCAGCTATGTGTCGTAAAGCAGCTGAATCAAATGGAGAATTAGAAGTTTGGGGAGATGGTTTACAAACTAGGTCATTTTTATATATTGATGATTGTGTTGAATCTATATTAAGATTTATGAGACAAGAAGAATTTATGGGCCCCGTAAATATTGGTTCTGAAGAAATGGTTACTATTAACCAACTAGCTAAAATTGCAATACAACTTTCAGGTAAAGACATTAAAATTAATAATATAGAGGGACAAGAATTTATAGATAAATATGGGTTCAAATGTCCCGTAGGAGTTAGAGGTCGTAATTCAGATAATAAATTATATAAAGAAAAAATGGGTTGGGTGCCTGAATTACCTTTATTACATGGAATGAAAGAAACTTTTAAATGGATAAATAAACAAGTAAACGGATGAATAAATTTATAGTTACAACAACAATTAATGAACCTACAGTAGCTACAAAAAGATTTTGTAAAATAGCTCAAGAAAAAGATTGGACTTTTCTAGTAGTAGGGGACACAAAAACACCCCATTCATTATATTATAAATTAGAAGAAAAATATTCTAATTTTACATATCTACACCCTGATACCCAGGAATTAAGATACCCTAAATTAAGTAAAGCAATTGGGTGGAAAACAATTCAAAGGAGAAATATAGGATTACTAATGGCATATGATGAGGGGGCAGAGATCATAGCTACAATAGATGATGATAACATTCCTTATGATAATTGGGGGGATGATGTTATGGTAGGACAATATAAAGAAATAGATATATATGATCATAAAATTTACAATGTGTTTGATCCTATATCACCTACTAACCATAATGATTTGTGGCATAGAGGTTATCCAATTGAATGTGTGCCTAATAAAAATGAGATAGAATATAAGGGTAAATTAAAAAGAAAAATCCTTATACAAGCTGATTTTTGGGATGGTGATCCCGATATAGATGCTCTTTGTAGATTAAGTAAAATGCCAGTTTGCAAATTTGATAATTTTGAACCTTTTGGATCTAATCAAATATCACCTTTTAATTCTCAAAACACTTTTTTACATAGAGATGTTATCCCTTACTATACAGTTTTACCCCATGCAGGTAGAATGGATGATATATGGGGTGCTTATATAGTACAACATTATTTTCCTTGGTCAGTAGTATATAACAAAGCTACTGTTTATCAAGATAGGAATGAACAAGATTTAGTAACTAATTTAGAAAATGAAGTTATAGGCTATAGAAATACATTAAAATTACTAAATGATTTAAGTAATTATTATGAATATTTACCTGAAAAAACTAAAGTATTTTGGGATATTTGGAGAAGTCAATTTGAGGAAGATTTAAAATTTTAATATATGTTAATCCCAATAAAATTAGAAACTTTTTTAACTAATATTGATCCTTATAAATTACATGTATATGAATATCATTCTAATAAAATATATTCAGAAAAAAAAGTATTTGGTGACACCCAAGAGATAACTGTAAAATTTTTATCCCATTTATCATTAAATAAAAATGTATTTGAATTTGGAACTTTTAGAGGACAAACTACTTATAATTTGTCTAAAAAAGCAAATAAAGTATATACATTTGATTTAGGAACTAACAACAGTAATGAAGGATATCCTAATTATGAAGTAGGAGAAATATATAAAAAAAATAATACAAAAAATATAACTCAATTAATAGGAAATAGTACTTTATTTAATTTTGAAGAATATTATCAAAAATTTGATTTAGTATGGTTAGATGGAGGTCACTCATATGAAGTTTGTAAAAAAGATTTTGAAACATCATTAAAATTAATTAGACCCAAAAACCAAAATACCAGTATAATAATTATTGATGATTACCCTAGTTGGAAAGGAGTAAAAAAAGCAGTTGAAGAGATAGCATTGACAAAAAATCTTTATTATATTTCTGAATTAGGAGTTATAGTTTATTTAAACCATAGTACTAATCATTTAACTAAAGTCTTAATATGAAAACATCAGCAGTTATAATATCCAGAAATGACAACTATGGTGGTCATTTAAATGAAAGAGCAACCTACGCCATAAACTCAGCTATAGATTCTTTCGATGAAGTTATCTATGTAGATTGGAATTCCGAAACACATAGTTTATTATATGATATAAAAGACAATTTACAACTAAAAGGAAATCTAAAACATATAGTTATCCCACCAAGTGCAGCTGCAAATCTGACCCATGAAGATCCCCATGCACAAAAATGTTGTGAAGTATTAGCACGTAATATTGGTATTAGAAGATCTACAGGGGATTATATTGTATCAACTAATATTGATATAATCCAACCTAAAAGAGAAGACATTCTTAAAGTAATAGAAGAAAATGGAGAAGATTGTTTTACAACTATTAGTAGAAGAGAAGTAGAATGGGGTTATGTAAAAGAATTTCAAGGAGGTGATTATAATTTTAGTAATTGGAGTGCGTTTAGAGATGATGCCTATAAAACCTCCGTTCCACGTAATCATTTAGAACAAACATTACCTAATGACCAATATAGTTTAATTAACTGCTGTGGTGATTTTCAATTAGCTTCTAAAAAAATCTGGAATGAAATAAGAGGATTTGAAGAAACTTTAATATATCCTTTATTTGCTGATACTAATGTTCAGAAAAAATCAGTAATACACGGTTTTGATTTAAAAGCTAAATATCATCCACCTTTATTCCATATAAATCATGGCTCTAAAGGATGGGGTGGTGGAGGTATTGCTGATGGGGTAAATAAAAAAGGTAATGACCCCCACAGAGCTATAACATACCAACAAAAATCAACCAACCCTGACACATGGGGGTTTAATGATATAGAAATAGAATATGAAACATTTTAATATAAAAGAACGTATAACATATTTAGAACATGAATTAGCATCTAAACGTCATGATGGTTATGTGGAAGAAGGATTAAAAGAAGAACTTAAAAAGTTAAAAACAAAGCATGAAAAAAAGTAATTTTAATACTATAGTAAAATCTCACCACATGGAAGAGATGAAAAAGTATTTTGATTTTTTTGATGATATAAAATATGGAGATCTTAATTATGATGCTTTATGGAAATGGGCAGGTATTTTAGATTCATTTTATAAATTATATGGTAATAATCCTAAATTCGATACATGTATTGATATAGGTGGGGGATTATCACCTATACAGTTAATATTATCTAATTATGGTAAAATAATAAATGTAGATGATTGTTCCCAAACAGGAGGTAAATGTTTAGCATGGTTTCCCACTAAAGATATGTTTTATGAAGAATCTCCTGGATTTGACTATAAAAAAGAAAATATTGAAGTTATACAAAAAGATTTTTTAACCTATATTAAATCGGTACCTGATAATTCTATTGATTTATATGTTGATGGATGTTCTTTAATTCATTTTAATG
>Ga0098061_1001161_pt1 | contig 12789 bp, 12 predicted proteins | sample 22_taG_FD_92579 | JGI IMG/M metagenome (GOLD analysis project Ga0098061, IMG submission 92579) | Marine viral communities from the Subarctic Pacific Ocean - 22_ETSP_OMZ_AT15343 metaG | ecosystem: Environmental > Aquatic > Marine > Oceanic | place: Subarctic Pacific Ocean | collected 2015-01-20 | reverse complement strand
TGCACCGTCGTCGCAGCTTAATCGTATGTTTCCACCTTCAGTGGCACTACTTGCGGTAGTATTTTTTACACCGAGGGCGCCCATGGTGAACGAACCGGTAGTGTCTAAGTCGGCTCCGGTGATACTACTATTTCTTACTTGATCGCCGGTGAGAACTGTTCTAGCCATTGTCCCTCTCCTTATTGTAAAAGAAGTAAGCAAGCGGCTCATCTGCGGAAGGCACCTGTAGACTCCAGGGACCTTCCTCCGGAACGCCGTAGGACTCTTTTAATTTTTTAATGATTTCTTGTGCTTCTCTGTCATGCCCAATCACCTCAACAAGAAGATTTACGCGCAATGCCTCATACTGGGATGCTAAAGTTTTTATCTTTTCTGATGCTAACGAAGACTCAATAAGCGCACTTGCTATACTGTCATACTCATCCTTAGTTATATAAACCTTTTCGTCTTCCTGGGGGGATGTTTTCTTGCCAGGCAGAGATACCTTATCCAAGATGCCTGGTGACTTCCGAGACACTGCGTCTTTAATCCTCTGTAATAATTTACTTGGCATTATTTGTCCTCCTTTTAAAAGTTATGAAGCCGTCTTATTAACATAACTAACTAGTAGGTAATCTCCAGTAAGGGGCGCAAAAGTGAAAGTAATTTCATCATCGTCTGTAACTGTATAATCAAAGCTGGCGCCGAGCCTCTGGAGAAGTCCGTTGTTGAAGACTAGTTGCGAGCCCTCAATGAAATCTTGTGAAGTCGTGTAAACCGCGTTTACTCCGTTGACAAGCCCAGACGGTACCTCACTGTACGTCGAATTATTAAAAATTGAATCATTGATGGTCGCACCACTGGTGCTCCCGGTGACAGTGACAGTAACTGCGTTACTAGCGGCTGTAGCTGTGATACCCGCCCCCACAAAGTTGATAGACGTCATGCCAGAAGTTATTGTCACTCCCTCATCTTTTGCGGGGATGTCGCTGCCGCCGCCGCCGGCCACAGTCACCGTAACATCGCCATCAGAATTGGTGGCAGTAATACCGTCGCCCACAAAATCTAATGAGGTTATATTACTCGTTAGGGCGGAGCCCTCATCTTTGGCCTCGATGTAGCTCCCCGTAATTGTCACGGTCACATCGTTACCCGAAGTGGTGGCTGCTACGTTAGGACCCGCAAAGTTAAAAGAGGCTGCCTTTGTTGTCAGCACGGTGCCATCATCCTTGGCTGTAATATCTGTTCCGCCTGCTCCGGCGCCGGCTGACCTTGGGGATGGCATAAGCGGGATCAACGTCTGACCGCTTTTTATACTCTCAAGTTCGTGAGTGCTTACTATCTCACCGCCACGGAAAAAGGCCCGGTCAAGCCAGTCTGGAATATCCCCCACCATAACTCGTTCGTTAGGTAACCTTACTTCTACAGCGTTTTGGCGTCGAGCAAAACCAGGGCGTGTCCGGTTCTTACCCTCACCCAGCAAGTAAGCCAGCACTTTGATGTTGAGTGTGGTCGTATAGTAGCGCTCTTTTTCGCCCAAGTTGCCGACACTGTTTTCAAAATTAAAAGTTTGATCAATAAAACCTTCGTACATATTACCCTCGCGGCGTAATATAAATTGATTAACCCCGCCCGTGTACACAACCAGCGGAGTCAGGATTTGGTTCATCTGCTCCTGAAACTGCGTACGTATAGTCACCTCATATTCTGCAGTCACATAGACCGGTGTTGGAATTGAGTAAATGTCGTAGACGACCTTGTTCGTGGTCTCCCCTCGGACATTGAAGTTAGGGCCGCCCGTTCCCACATCCCCCCACTTGGTGGATGCTACAGCATTAGCGAAATCAGCTGTCTTATTAACATTAATCTTTTTAGAAATCGTAATGTGACCACCCACGCCTCCCACCACGTCGTTTGCCTCTGGTAGATTAGCCTGGATTACTCCCTTCATCGCCGGGTCTTTACTGACGCCAGTACGTTCAACAGCAATCAGTGGCATGATCAGGGCGCCCTCGTTATCACGAAGTCCCTTATCTTTCTTAATTTGTGCAGAACGCTCGGCGCTCACCCACAAAACTGGTATTTCCTTCCACCCCGCATAAATGTCAGAATAAATTTGCATCTGCTCATCCAACCATTCCATCAGAGCAGCATCCACATTTTCGATGTTTGAAAGTTTAAACGGAAGCTCGTCAGGAGCGCGCTCGCTATAAGAACCCCCTCCCTTCATCATCGTCTGGGTATTAGCAGCAAGGGTTCCACCACCGCCAGAGCCTCCCTGGTTTGTTTCGCGGGCCTCGATCTCTTGCCTACTGACCGGAAGAACTTTTGTACGGTGTGTTGGTGTTAAGTCGCCGCCACGAAGAAAAGATCGGTCGGTCCAATCAGGAATGTCCCCAAACATAACCCTTTCTCTGGGAAGCCGCACCTCGACGGCATTTTCGCGGCGAGCAAAGGAGGGCCGGGTTCTGTTCGGGCCTTCTCCTAACAAATAAGCTAACACATTGATTGTAATTGTGGTCTCGTAGATTCGTTCTTTCTCTTCTAGATTCCCAACGGTATTGTTAAAGGCAAAATCTTGTTCTATGAAAGCCTCATACATATGACCATCTTTGCGAACAATAAACTGGTTCACACCACCTGTATATACAACAAGAGGAGTTAAAACCTCGTTCATTTGCTCCTGATATTCAGTTTTAATGGTTATTTCATACTTTGATGTAATATAAACCGGGGTGGGTACCGAATAAGTGTCGTAAACGACCTTACTCGTCCGCTTGTTACGTGTATTAAAGTTGATCTGTCCAGTGCCCACGTCTCCATACTTCCTGGCTGCCGCGGCATTGGCAAAATCTCCTGTTTTATCCACGTTGATCTTCTTGGCAACAGTGATATGACCGCCAACCCCCCCTACTAAGTCACCAATTTCAGGTATATTGGCTTGGATCACCCCTTTTCGTGTCAGATCTTTTTGAACACCAGTTCTTTCAATTGTGACAATCGGAAGAATGAGCATTCCATCATCATCACGCAGAGTGGAAGACTGCTTGGACTGTGCGGCGCGCTCGGCTGTCACCCAGAGGACGGGTACCTGCTTCCACCCCTCAAAGGTTTCCGCATTAATCTGCATGGTGTTTTGAAGCCAATCAAACAAAGCATAGTCTATGCTTTCAATGGTTGAAGGGCGGAAAGGAATCTCAACACCAGTGTCCTCTTCGTGTGGAACAGGAACAAGAGCGTTTTTATCTTTATTCGGCATTGAAAACGCCCTCTCTGGCCCTTATACACTTGGCTGAAATTTGCATCTTATGGTTGACCTGGCCAAACATTAAGTCAGGTAATGACCATGAGACGATCTCATAAAAAAATTCACCAAATTTGACAAAATCGCCCTCGCGGACATATAAATCTTGGTCCTCAGTGAGTCTTCTGTTGTGAAAGTGCAGGGTAAGAGAAGAAGTTTTATCAACTCCGTACTTGTCAGTAGTAGTTTGATGGCCTTCCCAATCTACGAGCACGAAAACGCGGAGAGGAGGCAAAAAAGATTTATTTGTAGCTTCACCATAAATAGGATGGAAGTCGGTATGTTCCATGTTGACCGGATAATAGAGAATTTGTTGTCCGACAACTCTTTCTAGCAGTTCGTCACTAACCTGTTTAACAAAGTCCCGCTCCTTTTTACCAGCAAAGAGAGGCGGGGGCGGTTGTGCAGGTTGTTTCCACTGATTGTCATCGGCCATGTTTTATTTATCCTATAAAAATTGACTGTTGAGGTACTCTTTCTAGGGTTTTTACAGCTGACTCCATTTTTTCAGCCTCTGACGCTGCTAGCTTGTTATAAGTCAGGTCGTCCAGGGTTGTCTTCAGTTCTTCTCTCAGTTTCTCTTGCTCTTCCTTAGCTTGAGATAATAACTCAGAAGCATTTAGTGTTATTGTGTTGCCGGGAATCGGTAAACTTCCAAACTTGCCACGTATCTGTCCCAACATCTCTTTACAGAGGGCCAAGCCAAAACGGCGAATCCATTGCTTACCAATACTGTTAATACTGGAGTATGGCAAGTTTTCAAATGGTAGTGTATTCATATTGTTTACGCCAAAAACACCCTCCTCTTTGTCAGAAGCCTCGTCCCAAGGTTCCGAAGGAATCGTAAACTTGACCCAATACTTTTTAATACCAACGGATGGATCCAATGGCACTGGGAACAGGCGCAAGATATTATTACGTAGTTCATAAGAATAATGAGAATTTCGTGACCATATAGCATCTTTGAAAGCCATTGCTTGAGCTTTATTCTGCCACACTGGGATCACTTGGAACGTTGAATCATCGGCGAATTGCCCATAGGTCGAAAAGTTACCAACCACATTGAGGCCGCCATAGTACCCATAAAATCTCCACATGGCGCGCGGAGTTTTATAAAAAACTTCCCGAATGACGACGCGCTTGTTACCTACAAGGAGTTTATACGGGAGGTCGCCGGTGGAAAGGGCTGCACTAGAGGAAATGATAGTTTGTAAATTATAATCCTGGACGCCCGATTCTGGAGCGAAGGACGCTGAGTATACTGTGTCGTCTCCGCCGACGACAGACCACGTTGAGGTGCCTCGGGCGACTCGGCGCGAGTACTCGAATCGTGTTTTGGGAAACCTAAGTTCAATATTTGAACCTGAAAGTGTCTCGCCACTCTTAATTTGACCATCCTGATCAAACGAGGCAGTCGTCGCACCGAGAGCATCAGATAAAATATTCTTTGCCTGGTGCACATTTAGAATATAAGAATATTCTAAAACAGCCTCTTCGTATGCGGCGTAAACGTTATCGCAAGTTAACTCAATGTCCAGAACATCGCCGCCAAGCTTCTTATAAACATATGAAACCTGATCGACGGCGCCCGAAACAAAGTCGGCACTATCATAGATGCCGAATACGAGACCATCACTAACGTCAGAATGTGTTCCCGTCGAGGGAAGTACAACAGAGCTAATGCTACTCTGCGGAGTTAAAATTGGGACTGCCATGCATGGTACCCTCCTAAATGGTAATTAGTTCCTAAAAAAACAAAACCCCGCTCTCTCGAAAAAGAACGGGGCTTTGCTAATTTTTAATTAAAAACTTAGTTTACACTAAATCTTTAACCACGACCACACCATACATGTCTGGTCTGACCATCTTCTTCGCATAGCGCGTCATAACGCCCTTACGAGGCACGAAGTCTTCGGGCCCAAAGATGGTAGGAGTGACCTGTAGGGGTACGTACGGAGCGTACACAAAGCCACTCTCCAAGAAGCTATTGCCCTTGCGTCCAACAAGAATAACGTTTCTTGGGAAGTAGGGGTCAACAAAGACATCCCACTTCTTGCTCAGGTTTCCGACATTAACAGCACCGACGGTGCCTTTGTTGTCATCAGCCGTCACATTGGCACGGAATCCAGTGGTGAACTCTAAGAGGTTTGCAACCTCAGGAGAAACAACACAGAAGTTCGCGCCGCCACGGAGGGTCTTCCGGTGGATACGAGCAGACACGTCATTGATGGTCTCAATGAGAGTCTCATACCACTCGGAAACAGTACCGGTAAACTCAGGATAACCCTGAGCGGTGTTAATCAATTCGAGTGAAGCACCGGACTCGCGGTTAACGAAGTTACCAGGCAAGCGTGACCAGTAAAGGGTGCCAGCGGTGGCGCCCTTAATAAGGTCTTCAAGGATCTCACGATCAATTTCTAGAGCAATCTGCTCAGAAAGAATGCTCGTTAGCTCAACCTCGGCATCGAGATTGTGATAAGCATTCAAGTCCTGCCCAAGCTCAGGGGTCCACTTGGCCTTGAGCTTCTTGGTCATCGCAGTGACACTCACGGAGTCCACCTTGATGTCAATCTCGGGGATCGCAGTTTGATCCTCAAGACCCCAAGTCGTCGAACCAACGATGGCACCGAGACCACGGGCATCACCTTCGACAGTAACGTTGTCGAAGTTATCGGTGATTGGGAATCCAAAGACACCGTCGCCGCCGTCGCCGGCGGCAGTCAACTCGCCGATGATTCCGGCGTAAGACCAGAGGCTCTGAGCAAGACTGGTTGAGCCAGTCGCTTGGAACACCATGTTGGCCAACCACCCGGTCGAACCTGGGTTCGGCACGGGGTTAAGGTTACCATCAGAAGCCGTAGGAATCGACGTCAAGCGACGAATCATGCGGCAAGTGGTGTAACCAGAGCCCGTAGGGGCGATCGCCACTAAGTCCTTAACATCCAACTGGGCCCAGGCTGCGGCGCCTGGCATCTGTACTACAGCAACGTAAGAACCGGAAAGATCCGGATCGTAGTTGATCAGCTTCTGTAGATCGGTACCGTTAACGCTACCAGCAGCATCGGGCACTGCGGCCTGGCCGGCAGCGATCAAGGTGAAGGCGGCCTCAGCAGACGCAGTTGGGGAAGCATAACCGTTGTTGAGGTTGTAAAAGCTTCTCTCAGCGTTGAGATTGGTAAGATCCACACCACCAGTAATCTGGTGACCAACAACGCCACCACCGAATAGCGAGCCATCAGTGGCCTCGCCAAGCTTGGCAGAGTTGAAAGTGAAGTCCAGGAAGAAGATGAGGCCCGAAGGCAAGCTCATCGGCTGCACTGAAACTAGCTCGTTAGCAACTAAGCTACCGAATACACGACGCACGATGGGGAACGCGACGGCTGCAAAGCCCTCAACATCACCACCGGACATTGCTGAAACTTCACGAAGAAGTTCCTTTGCTTGGTTCTCAAGCATGACGGCCATGCCGTCCTTGGATCGTTCATTACCCAATCCCTCTAAAAGACCAGTCTTCTCCCACTTATCGCGAAGAGCAGCTCCATCTTTAGAGAGATTGCGATTAACGATGCCTTCTGTTAATTTGTTTAAAATAGACATTATAATTTCTCTCCTTTTATGTTATTTTATTCCTGCTAATTTCTTCATCCGGTTAAAATGACCTGTGTTTTCAGCCCGAGGGGCGTCCTGACGGGGCATTCTAATGGACGAATTATTTCTGCTCACCACTTCGCTTAGTGTTTCTGGTCTCTTCTTTTGGGAAGCTACACCCACTGTGCTTTGAAGGGTTTCAAATATAACCTTAGCTTCTTGTACAGAATTTGCATTCGACAAGGACTCGACAATTCTATTTTTTTGCCGCTCATTCAGGGAGGGGCTTGATAAAATGCGGTTCGTGTACAGAAGCCTCGCGTTAGATAAATTCACTTCCTGAAGTTTGTTCTTCAAGGATGTGACAACTTTGATCGCTTCTTCGTTCTTAGATTCTAAAGAAACGATATTCTCATTTAATAGTTTATTCTCGTCGTCTAAAAGACCAACGGCCTCTTCTAGCTCTTGAGATACTTTCGTAGATACTTGTAGTGTCGGGCTGACGAGATTATTGTCCTTGGAATACCGGAAATCCTCAGCGTCCTCGGCAGCTTCAGCCTGATCAACAGCTAACTGAATGTTAGAAATTGGGCGCTCGATCCAACCGGATTTCTGGGGGTCGATGTCTACTTCTAATTTTTCGACTAACTCTTCCAAACCAAGAATGTCAATCTCTTGCTCATCATCCTCGGCCAACACCTCTTCAATCAAGCCCGAAGTAATTTCCATTTCTAGATTGTTGTCCTCGGCCATCAACTCTTGCTCTAGCGCCTCGAAATCAAGCTCTAGCTCCTCTGAAAGAGGTTGCGCAACATTAGATAACCCGACAGGCACAGCCGCATCGGGAGTGTCGATATCGGGACATGGGCATAACCCATCAGCAGGAGGCACGTCCGGGGCCTCATCGGCGGAGTCCTCTTCGAGAGTCTCGTCACCACCCATCATTGGATCCGTTGGCATTGGTTCTTCCATCGCCATCGGATCTTCTTGTTCGCTCAGAAGAGTCTCGACTGCATCTTTTATATCAGTAGAATACTTTTGCAAAATGGTGGATTCCGCACTCTTAATTGCGGCTTCTCTCAGTGCCTCAGCATCTATAATTGCTTCGTCTAGCATAGTTGACATACGGGATCTCCAAAAAAATTACTTTCCTTTATTAAGTAGTGTAGAATTAATGAAAAAGCTAATAATTTTATGCGTCGAGGCCAGGGCCATATAGAGGCATCATGCTGGCGGTCGGGATACCGGTCAAAGCTGCGTAAACTTCTACGCTTGCGGCGCCTTGATCCGCGGAAATGTAAAACTCCTTACATTTTACGTCAAACGTAAAACGACTAAGGGTATTGCCGGCTGCTGTGGCGGGGATTGAGAAGTAGTTAGCAGTTGAAATGCCACTTTTGCCATCGTCTGCGAAGTGTACTCTCACATCGTTCGATGTACCAATGTTATAAACAGTAATAGTTTTACTTACCATGGGAAAACTACACGTGAGAATCGTATTGTTACTTATCGCAGAGGCTGTTAACCAAGGGGTACCCGCAACCTGATATGAACCTACGCTGTGGAGACTAGCCCCGCGCCTCTTCATAGTAAGAGGTAGATTGTCGTTAACTCCAGCCATTATATTTCTCCATTACACATAATTAGTTCTTTTTTCCGTATTTCGTCTTTTTCTTTGCTTAATTTTATTTTTCTTAACCGAAGGCTTCTCGTAGTAACGACGATCTCTAAGTTGTTCAATCAACTTTTCCTTTTTTGTCTTTCTGACAAATCTCCTAATGGTCTTTTCGACACTTTCGCCTCGGCGGGGATAGATCTCTATGTGTACTGGTTTACCCATCTTTTTACCCTAGATCTGTTTCCACGAGCCGCCGGCCAAACCAAGAATCCCGCTGATGTCGACGCCAGGATCATTGGGGGCGATGTTAGCCATTGGCCCAGATGAGGTTCCAGAGGGGGTAGGGCTTGCGGCGGGGCCAGCGGTGGTGGGGGTTGTTCCCTCAAACAGGTCAACTCCGCCATATGCCTCTCTGCCGATAGCATCCAACATTTTTTGTTTGGTTTCGTTTAATTGTTTTGTGGTATCCACTTCAACTCTTTCTTTCTGCTGAACCGGCGGTGTGGCCCTCTGCTCAACAATCGTAGTGGCACCTAGACCTTGTACGACCTCGGAAATAATTCCGGAAAGAATGCCTTCTTCAAAAATCACCTCCTTGACGCATTCTCTAATTAAGGGCCTAAGTGCCTGTTTTAGTTCTGCCTTCTTCAATTCTTGTCCTTTTTGTCAGCCTTTCTAGCTTTCTTGGCCGCGGTCGGGTCGAACTTTGCAGCCTTGTCGATAATTTTGGCTCTGTCTCCAGCGGGAGCATGTCCGCGCAGGTCGATTGCCGCATCAGCAGACTCTTTATCGAAAATGGGAAACTTGTCCTTTCCAACTGTGGCATGCTTCTTGCGTGCATCCTGAGTGATGTTGCCTGCCGCTGTGCGGTTTTCCTCCTGTAGGGCCCGGGCCATCAGTTGAATATTCTTTGTCCACGAGTGTATACGACGGGAACTAAACCTTCTTTTGCCATATTTGGCTAACACGGCAGCCTCAAATTTAGCAGCGGCTTCACCCTGGAGCTTTGCATCTCTGATACCATTTTGTATTTGTTGCTTCAGCCACCCCATATCCATCTGTTCTTGTAGGTTGCCCGAACTAAGTGCATCATCACCAAAGAACTCTTTGGCTTCAGCATCCGATAAGACGACCTCTACCTCTTCTCTGATGAGTCGCATGAACTCATTTAGGTTACCAGGATCCACATGAACTTCTTCCTGTTGACTTTTTTCCCACTGCTTGTGTGTTAGACCCTTGCGCTTGTGTACTGCGCAATCGTGGCCTTCTTGCATGCGGCCCATTTCAGCGTTAGCCTTGTCTGCGGCCCATCGGATCGCGCGGCTGCCGGGGCCATACCTCGCGATCGCCTGGTAGAGGTACTTCTGTCTGATTTTCTCCCGTTTCTTGTGGTAGTCGGCGCCGGTATCGGAGCGGGCCGCTTGCGGCATGCGGATGTCTCCTCCGGAGGGCGAGGCGGCCTTCTGTTTCTTTTGTTGTTGTTGCGGTGCAGCTTGTTGTTTCTTTTTCTTCTTCTTCGGAAGTTGTTTAAAAACAGCCATGGCGGCAGGAACGGCCGCGTCGGCAACACCTTTAGTGGCATAAGTGACACCCTGCTCCTTGGCAAACTTGAGTGCTGCATTTATAAAAGCTTGACGCATCTTACCCCAACCGTCTTGGCCAACGAGAGTAATCAACCTTGCTTTATATCGCTCGAACTTCTGTTCAAATTGTTGACCAAGCCTCTTCTGAGCTTGTTGGGCATCTTGTGCTTTATAACCTTCAACGCCGGTGCCGGTCTTGGCCCCGGGCGGAAGATCATTGATACCTTCGGTCATTCCTGCTTTTTTAATGGCCTTGGCATACGCCCTTTTGGCCCGGCCATGCGCCATGCCCCTGTCTGTAGTACCACTGTTCTCTATATGCCACTTCAGCCACGCCGATTTATTCTTTAGAGACGGTCTGGAAGAACCCCCGTCAGGTTGCTCTTGTTGTTTCTTTTGTTGCTGTTGTTGCTGTTGCGGTGCAGCTTGTTGTTTCGACTTCTTCGGAAGTTGTTTAAAAACTTTGAGAGCGGCAGGCTTACCTGCGCCGTCGGCGACGCCTTCAGTGGCATAAGTAACGTTATTTTTCTTAGCGTACTTAAGCGCGGCGGCTATATAAGTTTGACGCATCTTACTCCAGCCCTTTTCACCCACGGCAGGGCGCGCCTTCTTTTCCCACCGTTTAAACGCCTGATCAAACTTCTGGCCAAGGAACTGTTGGGCCCGGGCGTCGTCATCTGGAGCGACATCAGCAGGGAGGTCACCCTTAAGCTTCACCGGATCGCCAACACCTTCGGTCATTCCTGCTTTTTTAATCGCTGCGGCATATGCCTTCTTGGCCTGAGGCAGGGCGATGCCCATATTTTTACTCTTGCTCTTCTGAATGTGCCACTCCAGCCATGCCCGTTTATTCTCTAGAGATGGTTCGGAAGAACCCCCGTCAGGCTGCTCTTGTTGCTCATTTAAAAAGCCACGCCAGTTATCCATGCGTTTCTTATCGTTTTTAAAGTCACTAAACTTTCTTTGTTTCTCCTCTGATAAGGCTAGCTCTGCTTGTTTACGCAAGGGCGCGAATAATTTTGCTCTCACGCTGGGATTTTCAAAATAGTTATCCATCTGTTCAACGTCCTTGATAAAACCCTCCAACTTTTCTATACCATATACAGTCCAGCTAATCTGCAGTTCCCCATAGTTCAGGTGTTGTGCGTTAAAATCGGGTTTAGGAAGTCTCCCTTCAGACGTCAAATCCACATAGTCGGCAGCGCTTCTTTCAAACTCCTTTTCGATCGCATGTTCGGCGCGCCAGTCAAGTTCCTTGGCACGCATCTCATCAGGTACCGCGACGCTAATTACGGCCTGGAATACCCAGGTTGGGCCCGCAACCAAATCTGTATAATCGAAATCTATATATAGAGTCCCTGTGCGTGCTCCGTCAACCAATTCTTCAACCTTTTGAAGTTCGGTGGCGTGCTGCGCTTCTAAAGCGTCGAAGTCTTCCTCTGCCTCATTCAAATACTCGCGCCAGTTATCAAGCCGGCTCTTATCCTCTTTAAAATCGCTAAAGGCCATCTTTAATCCTCCAACACCTCGTTAAGCGCTCGGTTAATGCGATCGGCTTTCGTGAAGACATCGCGGGGGCGCAGCTTACTCTCGCTAAGGTTCATGTAGGCTCCAGGGGTGGAAGGTTCCGATACCATATCGAAACAAATCAACTGGAAATCATCATTAACCATAACAGAGCCCTGGGCTTCTGTAACAGAACCTAGACCGCGGGATGAAATCCCAAGCTGAACACCTGAATCGACCAAAGAACGAAGAATGTTGCCAGAGGGGGTGTCAAGAACTTTGATTTTCCCCATTACTGATTTTTCCTCCATCCAGACATCGGTAACCATATGAGAAGCGTTCTTAAGATTCACCACCGAATCGTCTGGATGATCAAGCTCGCCTACTGCACGATTCTCGGCAACAACCTTCTTATAGTTTTCAACCTCTCTCGTGAGAACTTTATGGGGATAAACGCGTCCGTTGCCGTTCTGCACCTCTGCCTCTTGTAGTTTGCCAGAAAGCATCATTCCGCCATCCTTAACAAACCTTTTCTCTTCCTCTGTCAACAAGTCTTGGCAAATACCACCTTCACAAAGTGCGTAGTATTCTCTTAAAAGGTATTTACTCATAAGCCTCCTCCTCCCGCTTTGGCTGCCTCGGCTTGAATGGCACGCATAATTTCTCCCGTGTCTTCGATACCGAGGGCGCTCAATGATTGTTCAATCGCGCCATAATGAGTGGCGAAATCGACTGCCTCTTCTCGAAGAAGTTCTTCTCTTATTAATTGTCTCAATATAGGTATGTCTATCTTCATAATAATAAAAACACGCGGGCGTCACCCGCGGGAGCTAAGAACCTTTGCAACAGTGACGAACCGGTTGTAACATCCATTTCCTAGTCATTGTATAATTCCTCCATAACGTAACTCGTTATTCTACTCGCCTCAAGAAGTTGTTGCAGTCTTCTTCTTTTCCTCAGCGTCCTCGATGTCGTCGAGGCCCCCTTCATCGAGAAGGTCAAGTGGGCTTGCAAGAAGCGCGGCGCCCTCGTCCACGGTGATTTCTCCGGTGGCCACGAGTTTATCCATCTCTTCGCGGATAATCTCCTTAAGTCTAGCTTTTGTAATTTTCATCTCTTCTCTCCGCTGTTAATTAAAAGTTTCAATCCACAATCTCCAAATATCTCATTCAAGATATAAGAAGTGCCCGAACTTAAGCATCCTAAGATGA
>Ga0098061_1001160_pt1 | contig 12792 bp, 8 predicted proteins | sample 22_taG_FD_92579 | JGI IMG/M metagenome (GOLD analysis project Ga0098061, IMG submission 92579) | Marine viral communities from the Subarctic Pacific Ocean - 22_ETSP_OMZ_AT15343 metaG | ecosystem: Environmental > Aquatic > Marine > Oceanic | place: Subarctic Pacific Ocean | collected 2015-01-20 | reverse complement strand
TTTCACCAGGTAGGAAAGACCATATGCGGCTGCAGCAATGCCGACGCCAATCATAAGTATGGCCGCTCCGAATGCAAGCATCTCTTTCCATGTGCCCTTCACTGCTTCCCCAAGCTTTTTGATCCCTTCGGTAAATGCTTCCCATCTGCTTGTAGTATCTCCGGCCGGTGGCTCCGGTATTGAGGTTTCAGTGCCCGGTAAGCCGCCCTCTGGCAGTTCTGGTCCGTGCATCTGATCGATGCCCATGCGCTCTCTGAAGGCTGCCTTAATTGTTTCCCATGGGCTCATCATCGCGGCGAAGGCCGAGGTTGCGCCGGCGGTTAGGGCGCCGAACGCGGTGCCGATGCCCATAAGGGCCGGGGCGATGAGGAGAGCCGCGCTGAGCAACATAGCAAACCAAAGCAAGATCTTCCCGCCTGGAGATCCTATGAGCCATGCGAGGAAATCAACCACCACGACGATAGTGTTTGTTAGGGGTTCCAGCGCAACGAACACGCCGGCGAAGGCGTTCTTTAGCTTATCTGCTTGTGTCTGTGCTCTTTTGGCTGTTTCGGCTATTTCTTCTTGATGTTTGATCTGTAGTTCTTCTGCCGCAGAAAGCTCCCCAAACATGCGGCGGGCCTGGTCGACGTCAACCCCTAGGGCATCTGCAATTGCAAGCTGTTCGTACTTGTTCATATCTGAGAATAGCTGTCCACTCATCTCCACCGAGTCTGTGAGCATTTCAAGTCGCTCTGCCTCAGATGCGTTTAGCATATCAATTGAGTTTAGATACGGACCGCCGAGGATGGCGTTTAATCGGCCAACTTTTTGGCCTGCTCCATCAAAGGTGTCGAATGCTTTTCCGGAAATGCTAACGAGTTCATCAACCGAAAGCCCTGTGGCCTTAGATTGCTTCTCAAGCTGATCAAACACCTCAACAACATCCTTCCCATAAAATGCCAATTTCTTTGAAACCGAGGCAAAGTCGGCGAAAACCTGCTGGGGGCCTTTGCCAACACTAACCGCAACATCGTTCAGATGTTCCGTAAGCCCAACTAACTCATTATCAGCAAACCCTAACGACTTTGTGGCTGTATCAAAGATTTTGCCAGTAGCTTCAGCATTGATGTTGAGCTTTTGCATGACTGCGGCCTGCCCAGCAAGTTCGGTTTTTACTTCTTTGGATAGTTGACTAAAGCCCATCATCGATGTGAATAATCCAGATGCTGCCGCTCCGGCGGCGGCGGAATCTACGCCAAGATGCTGATATTCATTCCTGACTTTGCCGATGACATCGGTATGATCGTCCATCGCACCGGTTGCTTTGACAAATTCCGAGCCGGCGTCGGCTGTGGCGACGGCAAGATTGAACATTTCGGATAACATAACAGCGCCGAGATCGCCGGATGCTACCATGTCGATCATATCCGTGCCAAAGGCACTGAGTTCTTTGGCACTTAGGGGGATCTGCATGGCTAGGGATTCAAATGCGCCCCCGACTTTGCCGAGGTTTCCTACAAGTTGTTTGGCTTTGGATGCGCCGGCTTCATACTCCTTATGAAGCCTCATTGCAGCTTCTTCGGAGCGCTCGAATCCCTCGATGGTATTTTCTTCCGACGCGGCGAGCTCATAATTAACGCGCATCAGTTCTCGCTGTGAGGTCGTGAGTCTTACGCCGGCGTCTTCAAGTTCCTTGAGTTGATCCGCCTGTTCTTTGCGGGCATCTTTGAGTCTGTTGAGCTGCTTGATATATTCATCACTCCCTGGCTCACCCAAGCTCGATGTGTCAGTGCGAGACCTGGTGGGGCTTCCGGAGTCTTCCGAGGACTTCTTATCCATCGCCTTTGCGAGCTTGTCGAGGCTAGCTATAAGGGCATCAATTTTTGCATCGCTATCACCAGGGGGCATCCTTCAGGCCCCCTAGTTTTTAAAGGGCCAGCGCAGCCCGGTTTCGTTCTCAAACCCACGAATGGCCCTGTCGAGATCGTTCTTGTTTATCATGGTACGAGAATCGCTTAATCCGTGTTTCATATATGCATCCATATAGCGCTTTTCATTTTTAAGAGCCTTAAAAAAAGTTTCTATTTGGGCGTTGGTACCCGAGATGGATACAGGAAAATCGAAGCCTGACATGTACATACCAATTAACATCTTTCTGACGCCATGGGCAAACGAGGTCATAGATGACCTGAACTCTTTCAACTCTCTCTTCTTTTTATTATTCAGATCAATAACAAACTTTTCCATAGGGATACCTCAACAATAAATAGTTAAATATAACAAAAGCCGCTCAAAACTGAGCAGCTCTTATCGTTATCTTTTAGATTTAGCCTTGGACATGGCCGCATCGTGCTCTTTCTTCTGGTCTTCGAATTCTTTAATTAGCCTTTTAACAAACCAACGGCGCAACTGAGTTGGAAGATTGTATGCTTCAAATATTGACCAGCCGCCGTGATGTTTTAAGACAAATAGCTCTTCGTAGACGACCTCTTGGTATTCACTACTTAGGCCAAAAAAACTGCGCCGTCAACGGCATACCTACCTTCTCCAAATGTCCACAGTTATCACATGAAAAATCAAATGATAGATCGATATCGGGGACGAGTCCGTCATAGCGAGTTCGAATCTCGCGAGAGATCCTGGTGGGGCAGCGCTCAACAAATTGCTTAAGGAGGGCCGGCGCGGTTACGTCATTAATCCGTACGATAACGGCTTCAAGCTGATCTGTAATGTTAGCATCCGGCAATTTAAGCCTTTTGCGCTTTTCGCGCTGCTGCATAATGCGATGTTCGTCGCGGCCGCTTAACAAACGGACCTCAACACTGAGCCCTTCATACTGTGGAAACGTAAGTTCATAGTTTCCGTTTTCTAGACGGGTAACATCCTCTGGAACTCCCTCAGTAGCCTTGGCTTCAATTTCACTTAGGTCAACCTTGGTCTCTTGAGTCGTTGTACAGTCCGGGCAGCCAACTGATACACTATACTCCGGGCCGAAACCCGTAATACGAGCTAGCAGCAGTACCGCGTTCTTATCACCAATCAACAAATCGGCTGCTTTAACCTTCTTGTCGACGATTAAAGAGTCCAGCAAACGATCCAGGGCGACGCCCTTCTTAATTAAAGCCTCTGATGTAAGGATATCTTCTTCTTTCGCCGTCATATGACGAATTTCTAAAGTATCGACTCCATGGAGGGGGTGGGTCTCTGGATATAAGAGTCCCTTGCTGGGGAGGTCCACAAACTCTGTTGGGTTTATGAATGAAAATATGTCTTGTGTGTTGTTTTCTACAATGGGGGGTGGAGGAGCGGGTGCATCCTGATGGGGAGCACCCGTTCTCTCCGAGTTATTTCTTCGTTTTGACAAATGTCACCTTCTTTCTCTAGGTTTATTCTGGCGTCTAGTCGCCTTCGGGGGGTGGTCCACCAGCCTTCTTCGTGACGTCAATTGGGCCCGGATCGGTTGCGCCAGGCCCATACCATGCCCAATCATACCTGAAAGTTAAATCAATATTAAGCAAATCTTCGCTAGCATAGTCCAAGTCGCCAAACTTAACGTTTGTGATCCAAGGATTCTTCAGTTGCCAGGTACCAATAAGTTCGCCTTGTCCACCTAGCTCGCGGATAAGAACGTCGCCGATGCCGGCAAGAGAATCAAGCTTGTTGGGAGTCCCCGGGCCGGCTACATCGCTGGCGCCCAACCCGTTGAAGATATCACCCTGTTGAGACGGGTCCAGGTAGCCTGATTCATACAAGGCCGTGTACAGAAGCTCATTACCATCCGGATCTACAGCGTTGACGAGTTGGACAGTAACTGCGTCCCATGTAACTGCTCCGGGGTAGTAGTATGTGTTCCCAAGGAACTTGTGTTCAGTCTCGGAGACAGTGTAGGCGGGTTTTGTAACCGTCTTGGCTAAATATTGTTTATAGGCCGTGTTTTCGCCGGCGACTCCCAAAAGGGGAAGATTCAATAAAAATCTATGTGCTCTGCGCGGTTCTGATGCTGCTTCATTCCAAAATGCCATGGGTTTAGTCTCCTGTTAGATCTAATTTAAATAGTGCGGGAGGGACAAACCCCCCCGCTTTATTTTTTAATCTACGAATGATGCTCCCGTTCTTGTAATATTGAAGTCAATCGCGATGAATTCGATAGCGCGGGTGGGCTTCAGGAAGATCTGGGCGTACATGATGTTGCGATCGACCAGATCGGGAGTTGTCGTAGTACTATCGAGCACCACCTTGAAGTCGGAGAGACCAAAATTGGCCTTTACGGAAGACAAGAATGGATTGACGATAGCCGTGAATCGATCCCAGGTGACCTGAATGTTTGGATCAAATAGGATCTGGTTTGCCATCTGCGAGATGCGCTTCTTCACGAAGATCATCAGGCGACGGACGTTAATGCGGTCCAGAGCCGAGGCTGTAACCTGCAGCGTTTTCTGACCGAAGATCACGATGCCCTCTGCGGGGAACTTAGCGATCGGGTTTACGTTTGCGTCATAGAGCTTATCTCGGTCCTGTCGGCGTAGCTGGTGGGCCACATCGATGATCGGAAGGCCTGCGGAGCCTTCTGTTAAGCCGCCGCGGTTGAAGCCGGCTGGTGCGAACCAGACCTGCGTCTTGCGCTGGGAGCTAGAGAAGGTGCCGAGAGCGGCGACCGAAGGCGGGAGCCAGATGTGTGCACCATTAAGGGTGTCACGTGCTCGAAGCCAAGGGTAGAATGTGCAACCATAAGAGGAATTCAATCCTCGATTGCGGAGTCCATTAACAGCCGCTGCAATCTCGCTTGAGGTGTTGGCGCGTCGAGTCGCTGCCGAAGCATCGCTGTTTTCGCGCGGGATATAACCCTGAGGTAGATCGATAATGGCCAATGCGTCAGCCCGGTCTTCGCAAATGTTGACAAGATTGGTTGTCAATCCTTCCTGGCGAAGTCCTGGGACCGTGGCAAGGTTCATCTCAACGACTTCTGGATCTGCGATAGAGTCCATTGCGCGTCGAACCGAGTTAAATACGTAGTTGTTAAGATCTGTGGCCGTCGAGGGCAGTGTTGTGGCACTGCTGTTGAACGGATCCATTTCCTTGATGTTAACGCCGTCGAAGCCGCCGTACATTGGGACCGTGAAGCGGTCATAACCGCGGTCGAGCACGCCAGAGACTGCTCCGGAGACCAGGGTGTAGGACTCAAACTGGCCGGCGCCGAATCGGCTCGGTACCGAGGTATGAGATCCACTCACCCAGAGGCCCTGAAGGGCGCCGGTGCCGCCGAGGTCGTCAAGAGTAAACTCGACAGAGCGCTCTTCTTTGGCGGTGAAGCCAGAGAACATAGACCCAACGATTCCGCCGCGGGGGCGAAGAAGGTCGATGTTCGACTTGTCGAAGCGTGTGCTGCCTTGGCTTGGAGTAGTCTGGTAGCCGAAGTAAGCGTCAGTCTTGTTGCTTAGGTTGCCTGCAGATGCGCTCACGCGGAATTCTGGGGCTGGATAGTAAACCTTAACCTTAATGTTGACATTTTCCGCGGTGCCAGAGAGCGCCAAGACAGAGCCCGTAGTCCACGGGATAGCGGCCGCGGCTTCGCCGAGATTGAGGCCGCCGCCGAGTCCATCGGATCCCGAGATCCAGTTGCCTGATGTAGAGTTGGTGGCGAGCAGAGAGTTGATCTCCTCGTCGTTGTACTTAACCATTCCCTGGAAACCAAACGGAAGGAGTTCTGCCGAAACCATGCCGGCGTCGACGTCGCTGTTCATTTCGACGCGGATGTACTTGGAGTTATTGGGCCAGTCACCCTTCTGCGTGTAACGTCGCTCTTCTTCAGACCATTGCGAGAACTTGTCTCCGATCTTGCGGGCAACGTAGTTGAGGGAATCAGGGTTTAGGTCGCATTCATCAAACTGCTCGATGACACGAACGGTGTTATCGGAATCACTTAGAGAGCGCACCACAACACTAAATGTACCATAGGCATATGCATCATTAGCAGAACGCTTGATTTCCTGAATAGAGATCTTAAGGTTCCGGTTGCTCCAGTCGCCCGGATCACTCAGAGCATGAAGAGTAAACAGATTCTGTACTCCCGAAGTAGAGCCAGAAACTAATGAAGTACGGTTAGAAATGATAATAGGCGCACGGGCGCTCTGGACCGAGTGTCCTAAGTAATCTGCTCCGGAGTTGGTGCCGTCCGTCAACGGGATAATTGCCGCAAAGGACTGTCCTATGACGCTATCCGAAATCTCAGCTGCAGTGATATTAGCCTTGAGGTGGCGATCAAACGACTCACCCAAGAAAAAGGTGTCTGTAGTCGTAGAAATCCGCGAGTTGGTTTTCTGTGGGTTAGTGTTGAACACCTTGCGGATATAGCGCGAGCTATTCTCGTTGAAGTTGAACGTCGTTTTGTTCGAGCCGTCGCTAAGCACAAACTCGTAGTTCGTGCCAGTATCGGCAATAAGACCAACTGCAGTGGATATTGTCTTGCTGGTGACCGTCGACGACGCCAAAGCAATTCCGGTGGTGCCGGAGTGAATCATAGTTCCGCTAAGGGCAAGTGCTGTACCAGCATCGGCATAAAAGACAGCAGCGAGGGCGCCGACGAAATCCGAGTCGTCGACGCGAACGTCAACTGGGCCACCGTGACAAATGACAAGACCATAAGCCTTGTTTGAACTCCAGCCGGCTTCGCCGGGAGCGCCAGATGGGCCACCGTCAGCAGTGGTCTGTGCGCCAAGGAGTCGAATGTAGGTCAGTGGAGAACTGTTCTTCAGGTACGCCTGCGCGGCATACATGCCATAGGTAGTGGCGGATTTGTCAGTGCCTTCGCGCCAAACGTCGTCGCCGGCGCCACCGGGGGCGGGCGTTCCAAACGTATTAACGAACTCTTCAAATGAGTTAACCGTGACAGGCCGGAGGGCTGGACCTTTTAAGGCGCGGCCAATGACGACCGGGCCGATGCCAGCAGGTGTGGCTGGAATTTGGGAATTGTCAATTTCATTGACGAAAACTCCCGGTGATACGAATCTAAACTTTTTAACTGACATTAGTTGTGTTCTCCTACATTGTGAAAATGTTCAAAGTAAATAGTGTTAAATAGTTGGAATGGTATTATTCTCTGTAAAATCCGTCTTTAATAGTTCGAGGAATATCTCCCACTATTGTTCTTTCGCGACCAATCTTAAATTCAACAGCATTTTGGCGACGGACAATCTTAGGCTTTTCCTGGTTTTCGCCCTCACCAACCAAGTATCCCAGTACTTCGATATTGATGCTGCTTTCGTAATTTCTTTGGGCCATACCCAAATTGGCATCGTTGGAACCATTGGTGAACGAACCTTCAATAAATACCTCATAAGAGTGTCCTTCGTTCTCAATCCTCTTTGGCATTCTTGAGTTGCCGGCAATAGTAAAAAATGGAGTTATGAGGGTATTGAGTTGCTGCTGATACTCGGTTCTCAAATTAATTTGATAGGAAACCTTAACCCACACTGGCAGTGGAATGGTCACCGTTTCATAAACGGTCTTTCCTGTATTAGTCTTGTGTTGGCGCTGATTGGTATTCTTGCCTTTGGCGGCCACATCCTTAGTGGTGCCACCATATTTACGATTAGCCATGGCGTTCTCAAATTCAGCTGTCTTCTTTTGATTAAGTTCGCGGGCAATTGTAATAACACCGCCTTTAGCGTCCGGGGTGGGATATAAATTAGCCCATACCGTTCCTCGAAAGTTTGGCTCCTTGGTCACCGTGGCTCGATGAACCGTCATTAAAGGTAACACTAAGGTTTCTTCACCATCGCGCAAATCTTTATTATGTTTAATTTGATAGGCACGTTCGGCAGTTACCCACAATACTGGGACTTTTTTAAAACCGCGGTTGGTGGATGTCGAAAGATTTAACTCCTCATCTATAAACCGGAGCATGGCTCCGTCAATGGTTTCTAGTGTAGAGGGAGCAAATTCAATTTCTTCTAAATGACTGGCGACCTCTTTGTCTCCAACATAGTCATACTCATTTGCTTTGGTATCTTCAATCTGTTCTTGTGTGCGCTTGCTTCTAGACATTTATCTATCCCACAAAAATGCCGGCCGGGACATTCTCCAATACCTTCTTGGTTGAGTCCTGTAGGGTAGAGTCGGTGGTCGCGAGCTTGTCGTATGTCAGCTCGTCCAGAAGGGTCTTCAGCTCATCTCGTAATAAATCCTGTTCGGCTTTGGCTTGGCCAAGCAACGCATCAGCATTCATCGTCACACTCTCACCAGGAATCGGGACGGTCGCGAATTTACCCCGCACTTGGCCGAGCATCTCTTTTGTAAGGGCCAGAGCAAACCTCCGGATCCACTGTTTACCAATTGAGTTTATGTTCTCATAGGGAATATTCTGGAACGGGAGCGTGTTAAGATTGTTAACCCCGTCCGCGCCGTTGTTTCCACGTGGCGTATTATCCCAAGGATTATACTCGTTATCAATCGTAAATTGTACCCAAAATTTCTTGGGACTTGTGGCATCTGGCTGCGGGTAAAGACGCAGCATGTTATCCTTGATCTCGTAAGAGTAGTGAGAAATTCTTGTCCACAGCGCATCTTCATAGGCCATGGCCTGGAGCTTGTTCTGCCACGTGGGCACAATTTCAAAAGTAGAATCGTCAGCATATTGTCCATAGGTACGCATATTTCCAACAACTGAAAAGCCACCATAGTATCCATAGAAACGCCACATTGCGCGTGGGGTTTTAAAGAACACTTTACGAATAACGACTCTTTTGTCTTTTACTTTTCCGTAATAGGGGACCGTTGCGTCGGAGAAGGAGGAGGCTGAGATGATAGTCTGTAGATCATAATCTTGTACTGCTGCAACTCTGTCTATAGAAGCAGAATAGATAGGTGTCACCCCGCCCATTCCCGTTTCCGTTGCCAAGCCTTCTGAGACCCGGCGAATATATCCATAATCATATCGAGGATAGCGTGTAGCTATATTGGAGCCAGACAAAGAAGAACCGCTTACAATCTGTCCGTCCTGATCGAAGGAGGCAGTAGCCGCGCCGAGGAAGCTAGATAACGAACTTTTGCCTTGGTGTAGGTTTACCAAATACGAATATTCTAAAACAGCCTCTTCATATGCGGCATAAACATTCCCCTGTGTTATTTCAATATCTAGAACATCACCCCCTAGTTTCTTATAGGTATAGGCCACCTGATCAGATGCACCAGATAAGAATGTAGCCGAGCTCGCATACATGCCGAACGGCAGCGTTGCGGCGACATTAAGAACATTTCCAGTAACTGGTAAGATGTTAGAGTTTGATGTTGACGCGGGGTTTAATTTAGGGACTGCCATTTAACTTTCCTCGATTGATTCAATACTAAATAGAAAGCCCCGCCTCAAAAGAGACGGGGCTTTAACTATTTTGACCTTACGTCAGTTACTATTAAACTAGGTCTTTGACAACAACTAGTCCATACATATCTGGACGAACCATCTTCTTGGCATATCGAGTCATCACGCCCTTGCGAGGCACGAAGTCTTCAACACCGAAGATCGTCGGTGTGGTCTGCAGCGGCACATAAGGTGCATACACATAACCACTCTCAAGGAAGCTACTTCCACGACGGCCCACTAGGAGCAACTCACGCGGGAAGTAAGGATCGACAATAATGTCGAACTTCTTCGAAAGCGAACCAACCTTAACAGCACCCGCGTCTCCGCGATCGCTATCAGCAGTCACATTGGCACGGAAGCCAGCGGTGAACTCAAGGACGTTGGCAACTTCAGGTCCGCAGACGACGAAGTTGGCAGCACCACGGAGAGTCTTCCGGTGGATCTGTGCCGAGACATCATTGATGGTCTCAATGAGGGTCTCATACCACTCACTCACGTTACCCGTGAAGTCAGGGGCGACGGTACCTGTACCGACGGCAGCACCAGTCTCACGATTCAGGAAGTCTCCTGGAGCGCGTGACCAGTAACGGACGCCAGCCTTGGCACCACGAACGAGGTCCTCAAGGATCTCGCGATCGATTTCGAGAGCGATCTGCTCAGACAGAATCTGAGTAAGCTCGACCTCTGCATCAAGGTTGTGGTAGGCGTTAAGATCTTGTCCTAACTCCGGGGTCCACTTAGCCTTGAGCTTCTTGGTGATCGCCGTAACGGCAATCGAGTCGACCTTGATGTCGATCTCTGGGATCTCGGCATTACCCTCAAGTCCCCAGATAGGATCACCCTTGACAGAGCCAAGAGCGCCACCTGACTGGAAGTCATCGACGATCGGGAACGACGCAGAAACAGCTGCGCTATCGAAGACCGCTGCTAGCTGAGCCGGAGTATCCGAACCAACACCAACCAGTGTCCAAAGGACATTATCCGAGTCTTCGGGGTCTTCACGTGTAAGGCGACGAGCTTGGACGCCATTGGTGAGGGCCGCGTTTGAGGCGAGCGACAGTCGACACGCGACGAAGTCTTGCGTGTTAAACTGCTGGTCGGTCAAGCGCGCGAGCGTGGACGTACCAACACAGAAGGTCGTCCCGGAAACGATATCCGGATCGAACTGCAGAATGTTGGCAACTTCATATGCCGCGGTGTTGAGACCGGTACCCACATCAGCGCCCCAGTTGATAGCACCATTCAGGCCAACTGTACCAGAAGCCTGGGCGGTAATGAAACCGGCAGCGAGAGCAGCGGTGGATCCCGTCGGAGACGAGTAACCGTTGTTCAAGGCATAGGGGCCAGAAGCCACATACGAACCAGTAAGCTTGACGCCACCGGTGATCTGCGAACCAACCACGCCACCACCGTACAGCGAACTGTTGACGGGGTAACCGAGGCGTGGGTTTGGAGCGGTACTATCCGCACCAATTTCTGCCGAAACTGTGAAGTCAAGGAAGAAGATGAGGCCACTTGGGAGACTCATCGGCTGAACGCTAACGAGATCGTTGGCGATCAGATTGCCGAATACTCGGCGAACGAGGGGGAATGCAACAGCTGCAAAACCCTCGACGTCACCAGCATTCATGCTGGACGACTCACGGAGAAGCTCTTTTGCCTGGTTCTCAAGCAATCGGGCCATTCCGTTCCGAACTGTATCATCACCTAGTCCTTCAAGAAGACCTGTGTTCTCCCACTTATTAATAAGGGCGGAGCCCTCAGCGGAAAGATCGCGGTTCACAATACCTTCGGTTAATTTCTGTACAATAGACATTTTATAACCTCCTAATATTTGTTGTTGAATGTCATTTATTCAAACCTGCTAAACGCAGCATGCGACCCATCTTAGGATCGCGTGTTGCCTCGTTGTTTTTCTTAGAGTTGAGTAATAATGATGTAGGTCTTTGAACTGCTTCACGAAGTGTCTGTGGTCGTGTGCGCTGATCTGGCGCTGACCCCACTGCGTTTTGAATCGTTTCAAAAATCATACCCGTTTCTTCAACAGAATTGGCAGACTGAACAGCTTCGACAATTTGATTCTTTTGTCGCTCATTCAAGGAGGCGCTATTCAAAGCCTTGTTTTGATAAACAAGCTTGGCGTTGTCCAAGTTCAGCTTAGTAAGCTGTGACTTGGCTTCTATAATGAGAGCACGAAGCTCTCGGTTAGATTCTGTAAGTTTAGATATTTTGGTCTCGTTGAGGGCCGCGTCCGATACAACATCGGGGGCCGTCTCTACTTCTTCCTCAATCTCTTCTTCTTCAAGGTGGGCAGCCTGCGCGGCTCCCATGGCATCGTTGTTTGCCTGTATAATGCTGTTATCAGCCGAGTTAACGGATGACCAGCCTTGTGGGCGAGGAACCATATCTACGACGAGTTCTTCAATAAGATCGTCTAGCATTTCTTCGGTGAGGTTGATATCCTCGTCCTCCGACAGCGTCGAAGGCGCTGCGCGGGATTCGGGATCTTCATCCTCTTTGGCATCATTGCGCGCATTTACTTGGTCCGGGCCACTGAGGTCGGCGACGCCGGGTTGCTCGTCATCGACGTCGCTCACACCCACTTCGCCCTCTTCTAAAGCAATCTCATCAGCCATAGCCGTAGCATCAATCATGTCTGAACCCTCAACAACCTCTTCCTCTTCTTCAAGTCTCTGCTTGAGCGCATCGAAGTCAATTTCAATAATTTCATCGGGCTTGGGTCCGTCGAGCTCTTCAGTAGCAAATGCCATAGGAATGTCGTCAGCAAACTCCATAAGCTTGGGATCCGACTCGTCGCCGCCGAGAGCATCTTCCTGCTCTAATAAGGTATCCAGGGCAGTTTTAACTTCCCCGGAATAGCGCTCCAATACGGCATTTTCCGCGTTTTTAAGGGCTGCTTCCTTAAGGGCTTTAGCGTCTACAATCGCTTCTTCTAATAGTGAAGACATAGAATTACTCCAAATCTGATGACTTATCAAAAATAAATAGTTCGTAAGATGGGGAAATGACTAATAGTTGTGATTTCTAGTGTTCCTGCTGTCTGTTATCTGTTAAAATAAACCAATACGTACCAGTACTCACCAGCGTAACGCTCTGCGCGCTACCCTCGATTTCGATTGAATCCTCTGGACCCTCACTCTGGTTGGAACCCATAAACTGACCGCCGTTGGAGTCAATCGTAAGCGTGTCATCGCCATTGCCGGTACTCAAAATGTGATATGTTCTTCCGGTAACTCCGCTAGCAGCTGGGAGAGTTACGGTTGTTGTGGCATTTGTCGCAAGGTCTGCTATGTAGTGAGTTTCATCTAGCGTCATATCACCAGTAATAACTGTATAGTTGCCTGCTTGAGAGCCACTAACTTCAAAGGTGGATGAGGGCGAAGCGGTGCCGATGCCGACGTAGCCGGAATCTAAAATAGTTAAATCTGTCG
>Ga0098061_1001159_pt1 | contig 12799 bp, 23 predicted proteins | sample 22_taG_FD_92579 | JGI IMG/M metagenome (GOLD analysis project Ga0098061, IMG submission 92579) | Marine viral communities from the Subarctic Pacific Ocean - 22_ETSP_OMZ_AT15343 metaG | ecosystem: Environmental > Aquatic > Marine > Oceanic | place: Subarctic Pacific Ocean | collected 2015-01-20 | reverse complement strand
TTTTTTGAGAGAAAGTGAGAATTTTTTTGAGTTTTGGTCCTAAGTTGTTTTATCCTAGACACTTATGGCGATTTGCTCCGGGGGCCGACTCGTTTTGTCAAGCTTTATTTGAGAATCGCCACGGTCCAGGACGCTAGGACCACAATCCACAAGGCATAGCTACTTAGGAATCGGTCCAGTTTTGCTCTGTCTTCCATATGTTCTTTCCGTTCGTGATGCACCACGCTGCATAATCAGGGTGGGGAGTGCCGAGGGTATAGCGTGTATTGTTCGTGAGAACAGTTTTACCATCCCTGTGACGAATAGTAGAGGTAGTGATAGATTCACCATCATCGAAGCCAGGATGATTGTAGACTTCACCCTTGATCTGATAGGTTTGTAGCTCTGGTGCTTCGTAGACCGAAAGCTTCCTACCTACAATACTCCAGTTTTCAATTGTGACGGGTTGACGTTTCATAAGTAGTGGATACTCCTTGAACACTAGAACTGACCCTTGTGGTCATGGATCTGGTCATCGTTTTCATCACCGAACTCCGTAGACCATTCTTGAGCCGTGACACCTGTCATGACAAACTCACGTTCGTCAGCACTAAGCTCAGGCATGACGTTTTGAATAAGGCCACCAGCTTGCCATTGGGCAATTTGGGCCTCAGTGATAGGAAGGTCAAGCGTTCGCTCGATACCTGTGAACATTGATGTTCTTGTGATTTTCATTTTTTCTTCCTCGACTCCAACAATCCCATGTAGCTTTCTGCCATCTCGAAAAGGAGTTCACGGTGTTCGCTCTGGCTCATCTGTCCACTAAGGTAACCTTTGATGTAGTAAATGAACATAGGCTCTTCACACGCTTCCGCGATGATATGCTGACGGTGAACGATCTCTGTCTCGGAAAGGTTGTCTGTTTTGTTTTTCATGCTGCAAGCACCTTTTCGATGTTTATCTCTACAAGCTTGCGGAAGCTTGCGGAGATGTTGGGGCGAGAGAGAAGCTTTTCAAGCCTTTCGACCAGCTTGGCTTTGAGGTTCTTTTCTTCGTTCTTCATGCTATCTATTATACAGGATTTAGTGAGTTTGTCAAGAGCTATTTTTAGAAAATGAACAAGCAGGGGGGATTCGAACTCCCTACCATGCCAAGCCCACTAACGTCCCCCTGTGCGAACAGGTTCGGTGAGATTGTCGCAGTGCATGGTAAAGCCATATCTGCAAGATATAGGTTCTGCTAGGGGAGGCTGGTCTATGCCATCGGCCTGATTGATCCTAACAGTCCCAAGTAAGTAAAAGAGCAGGGTTTCGAATCCTGTCGTTGCTCCAGTTTGGTTAGGCTGGCGACAGCAGCAGAAACCCTCGTTTCCAGTTTATATATAGTAGGGTATGTGCTAGGAAATGTCAACCCCCCTTCCTGTTTTTTTTGAAGTTTTTTTAGGTTCCTAAGTCTTTATACCCTAGACAGTTATGTGGTTTGCCGCCGGGGCCGTCAAGCACAAAATAAAAAAAATCCCCCCGCAGTGACCTTGTCGATAACGAACAACTTGCTGCGAGGGGACTGGGAAGAGCGCATCTGTCGCCCCTCCCGCCTCCATTAGCCAACACGGGTGTTATGCACCCATGTAGCGATGATTCGCGCCATTAGGCGTTACGAATTGCCGACTGTTGCGATAGTGACGATTCCACGCCTTCTTGCAAGCATTCAGTGTTCCCGTGTAGGTGTTGCCTTGCGTCTTCAGGTCATATATCGTATAGATTGCCGTGGACGAATTACCATTACCTACGCGGATCATAACCGCATTCTGGTTTGAGCGAACGATGTTTGAGATATTACTCAGCATATGCTCTATTCCTTGTTATAAAAAAGTGAACGAAGGGGGAATTTCACCCCCACCATTTATCAGGCATTAGCGGAGAGTTCCGCAACGTCTGTGTCAGAGACGAGGTTGTTCAGAACGTCAGCCAGTTCGGCCTCGATCTGAGCCTTGCGCCCATTTGCGTGATCGAGGGTTGCTTCCGCGTCAGCACGGAGATCCTCGACCTTTTCGATCCATGCCTCATGCTTCGCTATTCTAGCGTTGAATGATTGGGGACCATCACCAAGACCCTTACGGGCCTCGCGGATATCCTTCCGAAGATCCTCTAGCTCAGTGAGCATTGGAGCCGCAGCAGGATTAGACAAAGCCTCTTGCTTCGCTTGCTTCACCCGCAAGCGAGACAGTTTAGCTTCCGTTTCCGCAATTATCTCTTGCGGTGTGCGTTGCTTTCTTGTCATGGGATATATTATACAGTAGTTTATGGGGATTGCAAGCAAAAAATACATTTTTCTTTGCTCCTGCTACCCGTAAATGCAGGGTGAGTATGTAAAAAGTGAGAGAAGGAACTTGACCCCACCTGAGCATGACCTCATAGTTTAGCCACTTTGCGGTGTGCGGGAGTATGTCCTCCTTCTCTCTCAGTATATTATAGCGTGTGGATGTAATTTGTCAAGCATGTGATGCATGTTTTTTGAGGTTTTTTTTCGTGTGTAAGTTTTTATATCCTAGACAGTTAGGGCGAATCGGGCCGGGGCCTCGTCAAGCCTTTTATAAATTAAATATGGCGCAGAGCGTTAGCAAGCCCAACAGGATTAGAGCCAGGACTTGCAGTTCCTTAGTTATTGATTGGTCGTATTTATGCATACTTTGCCACCTCTTCGCTTTCGAAATAAACATCGCGCTCGATACCAAGGCCCAGAGGACCACGCACCTTCTCAAGATCGGAGAGCATGAAGTAACCCCACTCTTTTTCAAAACCATCGACCAGACCATACAAACGCCAATCGCCATTCTCTAGCTCTTCGCCTTCTAGGACATACCATGTCCACGATCCGCAGGGATCAAAGAACTTGCACACGAAGCGCATATCTGAATCAGACTCTCGGCTATAGAGAGCGGGAATTCTCTTTTTGATTTTTTCAGTGAGTAATTTCATCCGTTTACTATCCTCATCATAAGGGCAACAGCCCCAAAAATACAAAGGGCCGACAGGATTAGCATGATACTGCCGACAAAAAGTTCCTTCCATAGGGAAGGTTCGCAAATATTGTGTCTCTTGTAAGGGTTATACATTTCAGCCATCCCCCAAGTGGTCGAAGCGATCATACTCATCTACAACGTTATCAGGTTCTGCATCAAAGGGCAACAGTTCAAAATCACGCATCTCGAAATCGACGTAGTTGTCAGCTTCCAAGCCATAGTGAGCAGCCATTTCTTCTAGCTCCTCTTCAGTAGGAAGTTCTCGTGCTTCGATTTCATCACCACAGGAGATGCAGAAGGTATGCTGTGGGGAGTTGATAGGATCGCCACAGAGGACGCATGTGTTCTTGATTTTCATGGGTATATTTTAGCAGGCTTCGATGGCCTTGTCAAGCTGTTTTCCGAAAGATTTGTGAGCTTCTGCGAGCGTATCATGGGTAGACACGAACTCCCACATAGCACCACGAAGGATCTCTACATCGTAGATCTCACGCCTACAGTTAGCACCCCAAGCAGTATGATGCCTGATTGCGAGCATGGGAGGAATAAGACCACCAAGGCAGATGGCTTTTACGATTTTCTTTTTGATTTTCATTTTCATTTTTCCTCGACTACGACGATAGAAGAAGGGCGAAGACCAGTGAGCATGGCGATATGTTTGACCATCCCAGCAAGCTTGTCTTGAGGGACACCAAAAGCGAGATCCATACCATAAGGATTGCGAAGAGTGAATGTCTTTGTTGTTTTCATATGTATATGATAAACGAATTGTGTCCCCATGTCAAGCAAGTGGTTCATGTTTTTTGAAGTTTTTTTTATAGGCGTAAGTCTTTATATCCTAGACAGTTAGGGCGAATCGGGCCGGGGCGCGAACGCCCCCATGTCAAGGAAAAACTAGTCCATTCCGAAAAACCACATGATCCACGCACAGGACATAATAGTAAACAGGCTACCACCTGTCAGGAAAAAGAAAAATGCAGCCTTCTCTAAGTTCTTGCTCATAATAATATCGAATAAAAAAAGAGGAGTGTGCCGCGCCCCACACTAATACCGTGCAAAGTCTTACCCCCGATGTGCCAAGATGTGAAGCTAAACGCTAGATGATCATCTCAGCCTACAAGGCGCGATATAACTCGGACTCCTCTAATCGAACAACAGACAACCCAAATGGTGGAGATGGAGGGAATCGAACCCCCGTCCTAGCGCGTCCTTATAAGGCTGTAACACTAGTCTAAACCAATCATCCCCGAAATAAGATAGCGATAGTTTTAGGCCGTAACGCTGTTGGGCCATTTACTACTGCGTAGCTTTATGAGCCGCAGTCGCACCAATATGGCGCGAAGTAGCATCCCATTCTTGCTCACGCGGAAGCAGCCTACGTAGAGACTTGTACGCCTCTAACGCTTCCAAGGTGGTGGTAGCATCTGCGCCACCATCACGATATAGGTCAGCGAACAACTCGCCAGCCTGGACACTAAGACCTTGGATCTTAGCGTTTCTGGTATTGTAGTGAAAATCACTCATCATAGAGATATCCCTCTTCGGCTCCGTAATCACCATACCACTCATCAGTCCCGAAGCCAGCGGACCCTAGAGCGGATTCAATGTCATACATGTCATCATGTTCGATTGGACCTTGCTCCATATCGTCTGAAAACATATCGTCGTATTCGTCTTCCATGTCACCTATTATAGCAGAATGAGAGGAGCTTGTCAAGCCCTAAGCCAATCAAAATGTAAATATTACCACCACCCTGTCGATTTGTTTGATATGGCTTCCTTACTCTTTTTGATGTCGTAGCCATTATCGTCTAGGTAGTCTAATACTTTGAACACGATTGTTTCTTGATCGAGGGAAGACATCTCGACTTCAGGAGCAGGGGGCCAGATATATAATACTGACACTGCGCCTAACAAAAAACTGATAACAAAACTTCCCCATCCAGTACTAGCTTTTTCTTTCATGAGGTGTATTGTATCAGTTTGCTGTGAGCTTGTCAAGGCTCAATTGAGATCTTCTGCGCCGAAGGCATCGAACCTCTTAGGCTCCTCGGCATCTAAGTGAATGTCCAGCGCGTTAGCAGCCTTCCTGATGAAGATGGCCCAAGGGGCTTTCAGGCACTGAGCCGCAGGAGTAGTCTCCATGCCCTCATCGATGATCATGGCCACACACGCGACCGCGACCACAGGAACACTGAAGCTGACGATCATGTCATCATGCTTGCCATCAATAACCTCTTGTGCTGGGAAGCTTTGGGCCTGGGTTTGGTATATCACTTGATGGCCGAAATGCTCGGCAAAGTCCACCTCTCCATTGCCCTCTTTGGCTTGCACGATCAGGAAGCCTGAGATGGTAGCAAGGTCGCCAATGCTAATTTCAGCCTCGATCAGTTGGTTGATGGCTGGATCTTCGATGTCATTATTTCTGTCGTTCTTCATGCGTATATGATAGCCGATTTGGGCTGGTGTGTCAAGCGTAGGGGAAGAAAAATGTGAGAAAAGTTTTTGGTTGTAAGTCTTTATATCCTAGACAATTACATCAAATTGTGCCGGGGCCTCGCTCGCCGCATCCTCTAGGTAGACTTGCAAAGCTTCACAGGCTTGCCTCATAGCTCTTTTTGTAGAGGAGCCTTTCAGGGCGAAGGTCTGCAATAGTCTCTGCGTCAAGCTCTCCATAGTTACGTGTCCAGCGATCACCACAGCAGGAGCAGTCTTTGCCTTCGCTTATACCATCGAAATATACTCCGACATTCTCCGCAGCTTCGTCAGCTTGCTCAGGTGTGTCAGCGTAGACGTATAAATTTACATCATCCACGAAGCCTAGCGAAGGGTGAATGGAAGGCATATCATTGAACCAGCCACCAGAGTTGTTTTGATGATAGCGGTATACGTGTGTGCGATTGTTCTTCATGTGTGTATTATACCCCCTACGCGGAGCTTGTGTCAACCTTTGTTTGAAATTTTTCAGGGCACTTGAAAGCTTGCCCTTCTTGGATGTGTTGCACAATGCCTTCGTAGTGCTTCTTTACCACGCTCTCTGTGCCATACCAGAACCACTTGTGACCATTTACCGTGATCTCCCATCCACCATGACACCATGCGCCTACGGGGTTTCTACCTTCGCCAATCTCAGCGAACTCGAAGCTGATTTTATCACCCTCGTGGCTACGGCCTTCGCATGATGCAAGCATGGTTCTGGGGAACCTGTAGTCCGATGTGATGTCTCCTGTGAACTCTGGAAAGCGTGTTTCTCTGTTCTTCATGCGTCTTATTATACCTTACTTAGTGCCTTCGTCAACCTTTTTTTGATCTTTTTTTGGTGGCTCAAACATAGGCACTACGTTGCCGTTTTCATCCGTGATGGTAAACGTCATGGGAGCATATTCGCCCGTAGGTTCGTGTTCCCAGCCCCATTCACCCTTAGGTGTTGGCTTACGTGTTTCTCTGTTCTTCATGCGTCTTATTATACAGCACTATGCACTCATGTCAAGGCTTTTTTTTATTTATTTGATGTCACAGGCATGTAACAACGAGCGGAGGATTTCGCGTCGAAGGGACTCCTGTTCCAGGCCCTAAATCCTTCGTACACACATGTGTCTAAAGAATTCTAATCTAACTAAATTTAAAAAAACTTGGGACTCCTAAAATAAACTAGGAGCCCCTTAAAATTTGTTAAATAGTTAGGGACTCTTAACTAGATAATAGTGGATGAATTTCCTAAGAAATCTTTTTTTCGTATTGGGATTTGTTCTAGCAAGCTCCGATGTTATGGGACAAATTTCGATCTACGGGGTTGATAAGAACCCTGGAGGCCAGTTCTACACCGTCCCAGAGCAACCCCCTCCTAAATTAGGATCTCGTATTACTGTAATGTGGCATTGGGATTTAGGTGAGAGGGGGGTAGAGATTATAGTTTTCGGACCTGATGTAGAAGTGTGTGCAAATATTTGTTGGTATTCAACTCACTCTGCACATCTATTAGATAAATGGTTACTGGTGCCACCTATCGTGATTCTCCCAGCTTCTAGAACCCGAAATAAGGGTCCTCCTTATAGTTTTGATATTCCTATTATTCCTAATTTTGTAGGGAAAGCCGTAAGAATTCAGGTATTCAGATCATCTAAACCTGGATCTGGTACCATGTGTGACCGACTTCAGGGAACCAACGCCTTGAGAGTCCAATTTATGTATTAAACATTAGAAAAGTTTATAAGCCTTTAATGCAAATATTCTAAATACTTACATGCGATCCTTATTAATTTGTGTACTAATTTTATTTTCGTCTTGTGTCCAGACTCCTGCGCCTAGAATTCATGCTCTTGAGATTCCTCATAGAGTTGTAGACTCTTCTAAAAAAATTCCTAATAAAATTTTAACATGTCCTGGCAAGATATCTTTAGAAGGAGAGAGTGGAGGAATAGTAACTGGAACCGTTTTTCCTATCTATAGCAAAGAGATTAATGACAGGCACTATGAGGTTTATTTCATTACAGCTAAACATGTTGTAGATGGAGTGACTCCTACAAAAATTGAATTTTATTCGATACCTGAAAAAAATTGGGAAATTTCAAGCCAAGTTACATTGATCTTGGGAGATGTAAAAACTCTATTTGCCCACAAAACAATAGATGTAGCTTTAGTAAAAGCTAAATCTGAAGTTTATATTCCACTCATTGATATTACTGTAGAATATCCAAAATTTATGGAAGAGGTAGTAGCTGTTGGGTGTCCTTTTGGAGAGCCTTTAGTTGTTACTCATGGGAGAGTAGTTAGACCTTCCTTATACAAAGGTTTATGGCTGATAACTGCTCCTGTGGTCCCTGGTAATTCTGGTGGCCCTATCATTTCTTTGAGAACAGGAAAAGTTGTGGGAATTACGAGCAGAGTATACGTAATTAATAACGGGTATTCTTCATCGTACGTGGGACACATGCATGAGATGGTTCCATCTTATCTTTTTTATGATATGATAATAGATGAGATAGATAAAGATCTATTACGTTAGTTCGTTTTTTATATCGTATTTGGCATTGAACCATTTTTTCATTGGAGAAACTAATTCAGAACTACTTTGAATTTTTTCACCACCTAAGTTAAAAACAATTTCAATTCCAAGCTCTTCGCATACATCTTGTTCAGGAGTGTTTTTGTCAGTACGATCTCCTCCGTTGCCGAAGTAATCAGGTTTGATTTTTCGGAGAGCAGCACATACTGTCTCATCCCTGTCATCTACTGCAACAGCGTTGACTACGCCTTTAAAAGATCCCATAATAGCTAGCCTCTCTTGAAAAGGCATAAATGCGAAGCCCTTTTTTCTTATGAGCCAGTCATCGCTATTTACTATGACAATTACGTTGCCATATTTTTGAGCAGCTTGGATCATTTGGAGATGTCCAATATGTACAGGATCAAATCCACCGCTTATAGCGATAGTTTTTTTATAGCTTGGAAGCATAGGCTACTCTCCGTATACGTCATCCGAAGATTTTAAAAACTTCTTCAGTCCTTCAATTCTCTTCTTAGGAGAATCTAGTCCTCCAATGATGGTATAAGCAACAAGATTTTCTTTCTTGGAATCTTCATAAATTCCACGATGCACAGTCGCTCCCCCTGTCATAGTCCCAAGTGTATCAAAACCGTATTCGATGGAGTCCATTAAGCCACCCACCTCTTCAAACAAAGTAGTTCCACCTACCACAATAGAAGCGGCTGCTTTTGCTGTCCTGAGATCGAAACCTTCGGCAAGAAGAGTTTTCTCTAGGTTCTGCTTTAGAGCTATAGAGAGCGCAGTCTCCTCCTCGAAGTTTTTGACGTTAGTGACACCCATAATCATACACCCCTTAGCCTTCATAATGGAATCATAATCGGCTGGATCGAAGGTAGTGTAGTTAGAATTTTGGGTGGCGAGCGCATTAAATACATGAAACAAGCCTGCAATTGTATTGTTGAGCGTAGGCCAAAACTTTTTAACTGTCAAACTTGGATAAAGTTTCTTAATTTTTTGGTTGTCAACAAGGATTAGTGGGGCGAACTCTCCTTTTTCTGCTCTGTTGCATAGGTCTGAAACCCTATTATAAGCGTTATTTGCGACTGTAGGTGACGCGCATTCCCCATCCGTAGGTAGTGAAGCAATGACTCCAACCCTATTATTTGCATTTTCTTTGCCAACATACGTGAAATATTTCTTAGCCACATTTACTAAAGTGGTTACGCTTCCACCTCCTGTGCCTCCAGCCGTACCAGCACATACTAAAATTCTATCAATCTTTTCTCCGAAGATCTCTCGGAGCTTGTTAAAGACTTCTTGGCTCTTCGCCTCAACAGCCTGTCTGCCCCTCTCCTGGTCCTTCCCTGCTCCTTGGTCCGTGAAGGTGTCTATGTGCAACTTATGGTTGTCAGGAAGCTCCAAGAGGGCTAGATCAGCCTTGGCTGTGTTAACTGCAACCGTCTTGTGATAACCTAAATCATAAAATGCTTTGGCAATCCTTCCACCACCTTGTCCTGTCCCAATAAGTCCGTAGACCATTGCTCCACTTGCAGCGTCCACTACTTCATCTTTTGCTGCATCAAGATCAGGTTCAAAATCTTCAATATCTAAATCAGGTATATTTAATTCCATAAGTTTACTCCTAGTAATATATTTTCCGTCTGCTGTCCAAGGCATATATATTATTATAGTATGTAGATCTAAAAAAGGAAACTAATAATGGGAAATTATGGAGTAAGAGTAAGAGAGATAGAAAAAGAAGTACCTTGTTACTGCACTGAGAGGCTTTTCGTTACTATATTTATTACAATAACTACCGATAAAGGCCCTCCGTATGTTGAGATTTACGATTCCAGTGTAGAAGTACTTCATGGATACGGTTGTGAGAAAGACCCATACTCTGGTCCAAAGGGGGGTTCTGTTTATATTGAGACAGAAAAAGTAGCTGGGAAAGAAGTTCTCTATATTAAGTATATTGATGGAAATACTTGTGGGAAATGCCCACCCGCTCCTGTAATTGCATCCCCTTCTCGTGGTGGTGTTGACATTGAGAATCCATGTAGTTATAAATATGGAAGTTTCATCCATAGTCAGCAACAAATATGTAGATGCGTGTCAATAGGATCTTTTCCCCCTCCTCCTTGTAGCTGTGGCGTAATGTTTGAAATAGTAAATGCTGTAAAGTATGCTCAGAAATGCGTATTAGTATGTAACGCCAAAACTGGTCACTGTTACTGGCAGAAAATCACTCCAGGTAGAGGAATGCCACCATTAAAACCTGGGTACGTTCGTCTGCCAAACACTAAATGGTGTAGAGTAAATAATCGCCCGTGGGAAATTAAGTTAATATCAGATGTTAATCAATATTTGGACGACATAAAAGCTCCTAAATTACTAGGATGTAAGAATGGCAAATTGAAGGCTAAATGTAAGAAGGGTTAACATTAGATATAATGGTCAGAGGAAATAATTATGGGAACATACGGAACTAAACCAGGAGGAGGAGGAGGAGGAGGAGGATCATTCGGAACTCCTGGGGGAGGAGGTCCACCAGGATCAGGTGGTGGGGGAGATATAATAACCTGCGATCCCCTTGCTGTTATGATAGAGCCTATTGATCCTCCTTATGGACCCCCTCCTAAAACACCTTATGATAAGACTACTAATAAAGAAGATCGTCGTTCTTACGATGAATGGGTAAAAAACGTGGGATGTGGTACCATGTCTTTATTCACTTTAAATATTAACGAATTTTGGGATGATTTGCGTGATCCAAATTATCCTGATTATGATTCTAATGGTGGATTCAATACTCTTCCTAATGTTTTTAGTAATGACAATTTTAATGAGTATGCTGATTGCTGTAAGAAAAATGGGATAAATGTAAGGAAGGGGAGATGGAGTAGTATAGACTTGCTAAAAAAGATGTGGGAATGTAAGATGGAACTATTTCAAAACAAGTTTGGAGTAAATGTGGGTCCTGGAGGAGGACGAGGAGGAGGTTCTGGAGGCTATCCTGAGATTTTAAAGAAAGGACAGTTTTTATGTCCTCCATTGTGTGAGGGAATGGATATTGATCTTTCCTGGAATCAAGTTATAAAGCAATGTTGGTGGGAACCAAATTATCAGGGACCACCACAAAAACCACCTGCACCATCTACTGGACCTACGCTAGCGGATTTTAAGATACCTCCGCACGGAACTACAGGAGAAGTTATTTTTTCTAGACCAGGAGGAGATGGAGGGACGGTAAAGTGTGATCCCCCAGACAACATGGGACATTGCGTATACTGTAAAGTTGTTTCTTGTAATCCTGAATCTGTCCTCGTACCTGGGGGACGAATATGTGTTAAATGTGTAAATGGGTATCCACAAGGAGGAGGTACCTATGAATTTTGTTTTAATAAAGGGGGAGAGCTTACTCCTAACCCTGGAAAGTTTGGTAAATATGGTTTGAGAAATGGAGAACCTAGCGGTCCTAGTGTTATGTTCTCCAGAGGAGAGTGTGAACGCTATCTAAAAGGAAATAAGAAAACTTCAAGGGGTAGGGCTAGAGATAGATTTAGGGGAGAAAATAATAAGTGTGCTGAAACGTGGTTTGACTATTTTAACGTGCATACGATCATATATGAAACCCCATGTGAGGAAGAGGGAGAATAAATAAATTAAAAAAAATTCAAAGCCTCTTCGAAGTTGAAAGTAATATATAAATATAGATATCTTGGAGAATTAAATTATGACTGCAACACCTGAGACTCCCGTTCCTTTAGCACCTGATTCGGCTGCTGCTGCTGTTTTGCCTATTTCGCAGATGTGGGCTTCAGGATCTTGTGATTCTTCTGCTGTATCAGGTGTAGTCCAAGATTGGTATTTATTTGAAGAGGGTGTCTTTGGACACTACCTCAGGTATGAGCAGTTTGATGGTTGTAATAAATCCGCGCAGTATCCAGGGGCACCTTGGGTTACTTATAATTACATTGATGCCAGAGTTAAAGGCTTTACGCGAGGACGTATTCTTAAAAATATAGTCTTTAATGATTGTTCAACGGTTACATGTAAGCTAGATTGGAGTCCCTCTGCGGCTTGTTCTTCTGTAGGGTTTCCTACTGATGCATCTGGCTGGGGAAAGCAAGGCACATTCCAAATGAGCACAGTTGCCACAATTCTTAAACCTGCAACAAAAGATGCGGCTGGTAATTATTTAGACCAAGTGGGACAAGGAACTGCTTATTTTAATATGGAATTAAATAATTCTCCTGGTCCATATAGTTGTTCATCTGGATTTGATACAACTCCTCGCGTTAAACAAGATATGGCTGATATGCTATATGAACTAGCTGATCAAATTGCGGCAGGAGGGGGTCCTGAATTTATACCAGGATTAGTAGATCTATAATATGCTATGGCTAAGAAAAAGGAGTCAGTTATGAATTTTTATGAGAAGGTTTCAAAATTAGTTGAAAAGCGTAAGCAGCTTAAAAAAGAGATGAGCCTTGGTGATATTGATAAATATCAAGCTGAGATTGAGCAGGACGATGCGGATGCGAAAACTAGAGCTTCTGCTAGGACTGGGCAAGCTGTAGAGGCATATTTGGCTGCTGCTAAGAAGAAGAGACCTGTAGAGGAGGTAGAGACTGGATCGGTTAGGAGGGATCGCAGCCATACCCGAAGTAACAAGCCAATGCAGCGGGAACCCACGGAAGCAGACAAAGCAGCAATGGCGGCAGAGAAAAAAAGACTTGATAAGCACCACTTCGGGGATAAAGATAATGGCAACGGAAATGGCAACGGAAATGGCAACGGAAATGGCA
>Ga0098061_1001157_pt1 | contig 12803 bp, 8 predicted proteins | sample 22_taG_FD_92579 | JGI IMG/M metagenome (GOLD analysis project Ga0098061, IMG submission 92579) | Marine viral communities from the Subarctic Pacific Ocean - 22_ETSP_OMZ_AT15343 metaG | ecosystem: Environmental > Aquatic > Marine > Oceanic | place: Subarctic Pacific Ocean | collected 2015-01-20 | reverse complement strand
CCTTTAGGCATGAAAGGATAATCAGAGTTGGATCCCCAATATGAATAAGCTACTTTGACCGGCTTGTTGTCTTCTTTGGCTTTCTTTATTTCTGCCTCGCTCGGGGCGTTGTACTTCCAACCTATACCTTCTTCATGAAGAATTTTCATGGTACAAGAAAAAGCAATAGTTTTTGGTATCAATGGATCAACGCCATTTTTATCCGGCATCGGATCCCAAAACCCATCATCTATCACTGGCGCAAAATCAAAGCCGCCTATGGCCGCCAATAAACCTTGGCCATCGCCCCGTTTTATAAAATTCTTAAATTTAACTCTCACAAGAGGAGGTTTAGAAATCGTTGATGCAGAGCCTTGATCTTCATAAGTGGGATAACAATAGCGCATTAATTTCGCGGCTCTTTTCAGGGCCGTGAGTCCTTCTTCCCGAGAGGCACTGGGACACACCCACGATACAGTAATAGTTCGTACAGTATTTTGAAAGGTCACAATAGGATCATTCCGGCCATATACCTGTTCCTCGTTCCATGCCACTGCGTAACTATCTTTATAGTCAGTTATAAAGGCCTTGAATCGTGTCCTGGACTGGCCGGTTGAGCCGCCGAAAACGTAATAAAAAGTTATATAATTGCTCCTGAACTCAGCATACGCGTCAGATGGATCTGAAAAAGTAATCCCGTCTCTGGGCTCGAAATTCGGGTCGAAAACTTTACTGGGCATTTTTTATAACTCCTTTTTTAATTAATCTGTTTTCATGTGTTTCATGTGATCACCAACAACTTGGATGACCTGTTTGTCGACTTCTCGACCTTTGAAATTTAAAGATATGTGAAATTCTTTAACTCCGGAGGATGTGCCTGAAGCTCCACCCCCGAGAGCAGCGCTGCTAGCCTCACCCCCACCCGAGGCGGTGCTGGCCGTTTTTGCTATCTTATCAATAGCAGCAGTGGCTGCGAATAGTTTAGATAAAGCCCTAATTTTATGGGTGGGGACTCTCTCCATTTGATCAACTATTTTTTCCATAGCAACCGCAATAGCTTCCAGGCCGTCGGCGGGCTGTTTAGCCAATTCGGCTATACTTCTATTTAAATCAGCCTGAGCTTCTGTAAATTTCGCCTTAGCTTCTAATTTTTTTACCATTTTACCCGTAGAATTTGATAAGCCCAACATCGCTGGGATGGCAGCTAGGCCTGCTATGGCGAACCCGGCGAGAGAGAGGGCCATCATCTGGAGCCATGCTGGCATCCCCCAAATGGCAGGATCAGCGGTAAAAGCAGCGGATAGGGAAACAAAGGCCTCCGAGATGGAACTAAGACCCTTTCCGAGGAGTTCTACGCCTTTGCCTGCCATCATGGCGGCGAGGCCGAGGGCTACAATTACTCCGACTGCCGCCCAAACTAAAACAGCTTGTGGGCCACCGGCGGCCATGGCCCCTACAGCCATGAGCGTTCCCGCGACCGTTAACCCGAATAATGCAATAGCAGCTGCGGCGCCCACAATTTGTTCTCCATGTAATTGAGCAAATGCAGCAGCTAATTGAGCGACACCATAAGCAGCCAAGCCAATTCCGGCGCCAATCATAAGTATCGCAGCGCCAAATGACAGTAGACTCTTGCCGCTCATTTTTCCAGATTCGCCCATCGATTTCTGAGCTTCCTCTTGCTTTTTTGTAGCCTTGGTTAAACCCCCCATTACAAATGCTTGCACAGTCGTGGCTGCCGACCATGCTTTCTTAATACTGATCCAGCCGAGAGTAAGTTTTTTAAGAGCAGAATATATAAGAAGACCCGCGCCTAATGTGCCAATGAATTTACCAAATGCGTTTTCCCCCATGCCCCAAGATTTACCCAGCTCATTCATCTTCTGAATTCCGTTTTGGAGCATCTGAAGGAATGATTTAAGGGGCTGCAAAACAGCATAAAGGTCAACCGCAAAGGCGCGCATAAATTGACTCATTTCCTCCGCGAGAGTATTAAAATTCTTTTGATCTTCAGCTAGTTTTTCTAATTCTGCTTTGCTCTTGTGGGTGCTTCCCGCCACTCCATCAAACTCATTGGCCATAGTTTTAGCCAATTGTTCTACATCCTTAAATCCGGCGGCGGCTGCCACAGACTTTTTCTCATAATAAGTCATATCTTCGAAGCTTTTGCCTGCTCTGTTTAGAGCGCTACTTAACATCTGCATTCTTTTCGTGGGATCGGTCTCCATCACCATATCCATAGAATTTAAATATGGGCCTCCTAAAATTGCATTCAATTGTCCTACAGATTCGGCGGCGCCTTCGAAAGTATCAAATTTGCCGGTTATATCCAGAAGTTCGCTTACTTCCATGCCAGCCCTACGGGCGTTTACTGCTAAATCTTTGAATACTTTTCCGGCTTGTTTCCCAAATTCAGCCATTTTCGGACCAGCAGCCTTAAATTGCTCTGCCATTTCTGAAGCGGGCATGCCGATTTCTTTGGCTAACGTAAACAGTTCTCTTTGATACTTGGCACTCTGTTTTGCTCCTATCCCCAAAGATTTTGTCATAAATTGAATATTAGCGGCGGTGGTTCCGCCAGCTACTCCCATCTGGTCTAGGAGAGCCGTAGTTTGTGAGATGCTCTCTCGTTCTGTCTTGGTCATGACATTGAGATCAGTCACATTTTTAACCAAATCTTCATAGGTAGCAGCAGCATCCGCGATTGATACTCCATGGTCAAACATATCAGCATTCAAAGATCTTATCTCGGCGCCGTAACGATCAAGTTGACCCGTGGCCTTATTAAACCCCACCATGGATTTCTCGGTGTCCCATAGTAATTTTAAGCTCGCCTGAGCTACCGCATTGAGCAGGTTGCCCCCAATATCGGCAGCGTTGGCCATTTCCTTCATGCCTTCGGCAAACCCCTTAAGGCCCCCTGTTCCTTTTATGAGGGCAACGTGCTGGCCGATGAGGGTCTCTTCAAATTTCTTACCCATACCAACCATACCAGCTAGGGTTTTAGCTGCCTTTTTCCCCTCTTCAGAGAAATCTCGATTGGCCTTAGCAAAATCGTTCATCTCGTTCTTGAGGCTCGATAAAACTGCTTCCTCTTCAGAATAGCTTTTACCTAATAATTTATTGGCCCGGATTTGTTTTTCCGTGGCCTCCATTATTAATTTTCTAAATTCTAAATCAGACTCTTGCGCTTCAGCTAATTCTAAAAGATATTCAGCTTCTTCTTGCGCAGCTTTCCCGGCTTTTTGTCGTCGTTCTGCTGCTGTTCCTTTAGTGTCGTCTCCCATTCATTAAAATTCCTATTTAAAAGGCCACTTTATTCCGGTGACCTTTTCGAAAGCTTTCACAGCTGTATCAAGTTTGGATTTTTGTTGATAGGTTTGGGGATCATTAAGACCATGTTTTTTAGCGATTTCAATATATTTCTTTTCGTTTCCTATAGCCTTCGCAAACGCGGCAATATCTTCCTTCTTTCCTTTGATATTAATATTACCATAATTACCATAAAGAGGCATTCCCAAGAGGCCCTTCAAAATAACACTAATCCAAGTACCAAACATATGCAAGAAATTTTCATTAAGCTGATCATTATGTTTCAACTCTTCGAGGTCAATTTCTACACCAATAATTTGGTCTTCATGTAATTTCTCCATAACTGCTCCTCCGACAATTATAAATAGTCGTCAATTAAAAATGAAACCGGTAAACAAAATATTTCGCTTACCGGTTCCGGGGTGGTGAGGGCATTCTGCCCGATGAGGATGATGTAGATCCTGAACTGGATTTTTCTATTTGATCCTGCTCTTTTTCAAGCTGTTTCGCTAGTCTATTTAAAAACCAACGACGAATTAAAACAGGTAAGTTATATGCTTCCGTAAAAGACCACCCACCATAATATTTTAATAAGAAAAATTCTTCATAAACATTCTCAATATATTCATCGCTCAGGCCAAAAGAAGGCCGTCGTAAACGGCACCTCCATTCGATCAGTTTCGAAGTCGCAAGCGTCACATAGGAAAGTTTGACTTAGATCGACGTTGGGAGCCGCACTCTCATACGCTTGCCTTATATATCTTGAATCTCGGGCTGGTAATGCTTCAACAAAAGAGTGGATTACTTCCCCGTCTTCCATGTCGTTAACAGCAACAATCATTAATTTAAGTTGGTCAGTTAAGTTAGATTCGGGAAGTTTCTTTTTTCTTTTATTTTCTATTAATTTTAAAAGATATTTTTCATCCTTAGATTTTAAAAGTCTAAGTTTAACATCAACTTTAGTTACAGGAGTGGTTATCACAAAAGTATCCCCATCCATATTTATGGCAAATTTACTTCCGTTAGGTGTTAATTTTTTTGGCGATATTGCTCCCAAATCAAAACTGTGATCATTGGAGGAACCACACGAGGGACAACTTACTTGACACTCATAATCTTCTCCGTATCCGGTGATCCGGGCGCCTACAAGGAGAGCATTTTTATCTCCCACGTAAAGCTCATCCATCCTAATGTTTTTGTCTATGATGACGTTTTGAAGAAAACGATCGATGGCGATTCCCCTTTTGAGCAAAGATTTAGATGTGAGAATATCTTCGTCCTTAGCCGTCATATACCGGATCTCTATAAAAGCCTCATTATGGAGCGGGTGATCCTCTGGATAAAAAATTCCCTTACTGGGTAATTCTACAAACTCCGTTGGCGTTGAAAAAGATAGACCAAGCCCCTTGTCCATAATGGGAGGATCTTCTCCTTTCGTTCGTGGGGATCCAACTTGGGGAGTTCCCAGTCGATCCTTATTATTTCTTGCCAAATTTCACCTCGCAACAATTGTGCATATATTTATCAAATTAAGGGCGTTCTAAGGAGAACTTTTCGTGCCCCTCTCCCAAAAAATCGCCGCGTCCACGTCTTTTCCAGCCGGATCTTTCGCGCCGGTTCTGGATGATTCGACACCAGAAGTGATGGACGCCCAATCATATTTCAGGGTCATCGTAATCGTGGTCAGTTCGTCACCAGAATAATCTAGTTCACCAAATTCTACACCAGCAATCCAAGCATTTTCTAATCGCCATGATTCTACCATCTTCCCCGATGCATCAATTTGTTCAATAACGACACTATTCAGAGCAGCGACAGCATTTTTCTTGGAAATGGTTGTTACATCTGTAACCGAGCTGGGGGGCTGATATCCACCAGCGCGCACCATAGCTACCGTATTAATAGCTGCGTCGGGGGATACTGGATCCACTAACTCAACTGTAACATCAGCCCAAGTAACTCGACCTGGGTAGTAAAAAGTATGATTCAAGAATTTATGTTCAATGGGATTAATTGTGAAAGAAGGCTTTTTAACCTTTTTTGCATACCAAGTGGCCCCATTAGGCATACGGCCTAAGCTTACCAAAAATCTATATTGTCTCTTCGGATCTTGTAAAGTTGCGTCGGTCCAAAAACCCATTTAATTAATTCTCCTATTCTGCTATTAACTAGTTGAGATTAATAATTTAACCTCTTTTAAAATTATAATTAATCTTCGAAAGATGCCCCGGTTCGAGTGATAACAAAATCAATTGCGATAAATTCGATGGCCCGGGCTGGTTTCAGGAAGATTTTCGCGTACATGATATTTTGATCAACCAGGTCTGGGGTGGTGGTGGTCTCGTCAAGCAGGACCTTGAATTCTGTAAGTCCCAATCGAGACTGGACACTCCCCAACAATGGATTGACTTCACCGAGGAAGCGATTCCATGTGGTTTTTACATTTTGGTCAAAAAGAATCGTTGCCGCAATTCGCGAAACCTGCTTCTTAATGAAGATCAAGAGGCGTCGAACGTTAATTCTATCAAGTGCCGATTGTGTCACCTGAAGAGTTTTCTGGCCAAAGACCACGATTCCTTCACTTGGGAAAGAAGCGATTGGATTAATGTTTGCCTCATAAAGCTTGTCCCTGTCCTTGGAGACAACTCGGGTGGAAACTCCTAAGACTGGAATTCCAGCCGAACCTTCAGTCAACCCGCCGCGATTGAAACCAGCGGGAGCAAACCAAACTTCGGATTTTGCTTGCGATGAAGCAAATGTTCCTAGTACAACCACAGAGGGAGGTACCCATAAAATATTTCCACGAATAGTGTCTTTAACTTGGACCCAAGGATAATAAGCGCAGCCGTAAGAACTGTTAATTCCGCGAGCTTCTAAATTATCGATAGCCAACGTAACATCTGTTTTAACGCGGCCGCTTAAGGGCTCGGTAGAATCCGTGAATGGGACAAATTCTTCTGGTAAGTCAATAATAGCCAGCGTATCTGCCCGATCTTCTGCAACATCTAAAAGACGTTGGGTTAGAGAGTTCACCGTAATACCCGGCATCGTAACCAAATTGCATTCTACATATTCAGGATCCGCGATGGTATCAATGGCACGTCGGACGGAGTTAAAGGCGTAGTTGTTAACTGCCGTTTGGCCATTCATAAATTTATTTCGGAAGGGTTCAGCTTCAATAATGTTAAGGCCGTCGTGACCTCCGAAGAAGGGCGATGAAAATCTATCATAACCTTTCTTAAGAAGACCCTTATATCCCCCAGCGCCACTCTGGGCTGTGTAAGAACGTTCAAGCTGCCGGGATCCGGATTCATAAAAGACATCTGTGTCTGAGGTTCCGGTAATAATAATATCATCCATGGAGAATTCCCACTGATATTCATTATAAGTTGTATTTCCAACACCGGTTAAGGTATCAAAAGTCGCAAGACCTTCAGGCATCGCCCACAGATAATCACAAGCTCCCCTATCAAATCGCGCAGTCGTTTCATCTCGCGTGCTTTGGTATCCAAAATACGCGTCCTTTTGATTGCCGATTCCTCCATCGGAGGCCGACAGACGGAGGACCGTCCGTGGGAAAGATACAGAAGCAGTAAAACCGGTGCTGCAGATAATAAAGTCGGTGCCGTAGGTTCCAGCGGTCGGCAAATATGGGATTTCTGCGGTTCCATTGGCCCGGGCATTGATGAAAGAATCCGTCGGTGGAGATACCGAAGCGCTTGGTAAAGTTATGCTCTTAAAACGTGGTGGTCCCATCACACCGAAAGGAAGAAGAACCGGGTCCATAAGACCTTCAGCAAGATCCTCATTCATTTCCATGCGAATATATTTGGAACGATTATCGAATGTTCCAAATTCTCGGGTGATTTGATCTGCGTAACTATATTCGGTATATTTGTCGCCCACCTTAGTCCCTACATAATTTTCTGAATTGGGATTAAGGTTGACATTGGAAAATCGTTCCACAACACGGACAACATTATCTGTATCAGATAGTTGTCGAATTTCAATGTTGAAAGAACCATAGGGGTCCGCAGTGTTCGTGGACGCTTTAATGGCTGTTATAGATACTTTCAAATTATCTTGTACCCAGCGGCCGCCATCGCGAGCATGAATTTTAAATAATTTAGGCATGTTCGATGGATTATAAGTGCCGGGGACTCCGCGATCTTGTCCAAAAAACCATCCTGTTCGAGCCTGTTGATTTTCAGAACCGAATTTATAATCTTGTTTATATTTGTCGCTTCCCGAAGCTTCTAGGGCAAGAATCATCCCGTATGTGGTACCAGCCGAAAAAGTACTAATCTCTCTCTTTAAGTTAGACTCGTAGCTTTCGCCAAGCCAGTAGCAATCTTCGCCTTGTGAAAGATTGGCGGTATTCACAAAATTAGTATTAGATAATTGAGGGTTAGTGTTAAAAACATTCCGGATATATTTATCCGAAGAATCATTAAAGTTAAAGCTACTTTTATATTTAAGAGCGTCGGATTTATCGTAGACGGAGAGCGTGAATTCGCCATGGGTGCCATTCGATGAAAAAAGAGCGCCTGCGGCCTCTTCTGTAGCGGTCCCTCCGCCATGAAGCATGGTACCAGATAGAGCTATAGCGCCCTCTTGGAGGTAAAAAACAGCCCCCAAGGTGCCTGTCGCGGTCGATCCGGAATTGTTGAATAGGAACATCCCATATGCGCCGCCATTATCGATCGACGCACTTGTCTGAATTTTTTGAAGCGTTGTCCATCCGGCCGTTTCGGCGCCCCCAGTTTGCAGAGCATCTGGGTTAGTTTCACCCAAAAGACGGAACATAGTAACCGGGCCAACATTCGCCTTCAAATAGGCTTGGGCAGCGTAAGCCGCATAAGTTGGACCTACAGTGTTTCCTTCTCGCCAAATATCATTGGCGCCGCCGCCGGGGACCGGATCGCCAAAAACCTGGACAAATTCGGAAAAGGAATCCACTTTAACTGGTGTCATGCCGGGACCAAAGCGGGTTCGACCAATAATAATTGGGCCCATGGGCTCCGCAACGGCGGGTAATTGAGAATTATCCACCTCTGCAAGAAAAACTCCTGGGGAGACAAATTTAAACTTTTTAACTGACATCTATTAGCTTCTCCTCACTATAACTAAACCAATCGCTCTTAGCTTTCATGGTATAATTAGTTCAAAACAATCTCAAAGTCTATAATAATTATAGCTCATTTTTTCTTGGGTGGCACTAAGAACGTTCCTATATCGCCTACGATTACTCTCTCGCGAGGGATCTGAACCTCCACCGCATTTTGACGAATAGTTATTTTAGGTCTTTCTTCATTTTTAGAGGCACCCAAAAGGTAGGCTAAAATTTTAATATTTATGGTTGTTTTATAAGTTCTTTCAGCTTCATCCATGTTGGATACATTATTTTCCAGACCAAATTCCCCCTGGATAAACCCCTCAAACCGATGGCCATCGCGCATTATAAAAAAGTTATTAATTTGGCCGGTATTTACTATAAAGGGAGTGAAAATTTCATTTAATTGTTGTTGATATTCGGTACGGATTACAACATCATAAGTGGCGACGACATAGGTAGGAACTGGAGATGTTATAGTTTCATAAACAGTTTTCCTATTCTTGCGCGGGTAATTGGTCTGCCCTCGACTATAATTATTAGCATCTTTGTTGGCAAAATTAGAAGTTTTATTTTGATCGATTCTCCGGGCCATCAAAATCGCTCCGCCGCGTGGATCGTCTTCGGGAGGGATATGAGCCCAAGCTACCCCCTTCATATTAGGGTCTTTTATGAGAGATGTCCTATTGATAGTAAGCAACGGCAACTTCAGGCGCCCATTCGCATCGCGCAGATCCTTGTTGTCCTTAATTTGGAAGGCTCTTTCGGCTGCAACCCATATTATTGGAACTTTGTTCCAGCCTTTGTTGGTTGTAACAGAAATGTCTAACTTTTCGTTTATCCAATCGTAAAAAGCATAATCAATGGTTTCAATAGTGGACGGCATCAAAGTTATTTCTTTGATTTGGGGGGCCTCATCGGGTTTGGCATCCCAATCATTTTGTTTTTTAAAATAAGGACGATAACCCTTGTCTTTTTCTTCCTCACTGGCCATCGAAGAGACCCTCCCGCGCCAACAAACATAGTGCTGAAATTTCTAAAGTGTGCTCTATCTGACCGAACAAAAGCCGGGGGATGACCGTTTTAACTATCTCGTATAAAGATTCCCCATATTGAATAAAATCTCCTTCCCGTACAAATAAATCTTGGTCCTCAGTTAGACGACGATGATGAAAATGTAATGTTAAGCTCCACTCTTTATCTAGACCAATATTGTCCGTATAAACCGTTTGTGCTTCAGGCCATTCTACTAATACATATACACGCACGGGGGAAAGGAAATTTTTCTCTATGGCTTCGCCATATAGGGGGTGGTAATTGCTTTTATCTCGGGAAATTGGGTAATAGGCAATCTGTTGTCCAATGATTCTTTCCATCAATTCATCATTGACTTGTTTTACCAGATTTCGTTCCTTCTCACCCAAGAACAGTGGCGGGGGAGGAGCATCTGGCTGTTCCCATTTAGTAGTCTCGTTTGTAACTCCCTCGTCGCCCGTGAAGGGTTGAGGTCCATTGTCTTTGGGCATTTTTTAGTTATCCTTGGAAAATCACCATTGGGATTTCCTGTAATATAGTTTGAACCGCCTCAGTCAGTTCTGCATCTTGTTTCATCAATTCAGTATAAGTTAATCCATCTAGAATTTCTTTCAATTCTGTTCTCAATGCTTCCTGCTCTGTCGCCGCTTGGCCCAAAAGTTCCGAAGCATTCAAAGTGGTATCGTTCCCGGGGATGGGAATAGTGGCAAATTTTCCACGAATTTGTCCCAATGTCTCCTTTGACAATGCGAGGCTAAAACGGCGAATCCATTGTTTACCAATAGAATTAATATTTTTATAAGGAATATTATCAAACGGAATTGTATTCATATTATTAATCCCGTCAATCCCCATATCATAAGCATCATTATTTTCCCACGCGTCTGGCTCAACATTAAAATCAACCCACATTTTATTATAAGTGTCAATAATCTGGGGAGTGGGAAAGATTCTTAAGTTTGTATCCTTCAATTCATATGAATAATGAGACAAGCGAGTCCACAAATGATCCTCATAGGCCATAGCCTGCATTTTATTTTGCCATACCGGAATTAATTCGAATGAAGAATCATCGGTATATTGTCCATAATAAAGCAAGTTGCCTACCACATTTAGTCCTCCATAATAGCCGAAAAATCTCCACATAGCTTGGGGGGTCTTAAAATAAACTTTCCGAATAATACATCTTTTATCCCCCACAGTACCGCTAAATTCGCTGCTGGTTGAGATTATTTGTTGTAAATCATAATCTTGCTGCTCTTGAATCAACCTAAAAGAAGCCGAATGAATAGGAATAGTTCCACCAATCCCAGCTTCGTGTGAATACCCATCGCCAACTCGACGTGGATATTGAAAAGTAAATCTAGGATATTTTAAATTGACGTGCGAGCCACTCAAACTATCCGATCGCTGTCCATCTTGATCGAACGTTCCGGTAGTTTGCCCCAACACATCAGAAAGAACATTTTTAGACTGATGGATGTTGAGTATATAGTTGTATTCTAACAACGCCTCCTCGTAGTTTGCGTATACATTGCCCTCTTTTAATTCGATATCTAAAACATCACCACCGAGCTTTTTATAAGTATAAGCTACCTGATCTGATGCTCCGGATAGAAAGTTTTTGTCAAACAGATCGTTAGAGGGATCTGCATACATCCCAAATGGAAGCGCCGCGAAAACATTGGTCACAGTTCCAGTCGCGGGCAAAATAGATTTGCTCATTTGACTCTTGGGCGTTAAAACAGGTAAAGCCATACATATTATCCTCCGATATTAAATAGTTTTTATATAAACAAAACCCCCCTCTGTTTCCAGAGGAGGGCATAAATTTTATAAAAGGTGTGCTTTTATAAGCTAAGATTAGCCGAGCAAGTCTTCGACAATGACAAGACCATACATATCAGGTCGTACCATTTTCTTGGCATATCGGGTCATGACGCCTTTGCGCGGCACGAAGTCCTCAACACCGAAGATTGTTGGAGTCATCTTGAGCGGTACATACGGTGCGTATACATATCCACTTTCGAGGAAAGAGGATCCCTTACGGCCGACAAGAACAACGTTCCTGGGGAAATAAGGATCGACATACACGTCCCACTTCTTGCTCAGATTTCCAACCTTAACAGCACCCACGGTGCCTCGATCGTCATCATGAGTAACAGTACCACGGAATCCAGCCGTGAACTCAAGGATATTCGCTACTTCAGGGGAAACAACAACAAAGTTAGCTCCGCCTCGCAACGTTTTACGATGAATTTGGGCCGAGACATCATTGATAGTTTCGCAAAGGGTTTCATACCACTCGCTTACATTACCCGTGAAATCTGGGAATCCCGCACCAGTACCAATTGTGGTGCCCGTATCGCGGTTAACGAATTTACCAGGTCGACGTGACCAGTAATACGTGGCTGCTTTGGCACCCATCACCAAGTCCTCAAGGATTTCTTGGTCAATTTCCAAAGCGATGTGCTCCGAAAGAATGGATGTTAGCTCAACCTCGGCATCGAGATTGTGATACGCATTCAAGTCCTGCGCCAATTCTGGCGTCCATTTGGCCTTGAGCTTTTTGGTATCAGCCGTGACTGCGACGGAATCGACCTTGATGTCGATTTCCGGGATATCTGGATTATTTTCCAGTCCCCAAGCAATATTACCCACAACCGAACCAAGCGATCCGCCCGGATCAAAGTTGTCGTAAATAGCCCAGTTCGCGTGATCCCACAACGCAAGGTCCGTAGCCAATTCGTCGGTACTTTCGCTACCAGTAGCAGCGTTAATAATGTACAGGAGCGTAGGTGTGCCACCCGCAGCGACTGTCAATGGACAATCTCGCGTGAGACGACGAACTTGTGATCCCGAAGAGACATTCGTATATGTAATGGTAATATAATCCTTTACATTAAGCTGGCCGCCGACGCCGGCAGTGTCGCTCGTAAAATCGCTCAAGAGCACGGTGCCCACTGCGACATTAGTTCCGCTCAAATCCGCATCGTAGCGGACAAGGCTATCTCCATGAGATGCCCAGGTCGACCCGTCAAAGACAGTAGTCGCCCCAGACCAGCTGGATGGATCACCGACAGTGCCGGAAGCCCGAACAACTGGAACAGTCAAACTAGTCGATGAACCAGTTGGCGATGAATAGCCGTTGTTCAAAGCATAAAAGCTATCTTCGGCTTCATCACCGGAAAGGCTAACGCCACCTGTGAGTCCCGAAGCGACAACGCCTCCACCATATACTGATTCACCAATTTCACTACCCAAACGGGTTCGATCCAAGGTAAAGTCGAGGAAGAAGATCAGACCAGAGGGTAAACTCATAGGCTGAACGCTAACGAGGTCGTTAGCAATTAGACCACCGAAT
>Ga0098061_1001156_pt1 | contig 12803 bp, 15 predicted proteins | sample 22_taG_FD_92579 | JGI IMG/M metagenome (GOLD analysis project Ga0098061, IMG submission 92579) | Marine viral communities from the Subarctic Pacific Ocean - 22_ETSP_OMZ_AT15343 metaG | ecosystem: Environmental > Aquatic > Marine > Oceanic | place: Subarctic Pacific Ocean | collected 2015-01-20 | reverse complement strand
TGATATAATTGGCATCATTAACTGGTCGTGATTAACTGTACTTCCCCACTTTCTAAAAAACTCTCGTGTTGAGTTGTTCATAAGTTTTTGCCACTCTTCTGATTTCTGACTATGTTCGGTAGTTAATTTACCATGCTGAAACTGTCCACCCCTTGCAGTTAGGTGATATACAAAACTCTGCCAAGATTGTATAAGTTCATATCCATTTAAAACTAATCTATTAAATACATCCGAATCTTCTCTTGCCGATTTAAATACAGGATCGTGGCCACCGATAGCTAAAAAATCTTCTTTGTACATCATCCAAGGAGCAAAACAACCATTAGTAGTTTTATCCTTATAATCAACTTTGGCCTTTTCCACAAATTCATCAAATTCTTTTTCTTCCCAACCCTCATCTACATCTGGTTCGGGCCACATACCAAAATTCACTATCACTTTTTCGGGACCCTCGGGGTGTAGAGGTGGTTCTATACGTGTTGAACATACTACTTTATTTCTATCTAAATACTTGAATGCCTCTCTATCTGCATCCTTACCCAACATCATATCGGCGTGGAATATCATAAATATATCAGTAGTAGATTCTTCTATACATTTATCATACGCCTTACCGATACCATATAGTCCACCAGTATCATTTTCTATATATCTTATATTATATTTATCTTTAACTGATTCTAACCATTCAACTGTGCCATCTTCATCAGCATCAACAAATACTATTATATCGTGATCATCTCTATAAGAGTTCTTTCTTATAGAAGGAATACAAGCTTTTAAATATCTACAATTATTCTTACTTGGTATGCAAAATGTTATCTTTTCCATAATTTTTCTCCCAATTTAAATTGCCATTCATAATCTATATCAAAAGCTTCTAGTTCATCCATAACAAATAATTCTGGCTCTGGTGGTGATTTGGTATCCATCCAATAATTATCTCCAATTATATCCATTCTACTAGCATATAAACAATGTGCAGCTTCATAAACTGGTTCAACAAATTTAGTATTTAATCTTGTCTCACCTTTCCAGTCTGTTATTGCCTTTCCATCCTTATCCCAATAATATGTTTTCTTTTCAAATACTGCAAAACCACCTTCACTATCTGAAGTTAAAAACTTTTCAATAAAAGAATCAATGGTTTCTATTTTCAATAGAGGATTACACGCACTTACTAATACAACATATTTAAATGGTAACTTATCATACCATTCAAAGAATTTACTCAATGGTTCACCTTCAGATTCCGCTGAACCTTTAGACCTATCATATATGTTTATATTATGTTTTTTACCAATCTCTTTTAATTCATCTTCATATACAGAAAAATAAATATTTTCAGATGGTATAAGTATTGATGAATTTAGCTTGTCAAATACCAAGTCAACAAGGGTAGTTTCTGCAAATGGTCTCAACATTTTATTTGGAACTCTTTCTGAATTCTTTCTTGCTGTAACTACAATACATACATCATTTATATTTTTCATAGTACTCTCTATTCGTTTTCAGATAATTCAGTTAAAAGTTGTGAAATTCTTCCATCATATTCATTAACCCTACCCATAAGTTTTCTAGCATCAGCTGGTGCATGTTTAAATGATAATCGTAATATATCCATCCAATTTACATTATTTTTAGTTCTTATCTGTTCAACCTCATCTATTATTTCTAAATCAGTTCTTTTTTTCATAATATCTCCTATTTTTTGAACCTATCTACTATAAGTTTAAGTTCTTTTTTATTTTGTTCATATATACCTACTACAAATCTATCATCAAAAATTCCATCTTTATCTAATTTAAGTTTTATATCATAATCTTCTTTGGCAATATCTAAATCATCAAAATTATCATAAACTAATTCACCCATCTTATAATATGCTACTTTATATTTCATTTTCTTTTAAATAATCTCCCGAAATCATATCTCTTTTTAAAGTTTTATCTAAAATAGAATCAAACTCATTAATATTAAATGCATCTGGTGGACACGGCCTTTGAAATTGAAAATCGTCTCGTGTGATTGTATCTCCTGTATACATATCTCTTGTAAATCTGATAGCTCTACGTTGTAATACTACCGTTTCTTTTTCATTATTCTGAACCTCTTTTGTAAAATGTCCAAGAGATCGTTCTAATATTCGTGCATTATCTACCATCTCTTTCCAAGTAGTTGGTGTCATTGAGAATGGATGATCTGGTCCCGATCTATTTATATCATCTGTAAAATGTTTTTCAACAACTCTTGCACCCAAACTAATTGCCCCAAGTGTTGTAACACAACCACAAGTATGGTCACTTAAACCAAGAACAACATTTGGAAACATCTCTTTATAAGTCTGTAATACATTTAAATGAATATAATCAAAATTTTCATCTTTACCTGTATAGTTAGTATTACATTGCATTAAAATAATATCTACATCATATGATTCTAATATTTCTATTGCACTTGTAACTTCTTCAATTGTTGATGCGCCTGTTGCGACCATAACAGGTTTTTTTGTTTTAGCTACAACTTCAAGTTGTTTATGATAATTGATATCTCCACTACCTATCTTCCACGCTGGAACATAATCATTCAAATGTTCTACCATATCTAACCCATAAGGCGCTGAGAAAAAAGTAATACCAATTTCATCACAATACTCTTTTAATTCTTTTGTCCAAAATAATGGTAAAGAAGCATTCTGATAAATTTCATAAACAGATTTTCCCCATTTAGATTGATGTGATTTTTTTCCACCTATAGATTTAAATCCCCTATCACTTACAAAATTCTTCGCATTAAAATGTTGAAATTTAACTGCGTCCGCTGCACTCTCTTTTGCTAACAAACACAAATATTTCGCTCTTTCCAAATCACCATCGTGATTTGCTGCTATATCTGCAATAAAATATGTTGGGTTATCTTTACCTATTTTTTTATCTTTAATTATTATTTCGTTCATATATCTCCATATCTATTTTTAATTGTTTTAATCCATCTTCTAAATTTAAAACAATACCAAATTTATCATTTAATTCTTTTATATCTAATAAAGTATTTTTGGGTCTATCAACACCGATATTCATATCTGATAATTTTCCTTCTTCTAACAAATCTACATTATAATTAAAAGTACTACATACCCTTTTTAAAAAATCAAATTTACTGATTGTATAATTACCACCAACATCTATTATACCAGTCACATCTGAATTTATTATATCATATGCAGTATCTACTAATTGTTTGGTATAAATTGCATTAAACATAACATCTGAAAATCCATTTATTGTTTCTGCCTTTTTAAAACTATTTAAGGCCCATTCAACTAAAGAATTACCAGAACTTGAATTAAAACCATATATGTTTGTTCTTAATATAACACTATTTGGGTTATTAAAACAAGTAATTTTTTCACCTAAATATTTTGTCTTCGCATAAAAATTAACTGGATTCATTGTAGAATCACTTGATATATAAATAAATCTAGAAGTGTGTGATGCTAAACAATCCGTTAACCCACAATGTAATAACAATGTATTTTCTCTATCAGTCTCACACCTCTTTAAATTTGTATCTGCAATACAATGTACTATAATATCTGGATCTATAGATTCAACAAAATCACTAACAAATTTAAAATCTAATAAATTACCATCACTTCTATTTAAAGTTCTAACATCTTTATAACGGGATTTAAATACTTCTAAAAACTGTCTACCTAACATTCCAGTAGTCCCAGTTATTAAAACTCTTTCATTACGCATCTTTTAATCCTCTATTGAGTAGATTAACAAGATCATTTATATTATCATTATTATGCAGTGATGAATTAAACTCTACCCCATCATATTTTTTATCATATTTATGTTCTTTATTAGTATATTGAGGAAGTACACATAATAATTTATCCGATGGTTGCATTGTAAATTCAAGTTCTGTCTTACATACCATATCTTCATGAAATTTCTCACCAGGCCTCATTCCAATTATATCATATTCTATTGAATCTAAATTAGAAATTATTCTTATAGCTTCAATTACATTTTTCATTTTAAATGAATTTATTTTTGGAATAAATACTTCACCGCCCTGTGCAAAATATAAAGAATTTAAAACAGTATCAACTGCATCATTCAATGTAAATAAAAATCTCGTACATTCCATAGATGTTACTTGTATATTTTTACCCTGTGAAATTAAATCCACCCATAAAGGTATAAATGAACCTCTACTTGCTATAACATTACCATATCTAACTGATGCAAATATTGTTGAATCTGAATTATAATCATAGTTAGTAAATATTCTTTCAGCTATAAATTTACTTGAACCATAGACATTTATTGGTTGACAAGCTTTATCTGTTGATATTAAGATACATTTTTTTATATCATTGTTCTGTGATGCTATGGCTACATTCTCCGATCCTATTATATTAGTTTTTACACATTCATCTGGATAAAATTCCATATCATCAATTCTCTTTAATGCGCCTGTATGAATAACATAATCTGGTTTATGTCTTTTCATTGTAACATCAAGTTTCTTAAAATCTCTAACATCACCAATAACTCTAATGATACTTGGGTCATTACCAAATGATAAGGCCTGTTTACCCTCATCTCTACTATAAACTATTAATTGACAATTTATTTCTTTTAACTTTTTTATAAGTGCTTTTCCAAGAGAACCTGTCCCCCCAGTAATCAATATCCTTTTATTTTCATAAAATGCTTTCTTCATTCTTCAACTCCTTTATTTACTATATTATAATTTACTATAAAATCACTACATATTCCAAGAATATTTTTTGGTAACATTGTAATATTATTGTCATTATTTAATTCGGGTAAAACAACAATTGATTTAGATGTTAATTGTTTACCTGGAGATGTCCATATAAAACCGCAAGAGGTTAATACAACATCATCATCTTGGTGCCAAAAACAATGAATTTCTTCCTTTAACATTTCATTAAGTGCATCTATATTTTTAGCATGACACCACAATTTATCGTTCTTCAGAAAACCCAAAACTACATAATTTTCTGGTCCATCATGACCTAAAAACCACTCACCACCTTTATACCAAACATCTATTTCTACATCATAACCTTCATTCAGGGCTTCATATATGTATTCAATGGAATTTTCTCTACTTTCATTTCTACCATTTATATTTCCTCTATGAGATATTAAAATCATCCACCTAAATCCTTTAAAAATCGTTCTAATTCATTTGAATTTCTAACTATATTAACTGCATCACAAGTTGGATATGGAGTAGATGTTCCATAATCGTTTATTAATGTCCTATTCGCATGGAATAAATCAAAAATAATATTATCATATTTAACACCTTCTCTTTCCAATTGTTCAACTGTAACATCTCTAGCTGATGATGGTCTAGCAGTAGTTAATATTATATAAACCTTACCCGTATTATATAGTTTATTCAAGAAATCTATATTTTCTTTTATACCATCTGTTTCGCCCCAATACGGTGATGTATATTTTCCAGAACTTTTAACTAATGTCCCATCAACATCAACAAATAATGTTTTATATTGTCTTACATAATTAAACCAATCTTTTTTAGTTCCCCAATCAATATAATCCGAAACTAATACGGGTTTAAATTTAAACCCATCATCAACCATATCTTTTATAATATCAGATAAAAATAAATTTTTAGTATTCATAGATAACTTTTCAAAATACTCACAATAGTCTTCACTATTTTCAAATGAATAACTACCACAGCCGAATGTTGACGATATAACTTTTTTCTCTACCAAACTTGAAATATAACCATCATCACCTATTGTAATATAACTTTTATTTGATGGATTGATAGATGTTGTTTTATTTAAATCATAATAACACATAAAATTACCACCTTCTACATTATATTTGAATCTATTATCAACCTCTTTAATTATCAGCTGACCTTGTATATTTGCTTTCTTTATCACTTCATAAACTGTATGTGGTTGGTTATCAGTTCTCCCATCCAATAAAATAACTTCTGCTTTATCTTTTACTCCAAGTTCATCTAAACATATATCTATAGCATCTCTACAATTATATTTTTCAATATGTTCTCGTAAAAATCCAAGATACACTTTATCTATATTATCAAAATCCAAATTCTTTAAAGCTTCTACAATCATCCAATTCCCCTTTGGGTGAGTGAGCATCCATTTTGGTTTTAGACCCTCAAACCTCGATGATAATCCTGCAGCCGTTACTATTAAATTTTTCATATTATTACTCCTTTATTTATTAATTAAATTAGCATTAACAAACCTGTCATATATACATTCATCCCATTTATGACTATATACATCTACCACCGTTTTTGGTGAATAAATGTAATAATCCTCGGCATCATTGTCTCTATCATTGCCCAAAAATGCGGTACTTATATAATCCTCCGCCCTTGGATGATGGTAATTTAGCATTGGTATGCCCCAAATCAACTTCATATCATCTTTAGTACCAAAATTCCAATAATCAACAATATACCATCCTTGATTTCTACTGACTTCTCGTGCTTTAAATCTATTCATACTTACAATTTTTTTTGATAATGGAAATTTTGAAGTATTTTCTCGGTTATTTATCAGCTCTATCCAATTAACAACCCACTTATCCAAATTATTAATTTCAATATCCAGCCTATGTTTCATAACATATTTTACAGTTGGATATAATTTAAAACATAATTCAATTCCCAATCGAGTTGTAATTAGTTGATAATTAATATTAGGTGGGTGTGGGCAATCATACTGACCCAAAATTTCATCATTATTAATAACAAAATCGCGATTTAATAAATAATCTGGAATACAACTACTGTAACTACTAATGATTATATAGCGAAATCCCATATCTCTATATTTATTATACAAAGATTCTAATTGTGATTTACCAATAGAATATCCTTGTAAAACTATACAAACTTCATCTTCATTAGAAATATCTTTTAACATAATCTTTTCCTCTAATATTTTCACTATTCTACTGGATGCATTCTTATCATTAAATTCATCAAAAATTTTTAATAACTCTGTATAATCTTTTGGTGTCTCATCTTCTAAAAATTTTAAATCATAATCATAGTCATATGTATACTCTCTAATTATTTTTTGAACATTATTATTATACCCCTTAAACTCTTCTATTCTTTCCAAATCAACCAAATTTCTAAAATCTTCAAGAGTATTTAATTTATGAACTCCCATCCAAAACTCTGCAGAATCCTCTATACCATCTTTTGTTTCATTTTCATATCTTGATATATCATTACCAGTATTCAAATACTTGCAAAAATTATTTATATTAACAACCTTTTTACCTAATAATAGTGATGGATACATAACAGAACTAATAGCCCCAATATGAATATCACATACATTGTACATTTGAAAAATATCTAAGTGGTCATATATAACTTGTACACCGTCAATAAAAAATTTAGGGTTATACTCGGATTTCCACTCATCTGAATATGGTTCTCCAGGATAAGGTTTATAAAAAATCTGATACTCATCTCCGCATTTTTCTGTTAAATTTTTTAGTAATTCAAGAGCTATTTGTCTATCCATATTAATCAACCCAAAAAATAAAATTTGTTTTTTATTTGAATCTATATCATATTTCTGATAAATCGCATCATCTATACCTTCTGAAAAATCATCATAACAAGGATTTCCAACTACAATACTGCTATCCCATTTATCCCAATCCATTGATTGTTTTCTCGTATTTAAAATAAAATCACTATGATCAAAAATAATATCTATCATATTTTGAGGATATTTTGTTCTAGAAATCATTTCCAATCTACTCTCAATAACATTATAATACTGACTATTAATTTCAACCAAAGCTATCTTACATCCGAATTTCTCTTTAAATTCTTTTATTATGGATTGCTCTGGTTGCCATCTATCTCTAACTAAAATTAAATAATCCGGTATATATGGAATATCCAAAGACAATGAATCTGAATATATTCCAGTATTAAAATTAAATTCAGAATTGAAATCATAATTAAAATCATTCATATCATGTGTCGGAATTTTGGTTATATTGGATTCGGTATATAAAAAAAATGAATTATGATTTTCATTTATCAATTTTAAGTGAATTGGTTTTAAATATTTATAATAATGAGAATCCGATGCAAATAATATTACATTCATATTTAAACCTTTACCGCATAGACACCTAAATTCTTAATAGGCGTCCCCCAATATTTTTCATCAGTACCTGGATAAAATTCATCTCTCAAATCAAATCCCCATTCACCGGCATCAAATGTATATGCTTCAAACCCTAATGCTATAAAATCTTTTGCCAAATCTTCATCTGTCCACATATTCTGGTGAGCCATTAGTGGATTCCATGCCACATAATCTGCTGGCGGAAATAAAGTTTTTTTCATACTTCTAAATGGTAATTTACCCTCTTTCCACAATTCTAACACTGCCCCCGCATCTGTGTGAATGACTTTTATACCACCACCAACTTTTAATTTTTTATGCATATGTAATAAAAAGTTTTTATATTGTGATATAGGTACATGCTCTAATGTATGTTCGAGAAAAAATTCCTCCACTATACCATCCCCCTTTATAAAACCATCTAAATCTAATATATCATACTTTATATCACAACCTTCTTCCAAATTTACAGTTAAATATTCAGTTCCTTTACCTCTACCACCTAAATTATATTTCATTTTAACTGCCTTATATCGTTAGTAACCATTCTACTAATCATTTCTTCAAAAGATGTCTTTCGTTTCCACCCCAATTCTTCTCGAGCCTTGGTTGAATCTCCTGCAAGATAAAATACATCAGCAGGTCTCATAAATCTTGGGTCTTGACCCACATATTTATCCCACCCATTTATTCCAACTTCATTAAAAGCCGCATCTAAAAACTCTCCAATAGAATGTACTTCTCCAGTAGCAACAACATAATCAGATGGTTTATCCTGTTGTAACATTAACCACATGGATTCAACATAATCTGGTGAGTATCCCCAATCTCTTTTAGTATCAAGATTACCTAACATTATTTTATCCTGTAATCCTAAATGTATTCTAGCTATACCATCTGTAATCTTTCTAGTTACAAATTCAATACCTCTACGTTCAGATTCATGGTTAAATAATAGACCACAACAATTAAACATATCATATGATTCTCTATAATTAGTAGTAATCCAATGACCATATAGTTTAGCCACACCATAAGGTGAACGAGGGTAGAATTTAGTATCTTCGTTAGCAAACTTCTCCATTTTCCCAAACATTTCTGATGTAGATGCTTGATAAAACTTAATTGGTTTTCCATATTCTCTAATCGCCTCTAACACTCTCAATACACCCAAACCAGTTACATCACCTGTTTGTTCTGGTGTATTCCAACTCTCACCAACGAATGATTGAGAAGCTAAATTATATACTTCATCCGGATCTGATTCTTTTAAACATCTTAGCAATGAATTTTGGTCTGTCAGATCACCATTTATAAAAGTTATCTTGCCTTCTAAATGTACTGTATTAACTCTATTCTTTGATGATGAACGTCTTTCCATTCCATATACTTCATACCCCTTTGTAAGAAGTAAATCAGCTAAATGACTACCATCCATCCCATTTATTCCTGTTATTAAAGCTCTTTTCATTATAAAACTCTCCTTGCTATTCTATTAAATGTAGTATCAACATTCATTATATGTTCTACACTCATATCCTTTAAATAAGGTTTCCAAGTTATAGACTCCCAAACATGATGACAATACGCACCATCCAATTGTAAATCTTGTTCAAACATCAATTTAATACCAATCTGACTAGCCCAAGGCTCATTAGAATGATATAATGGATAATGAAAACTACTATAAGGCTCTATATGTAATAAATCTGGATATTGTTTAGAAAGTTGATGTGGCATCTGAACTGCGTGTTCTGCCCAATATTGGTCGTGACCTTTAGACCTATGACTTTTATAACTAGCTAACCAATGTTTTAAAAATTCACTATCTTTTTGTGCTAAAATAACACCATCACATAACCCTTCAATTCCACCATCTGGAGTTCCTTGAATACCCAAAACACAATCATTATTCAATAAATCAGTAAATGGTTTTACAGAAATAGTATCAACATCCATATAAATACCACCCTCTTCAAGAAGAACTTGTAATCTTATTACACCCGTTTGATGTGCAACATGCAATAATGGATTACCAAATATCTCTTTTGGTGGTTCTATTTTAACTAATTCCAATCTATCTTCTATTTTTTCAAACCATTCACCAGTTGGTTTATACTTATAATATAAATATGCTTTGTCTGGTTTATTTAAATCTAATGCCGATTTTACCGATAAATAATGACATAATTGCCAAGGTTTTCCACCAAAATCTTCTGATAAACCAAATACAAAATGAAATTTATTAGGTATCATTATAACCCCCCGCTAATATTATATTGTTTCATAAAACTTATTCTGCGTTTCCTGTCTTTCTATTTTTTTATGATGATAAAAACAGAACTCTTCCTCTTGTGGAAGAAATGTGTGTTCTGTATATCCCTCTAAAACTTCATGTACTGGCTTCTTCCATCTTATATTCTGTCTGTTTCTCCATATCCTACCTTGATAATCTGGAAAGTTTACCCAACCTTTATCATTCACTTGCCAACCCCATTTCTGTATATGTTCTTCTGTTAATCCTTCCACCGTATTAACTCTTGGCACCCAATATAAATCTATTGTTGGGTTTGCTTCTAATATCATTTTGATATTTTTCATTAACCATTTGTTGGGGAGTTCATCTGCATCTATGTTTATAATATACTGACCTTTACACATACGAGTCAAGTGATTTTTTTGTCCACCATAATCTTTATGAAGATGTCTTTGTTCAAATTTAATTTCATGTATTGAACACATTGTATCAAGTATCTCTTTTGTCTTTTCATTATCTGAATAGTCATCAAGAATTACTATCTCATCTTCTTCATCTTTATATTTTACTAAAAATTGGATTAACTCTGATAACGAATCGGCTTCGTTGTGAGTTAATATACTATAACTTATTTTCATTATTTTAATAATCCTTCTATATCATATCTAATGACCTTTATAGTTTTCATATTTTTGATATTATATGTTCTATATGCATCAAATCTATTATTAAGTTTTTTTATTACTTTATTATATAACATTTTCATTTGTCTTTTAGCTTCAGATTTAGATAACGGGTTACCCTCTCTTTTTTCTCTAAAAGTTGGAAGTTTTATTCTAGTAAATGGTTCTCTTAATATATTTCTATATGGTAAATTATCATCATAAGTACCATCATCTTGATCCTGTTCTGTAATCATATTTTCGGGTAAAGAAAAATCGGCATCTGAATAAACACCGGCACCACTTGCAACCTCGTTTACCATTTTTTTAATAGAATCCTCACTTAAATAATTTAAATTGATACCGTGAATCTTATGATCTGAATAATCATTCCAAACAACTAATACGAGTGGTTTCTCATCAAAAATTTTCTCACCTATATAATTAAACTGGGTTATCATGCCGGGATATATTGATTTTATCCCAGAAGGTTGCCAGTTTATTATTCTTCGTCTATGATTATATTTTGCTTTCTTCGCCATTATCCAAACTTACTGTAGGTTCACTATTCATATTTAATTCTTTTGCTCTTGCATTCATTTCTATCATAGCATCCAAAAATACATCATATATTTTAGTATTTTCCGTGTCATACATCTGTTTATAATAACCACCCCTTTCATCCGGATAGTTCTTTTGTTCTTCTTCTGGGATATCCACCATATTAGCAAATCCCCATTTCATAACAACCCTGACACCGTCTCCTACAACTTCTTCTACACCAGTTGGATACAATGTACCAAATGGAAGAGTAAACATTGTTGGTATCCAAATTCTATCATTTGCTTCTTTAGCCCAACCTTGCATTTCTTCTGGTAATGTTTTATACATTTCATTATCTTCTTTTGTACCAATGAATTTACTTGTAGTTCCATAGCCACAATTTATACATTGTTGAGTTCCTATACCATCTTCTTCTATTACATGCAAAGATTTTTCTTCACATAATGGGCAATTCGATACTATTTTCATACTGTGGCCGCCTCTTTTTGTAGTGTAACTTTTTTAAGTTTTGGTAATTCAACTGGTTTGGATTTATTGTTTCCAATCTTCTTCAATTTTGGAAGTTTTAATTCTACTTGAGTTGGTATATCTTTTGTGTATTTATTCACAACTTCATTTAACAATTCTGTCATTTTTGTATGAGTGAATTTTTCTCTATTAATATTCATTAAAGATTTAGCTCTATTTTTTACTTCTATTTGATTTTCAAAGACATGATTTAATGCAGTACCAACTTGAGTCTCATCCGTATTAAACCACTGGCTCTGTTCTATAATTATATTTTCCCAAACCATAGATTTTGGGACTTGGGTTAACTCCCCACCCAATAATATAGATTTTTCTTCATCAAGAAAGTCAATATGACCACTCCAATTAGGAGCTATGACTGGTAATCCAGTCATTGTAGCTTCTTGTAATGGTCTTCCATAACCTTCACCATGCGTTAATGATACAAATGCTTTAACTTTTGGATGATTATAAAGATAATTAAGTTCTTCTTCATCCATATCACCATGTAAAAGATATACATTTGGTAATTTCCAATCGGAAGGAAATTGAGATTTAACTTGATTTATTTTCTTTAATATATCTT
>Ga0098061_1001155_pt1 | contig 12805 bp, 11 predicted proteins | sample 22_taG_FD_92579 | JGI IMG/M metagenome (GOLD analysis project Ga0098061, IMG submission 92579) | Marine viral communities from the Subarctic Pacific Ocean - 22_ETSP_OMZ_AT15343 metaG | ecosystem: Environmental > Aquatic > Marine > Oceanic | place: Subarctic Pacific Ocean | collected 2015-01-20 | reverse complement strand
TATTGGTAATTTAAGTAGAGTTTTTTCATAAGTTGAGATATTTATATAAAAATCTCTGTTTATGAACGAAGAAAATAACAATCCCAAGGATTTAGGAAAAAAGTTAGAGCAATTCTTACAGGACGGTGAAGTCTTTTGTGAGGATGGTCAGTGCTATATTCGTAGTAAAGACGGAATAGTAGAGAAGATAAATAAGAAATACATCACCGAGGACGGTAGACAGTTATTAAACGATTAATCATGGCTAAAAAGAAAAGTGAACTATTAAGAGAAGAGTTGGATCAATTTAATAAGATCAACTCTTATTATTTATTAAATGAGGCTCCTGAAGATGAGTTACCTATTGGAGTTCCTGAAGAGGGATTCGAGGAGGAAGAAGAGGAGGAAGATGCCATTGACACTGAGGTTGGAGAAGAAGTTTTCGACGACGCTGGTGAAGAGGAGGCTATCGACACAGAGGTTGGTGATGAGGTCATCGACGACGTTCCTGCTGAGGAGGATGCTTTTGCTGGTGAAGAGGAAGTCATTGACGATGTTGAAGAGGAAGAAGTTGAGGAGGTTGACGTTACAGAGATTGTAACATCCACTAAGGACACTGCTGATAAGGTTGACAGTGTAACATCAAAGGTTGACGATATATTATCAAAGTTCGGTGATTTGGAGGGTAAGTTATCTGGAATGTCAGATATCATCCATAAGATTGATTCTTTGGAGAAGGAGGTTGAGATGAGAAACCCCACGCCTGTTGAGAAGTTAGAGATGAGAAGTTTAGATTCGTTCCCTTTCAACGTTAAGTTGACTGATTATTGGAGTGATGAAAAAGAGGGAGGTGAATACGGTGCTATCGAGAAAAAGGAAAAGGAGTTTGACGTTAATGTTTCAGACTTATCAAATTATAACAGTGAGGAGGTAAAGACATCTTTCGACGCTGACAATGAAGAAGAAAACAACACATACTAAGATGGCAAGAAAAATAAGAGTAACCGAATCAGAGTTGGTAAATATGATTGAAGACATCATAACCACTGAAAAAAGAAACAAAAACACTATCAAATTAACTGAAAGTGATTTAAAGAACATCATTAAAAAGGTTAATGAGAAGATAAACTTACACGAAAAGATTGACAACCCAACAGTAGAGAAAATATCCAATCTTATGTTTGGCAAAGCCGAATGGAAAAGAATAGAAGATATGGCTAGCAAAAATGCTGTTGTTACTGGAGATATCATTGAAGCTATAATTAAAAAGTTAGCCGCCGCTGGCGCTAAATTAAAAGGTGGCGATGCCCAACTCGGTATTAAAGATTTAAAAGCTTTAGCTACGGCGGGTGGAGAAGAAACACCAGCTCCAGTAGCAGAAGGTATTATGGATGCGTTAAAAGGATTATTTGGTAAAAGTCCAGACTCACCAAAGGGTGAAAAATGGATGGTAACATATCGAGATTCTGATTATTCACAAAACTATAGTGGATATAGTAGTGAAACAGAAGCTAGACAATCAATGTCTGATTTAGCTAGTAGTCACAACCAGTGGAAAGGGCGTTGGGACGTTAAACAATTATCATAAAAAACTACAAATTTAATACCACTTAGGTATTGATTTTTCGTAATAATTTATTATATTAGAGGTATCCTTTAGTTAGGATACCTTTTTTTAATTTAATAATAGAAATAATTTGATATTGTTAATTATTTTTATTATTATTGTATTAGATTTATATTATTAACGAAAAAAATAGTTTTTTATGAGTACAAGTATCGACGCTATTCTTGCTCAGTATGAGCAGAACAAAGCAGAAAAGAAAACAACAGGAGGTCAGGTGGACTTGACCAAGTACTTCACCACAATGATACCGAAGGGTGTCAACAACGGTGAAAAGACATTTAGGATTTTACCAGCATCAGATGGTTCTCCTTTTACTGAAGCGCATTGGCATTCCATTCAGGTGGGTGGTAAATGGGTTAAGTTATATTGTCCAAATCATAATGATGGTCAGAGATGTCCGTTATGTGAAATGGAGGAGGCTTTAAGGTTAAGTGGAAACCCAGAAAAGAAACAACTCGCAAGACAGTACAGACCTAGAAAGTTCTATATTGTTAAAGGTATCGATAGAGATAACGAAGGTGAGGGTGTTAAGTTCTGGAGATTCCCACAAAACTGGAAAGGTGAAGGCGTATTTGACAAAGTCGTACCCATCATCAAAAAGAGAGGAGACATCACCGACCTGAAAGAAGGAAGGGATTTAACTATTATCTTGGGTAGAGACGACAAGGGTTACCCCAAAGTAGTTTCTATTATGGCAGAGGATCCTGCACCGCTAACGACTGAAAAGTCATTAAAAGATGAGTGGACAGCGAACACAGACACCTACAAAGATGTCTATCGTTCAAAATCTATTGAATATCTTGAGTTGGTGGCACAGGGAGAGACTCCGATTTGGGACAATGAGGCGAAAGTATTCGTCGCAGCGGAACAGGAAGGTACTGGAAATGTTGCAGATTTAGAAAATCAATTGAATAAGGTAGACGGTAATGATACATTATCATCTGACCAACTACCTTGGTAAGATTACTAAATCGTTTTAGATGGCAAAGAGAGCATTAAAAAAGAAGACCCTAAGTTTTGACGATCTGAAGAAGAAATTCTCCAGTCGTGTGAAGTACAAAGACCAAGAGTTCTTTGACTTGGGAAAAACGTTTCAGGATGTATGTGGTATCGCAGGACCTGCAATGGGACAGATTAATATGTTTTTGGGACATTCAGACACTGGGAAGACAACGGCATTAGTTAAAGCGGCATCGGCAGCACAGAAGAAGAACGTTTTACCCGTTTTTCTTATTACTGAGCAGAAGTGGAGTTTTGAATATGCAAAGTTGTTGGGATTTGATTGTGAACAAAAGCTTGACGAAGAGACAGGTGAACTTTATTGGGACGGTTTCTTCATCGAAAAGATTGGATTCAATTTTATCGAACAGGCATTTGCTTACGTCACAGAGTTATTGGATGCTCAGGCAAAGGGAGATATTCCTTATAGTCTGTTATTTTTGTGGGATTCCATTGGTACTATACCATGTGAGATGAGTTTTAATGGTAAGGGAGGTAATCAACATACTGCCAGAGTCATATCTGAAAAGTGGGGTATGGGTCTTGCTCAGAGAATCACAAGTTCTCGAAGGGAAGATTCAGAATATACCAACACTATGGTTTTCGTCAATCAACCTTGGGTTCAGATACCCGAAGGTTTTGGACAGAAGCCTAAGATTATGCCGAAGGGTGGTAACTCGATCTTTCTTTCTTCAGCTCTTGTGTTTTTGTTTGGTAATCAAGCAAACGCTGGTACGTCACGTATCACCGCAACCACAGGGGGTAAGAAGATAACCTTTGCGACTAGAACAAAAGTGGGAGTGACAAAGAACCATATAAACGGAATCAGTTATGCTGATCGTTTATTGGTTACACCTCACGGATTCCTATTGGACAATCCCAATGACGTTAAGAAATACAAAGAAGAGTATTCTGGTTATTGGGACGTATTACTTGAAGGTTCCAGTGGAGAAGCCAAACTTGAAGAGGAGACAGTGTTAGGAATACCTGTCGATTACAGTGACGACTTATAGATTTTTTAACCCTTTTAATGATATGAATTGAGACCAACAAAAAGATTAAAGACTACCATACTGGTTGATGGTGATTCTGTTTTAAAGAGAGCATTTGCGGGAGCAAAACACGTTTATCACAGAGGACAACACATCGGAGGTCTTTATCAGTTTTACACCATTCTTCGGAGGTGTCTGATAGACTTTAAACCTAGTAAGGTGGTTATCTTTTGGGACGGTAAGAATAGTGGCATTAGAAGAAAAGAAATTTACCCCACATATAAGATAAATCGTAAGAAGTCCTTCAACGAAGATTACGAGAGACAGAAGATCAGAGTTAAGAATTACGCTGAGGATTTATTCATCCGACAATACGAAGATGAAAATGCCGAAGCTGATGATGCGATAGCTTACTACACTCACATAAATAAGGAGAGAGAGAAGATTATCGTTATGTCATCTGATTACGATATGTGTCAGTTGTTGGATGACAACGTGAATATTTTCTTACACAATAAGAGATTTGTTCTCACCGTAGACAATTATTCCGAGATGTTCGACTATCACCATTCCAACGCAGTTATTATGAAGTTAATATCTGGTTGTAGTAGTGACGACATCAACGGTATTGCTTCTGTTAAGGAGAAAACATTAATGAAGTTCTTCCCCGATCTTAAGGTCAGGGAGATGAGTGTTGGGGAGATACTAATGGAGGCGAAGAAGTTAAGGGAAGAGAGGGGTAAGCCTTTAAAGTCCTTAGACAACATAATCAACGGGACGACAAAAGAGGGTACGTTGGGGATGGATTTTTACTCTCGCAATGAATCTTTGGTTACTTTGGACGGTAGGTTACTATCTGAAGAATCAAAGGAATACATTTCAGATATATCAGATTTACCTATTGACCCTGAGGGGAGAACAAAGAAGAATGTTCTGAAGATGATGTTGGAAGATGGTTTCATAGAGATGATACCAGGAAATGAAGATGGGTATATTACCTATTTAAAACCATTTATGAATTTAATAAAATCAGAAAAAAAAGTTACATTATGAAAAAGTATGACAATCAGAAGTTTGAGTTTCTTTTAAAGATTAACGGGAACATAATATGTCAGAGATATTTCAGTATCAAAGGATTTAACTATAAGTCTTTACGTTCTTTGGAGTTAAAGGAGTGTTCTTATGATGTCGTTGATATGATACAGTTGAGTTTAAAAGAGAAGGCTGAGGACTACCTTTGGAAGTATTATAACATGTATGAGGTTCAGAGACCTGAGAACGTTATTTACAAAGATGTTTTCGAGAAAGAGGATGTTTTTGATTTGGTAATAAAAGTTGATGGAAGGGAAAGATCAACCACTAGGTTCAGTGGAAACTTTTTCCCACCAAAAGTCAGATATTCTGTTGACATTAGAAGTTTAATACCTAAGATAATAAAGGAGATACAATACGTCCTTTCTCGTAGGGATTATACCAGCGAATATTTAGGAATCGAATTGTAAACCTCTAAAAGTTAAGCATGAATAATAATATAGAATCATTTGGATATTTGGGATATCAGTTTCAGTTGAAGTTGATAGGGCAGTTCATTTACGATAAGACTTTTGCCGACACCATAATATACAATATTGAAGCCAAGTATTTCGACAATCAGTACTTCCGTCTCATTATGGCGAATGTGAAGAACTATTATGAGAGATACGAAACCACCCCCACCTTTGAGGCATTGAGGCAGGTTATTAAGTTGGACACTTCTGATGAGATAACGCAACAATATGTCGAAGAGATTATCGTTGAGTTGGAAGGCATCAACCATGCCGATATAAAGTTCATTCAGGAGAAGTCCATTGAGTTCTGTAAGCAGCAGGAGTTAAAGAAGGCTATCATACATTGTTCTGGGATATTGGACAAAGGAGACATCGACAACTACGATGAGTGTGAGGAGGTGTTAAGGAAGGCATTATCCATTGGAACGGATCGTGACGATGGCATTGATGTTTTTGACAACATAGAGAATGTTTTGTCGGCAGAGTTTAGGAGTCCCATTCCTACGGGAGTAAAGGGATTGGATGAGTTAATGGAAGGTGGTTTATCGCGTGGAGAGTTGGGAATGGTTATTGCACCATTGGGTGTTGGTAAGACAACATTTATGACTAAGGTGGCGAACACCGCACAGAATGAAGGCAAGACGGTATTACAGATAGTCTTTGAGGACCACCCCAAGGTATTGCAGAGGAAGCATTACTCTTGTCAGACGGGTATCCCTTTGAATGAGTTGGAGTCGAGGAAAGATGAGGTGATAAGACATTTGGAAAAGATGCAGAGTGACCCATCGATAGGTAAGGTAATAATAAAGAGGATGACGGGAGAGAACGTCACCATTTCAAAGATACGACAGTTGATAAGGAAACACATCGCCAAGGGTATTAAGTTGGATATGATAATATTGGACTACATCGATTGTGTTGTCCCAGACTCACACCATAAGGATCAGTGGGTTGCTGAGGGATACATAATGAGGCAGTTTGAGAACTTAATATCGGAGTTTGATCTTATTGGATGGGTTGCCACTCAGGGTAATCGTTCTTCAATAAATGCCACTACGGTAACGACAGATATGATGGGTGGTTCAATAAAGAAGGCACAGATAGGACATTTCATATTATCTATCGCTAAGGACTTAACTCAAAAGGAGAGTGGTAGAGCCAACCTTGCGGTGATAAAGTCACGTTTCGGTAGGGACGGTGTTGTCTTTGAGAACATCAAGTTCGACAATTCCACCATAGTGATTGACACCGATGATATGGAGGAGTTGGCATATTTGGATTATGAGGACAGACAGCGTCAGAGACAGGAGAATAGGAACAGGGATTTGGCTCGGGACACTTTTAAAAAAATAAGTACCACCAATAAGGTCGAAAGAGAAAAACCAGAATACATATCAAATACTAACGACAGTGATATGTCGAAATTTACAAAGAAAATAGACGAGGGAGAGGAGGATCTCCCCTTCTAATAATAAGTTTTAAAAACGATAAACTAATCATGGAAGAGGTTAAAGAATCGAAGAAGATAGCATCAAATACAAAGTTCAATAATGAGTTCTCGAAAGAGATTTACGAACACACCTATAAGTATGGTGATGAAGACATCAATCAGACACAGTTACGGGTAGCCAAAGATTTGGCATCGGTAGAGGGAGATGTCGAACATTGGACAGAGAAGTTCTTATATGCCCTTGAAGATTTCAAGTTCGTTCCTGGAGGAAGGATAACATCAAATGCTGGTACGGGACTTCAGGGGACGACGCTAATTAATTGTTTTGTTGACGGGTTCGTCGGTAAGGATCAGGATTCTATGGAGGGTATTCTCGACACACTAAGGAGGCAAGCATTAATATTGAAATCTGAGGGTGGTTATGGCTTCTGTGCCGACGTAATGAGACCGAGAGGGGCATTTGTTGGTGGGATAGGAAATGAGTCCCCAGGATCGGTAAAGATGTTAGATATGTGGGACACACAATCTGAGGTCATCACTGCGGGAAGTGGTAAGAAGTCCACCCGTAAGAATGCAAAACAAAAGATAAGGAAGGGAGCGCAGATGGTGACTATGTCATGTTGGCATCCTGATATTGAGGAGTTCATCACTTCAAAACAAACACCAGGAAGACTAACGAAGTTCAATATGTCGACATTAATAACTGATGAGTTGATGGAGGCGGCGAAGACTAATAGTCCTTGGAACCTTGAGTTCCCCGACTATGAGAAACACAGAAAGGAATATAAGAACGAATGGAACGGTAACATCAAAGAGTGGAAAGCTCTGGGGTATGAGACTGTAATATATAAGACCTTCGATGATGCTAATGAGTTATGGGACGTAATAATGGAATCAACATATAACAGAAACGAACCGGGAGTATTGTTTGTGGATACTATGAACAGACTAAACAACTTATATTACGAAGAATACATCTCTGCAACTAACCCCTGTGGAGAGCAACTACTACCGATCGGTGGTGTATGTCTGTTGGGGTCATTGAATCTTACACAGTTCGTTAATACTACGGCAACAGATTGGGATTATGATAAGTTAAATAAGATTATTCCTATTGCCATAAGGTTCATGGATAACGTCAACGATAAGACTAACGTCCCACTACCGATACAGAAAAAGAATCTCCATGATAAGAGAAGAATAGGATTGGGGATATTGGGTTATGGTTCAGCACTAATGATGATGAAATTAAGATATGGTAGTGATAGGGCATTGACGTTGACTAATGAGTTGATGTCATTTATTGCCAACGCAGCATATCAGTCGTCGGCAAAACTATCACAAGAGAAGGGATCGTTTCCATTGTATGATAAAGAGAAATATATGGCTAGTAAGTTCGTCACTAATCTTTCTGAAGAAACGAAAGCATTAATGATTAAGAACGGTATGAGAAACTCTCATCTTTTGTCCATACAACCCACTGGGAACTCCTCTGTTTATGCCAACAACGTAAGTGGAGGCTTGGAGCCCATATTCTTGCCAGAGTACGTTAGAACGACTATTTTTCCGTATCCCCCTGTGGGCCTTGATGTTGCAAAAAATATCGACTACGAAAACTGTAAATTCGACTCCGTCGGAACGGAATGGGAATGGATTTGTGAGGGCGACGAAAATCTTCTCCGAACTGAGTTCGACGGTTATATATGGAAAATTGATAAGAACAGAGGACTATTAAGGGAAACCATCGTTAAGGATTATGCCGTTAGGTATTTGGAAAGTAAAGGTGAATGGGATCCTGAACAAGAATGGGTGGCTACGACCACAGAGCTAAGTATCGATGAGCATATAAAAACAATGGGGGTGATGGCTCGTTACATTGACTCAGCGATGAGCAAGACTGTTAATCTCCCCAGTGATTATTCGTATGATGAGTTTAAGAGACTTTACGAAGATGTATATTCCACAGGAACGATAAAGGGATGTACCACCTATCGTGCTGGTACAATGACGACGGTGTTATCAGAAAAGAAAGACGATGAGACGGGAGTACCAAAATCTACGGCACCAGAGAGACCAAAGACATTGGAGTGTGACATCCATCACCTCACCGTTGGTGGTAACAAATGGATCGTCATCGTTGGTTTATTCGGTGAAGACCCATATGAGATATTCGCTTTTAAAAAGAAAAACATATCAATATCGACGAAGATAAGAGAAGGGAAGCTCACTAAGGTTAAAAAGGGAAGATACGATTTGGAGCTTGAGGGTTTCGAGTTGGAGAACTTAAAAGAGCACTTCGAGTCCGATGAGCAGGAGGCACTGACGAGGATAATATCAACGGCACTGAGACACGGTACTGACATAAACTTTATCTATGAGCAGTTACAGAAGTCTGAGGGTACTATTGTTTCGTTCTCTAAGGCGATAGCGAGGACATTAAAGAAATATCTCGATGAAGAACTACTGAGGAGTAGTGATAGCTATTGTGATGAGTGTGGTGACCCTGAGGGTCTACACTTTTCTGAGGGGTGCTTCAAATGTAAATCTTGTGGTTTCAGTAAATGTACATAAAATAAACATCTTCCACCATTTAAGGGGTAATCTTTTTTAGGTTACCCTTTTTTTATATACAAAATCGATTATTTTATATTTATATTTGATGGCTAACGAAAAAAGTATAAACATAAACTTTCCGTTCAAAAATAGTCCCAAAGGATTCTTTTTGGATTTGAATACCAACAGCAATAATGCCGTCAAAGCAGATTTGGCTCATTTGTTGTTGACGAAGAAGGGTGATAGGTTATATATGCCAGATTTCGGCACTGATTTGATAAGTTTCTTATTTGAACCTATCGATGACATCACCAAGTCTGATATGAAGAGAGCCATACAAGATTCAATAGACAACTATATACCAAACTTACAGGTCGATGACATCATCATCAGTGAGGTGGTAGATAATGAAAACGCTCTTAAAGTCAGAGTTGAGTACACCGTCACCGACGACGTATTCCAGCAGGTTGACTTTGTGGAGTTCATAGTAGAAAACGACGAATAGAATGGCAAAAAAGATAAACTACGACGCTAGGAACTTTGCCGACGTAAGGGCGGAGTTGATTAGTTACATCAAACAATATTACCCAGCATTATTTTCTGATTTCAACGATTCCTCAGTGGGGATGATGTTATTGGAGTTAAATGCTGCTGTTGGTGATATGTTAAGTTACAACACCGATAGGAAGTTCAATGAGACACAGATCGACTTTGCACAGGAGAGGAGATCATTAATGAATATGGCAAGGACATTTGGTTTAAAAGTACCAAATAAAGCACCATCAGTAACACTTGCTGACTTCACAGTCACAGTACCTGCAAGTGGTGATAAGCCTGACCCACAATACCTACCTGTCGTTAGACAAGGTGCTAGAATCAGTGGTGGAGGACAAAACTTCGAAGCTACAGAAGATATAGACTTCTCATTACAGTTATCATCTGATGGTGTAGATAATAGATTGGTAATACCAAACGAAGATGCTAACGGTAACATATTAAACTATACGATCACAAAGAGAGAGATAGTAGTTAATGGAACAACAAAGATATTTCAAAGGATAATCACCGATAGTGATGCTATTCCTTTCTTTCAGGTGACACTACCTGAGACAAATGTCATCTCAATAGAACAGTTGATAACATTAAACGGTACTAACTACAACACCACTCCGACATTGGATCAGTTCTTAAACTCTGACAACAGATTTTACGAAGTTGAGGCATTGGCACAGAATAAAATATTTGAGGTTGATTATACGAGGACTTCAGACAGAGCGGGAGTATCACCAGGTAAATGGGTGGAGAAACCACAGAGATTCATTAAGGAGTTCACAGATTTGAACTTCTGTAAGATGACTTTCGGTAGTGGTTTTGCAGATAATGCGGTAACTTCGGGTTATATGAGTGCTGCATTGGCGAATAGTTTGGGAGATTTCCTAAATAATACGTCATTAGGTGAAATTCCACAAGCAAGTACGACAATGTTCGTAAGATATAGAGTTGGTGGAGGGACATCTTCAAATGTTGGTAGCAATACCATAACAAGCGTATCCCAAATAGATATGTACGTCAATGGTCCGAATGCTTCCATCAATCAGGCGGTAAGAAGTTCCATTTCTGTTAACAATGCGTTCCCTGCATTTGGTGGTAACGACGCACCAAGTGTCGATGAGATAAGAAATCTTGTGAGGTACAACTTTTCATCACAAGAGAGGGCGGTAACCGTTAAGGATTACAAAGCTCGTATCGATTTGATGCCTGGGAAGTACGGAAGACCATTCCGAAGTGCGGTATGGGAGGAACAGAACAAAGTACAGACAACGATATTAACGTTGGACAGTGACGGGAAGTTATCAAATACGTCAACATCGACGATAAAAGAGAATATTGCTGATTACCTATCGGATTATCGATTGGTGAATGATTATATCTTAATAAACGACGGTAAGATAATAAATCTTGCTTTTGAGTTGGACTTATTCATCGACAAGCAGTTCTCACAATCTGAGGTCGCTGGTGAGGTGATAAGTAAAGTACAAGAATATATGGACGTGGAGTCCCACGATATGGGTGGTAACATTTATCTGGGACAGTTGTTGGAAGCTGTTAATAACATCAATGGTGTCATCAACGTATTGGACATCAGAGTCTTCAACAAAGTTGGGGGTAACTATTCTGATAACCAAACATCACAACCATATAGTGATGCTAGTACCAAACAGATTGACTTACTTGGTGAATATACATTGTTTGCTGAGCCTGATATGATGTTTGAGATTAAGTATCCAACAGTAGACGTAACAATTAAGGTCAAGAAATAATTGATTTTTAATAAAAGTTTTTTATCTTTAGCCGATGGGTAAATCAATAAGAATAAAGACGACACCTGGAGGTGGTGATAAATATGTCAGCATTAATGTAGAACAAGACTTCGACTATCTTGAAGTTTTAAGCGTTAAGATACGACAACAAGATGTTTATCGCAGATTTTGTGCCGATTATGGTGTCGTTGTTGGTAGGGTAATGCTGAACGATGGTTTCGGTGCTCCCAATGCTAAAGTATCTGTTTTTATCCCTTTGGATGAAGAAGACGAAGACAACACATTAATAACTTCCATTTATCCATATAAACGTGTTACCGATCAAAACGATCAGTTCATTAGGTATAATTTATTACCTAACTATAAACAAAATCAGTCCCACCAACCTGTGGGTACATTCCCATCAAAGAGATTGGTATTAAATAATGATGTCTATTTAGATGTCTACGACAAATATTATAAGTTCACCACTACAACAAATAGTGCTGGGGATTTTATGTTATTTGGTATTCCCATTGGGCAACAGACAATACACTTTGATTTGGACTTGTCGGATATGGGTGATATTTCATTGACACCTGCAGATTTAATTAGTGGCGGAGTAAATGAAAAAGAATTTTCGGATATTGACCCAGGTATTAATACTTTATATGAATTTAAAACAAATACCAACTTGAATATGTTACCACAAATTAAGAGTACAAATATTGATGTTAACGTACAACCATTTTGGGGCGATACTGAACAATGTCAAGTGGGTATTACAAGATTAGATTGGAATGTACAAGGCATACTTGCCCCTTCTGCTATTTTCTTTGGGTCTATTTTTTATTCAGTTGAACATATTAGTAGATGTGGGACTGATCCCGCAGGTGATGATCATAATGATAAAATAGGATTTATAGATAAAATGGAGGTTATGAATGGTTCTGTTGATGTATATAGAATAGGTACAAATGGAAATCCTGAATTTTTTATTTCACACCCATTGGGTGAAAATGGTAATTTTGCTTTTTCCATACCTATGAATAATGGTAGGGTAGTAACTAATAGTAATGGTACTATATCCAAAAGTGTCGATGATAGCGGGATACCAACATATGGTGATTATAGGATTAAAATAAAATTTGAAAATGAAAACATTGGTAGTGGTGAAGCTGTCGCTTCATTTTTTGTACCAAATTGGACATATACATCAGAAATAGAGGCATTCAAAATAAACCCAATACCAGTCGCGGTATCAAACCCAAATACAAATTATTTAGGATTATTTTCATCTGGTGGTTATTATAATTATCATAGATTTAAGGCTGGTAGTGCAAATACAGTGGGACAGG
>Ga0098061_1001153_pt1 | contig 12809 bp, 19 predicted proteins | sample 22_taG_FD_92579 | JGI IMG/M metagenome (GOLD analysis project Ga0098061, IMG submission 92579) | Marine viral communities from the Subarctic Pacific Ocean - 22_ETSP_OMZ_AT15343 metaG | ecosystem: Environmental > Aquatic > Marine > Oceanic | place: Subarctic Pacific Ocean | collected 2015-01-20 | reverse complement strand
TGCTTTAATAAGATTCCAAATTCGTTTCATAGAACTATAAATAGGGTGAGCAATAAAGAAATAAGCTAAAAAGAAAGCTTGACACCTTTAACTACCCACCAGTGGGTACTACCCTATTTTTTCCATACGAGAAAAAACCAGGCTCGATATAAAAATGTACCCGAGCCCGGCCCGGCCTATTTACGTTTTCGCTAGTTACAAGAAACCTCCGTTGCCTATATAGTAGTATAGGGTTGCCTTGCTTATTTTATTATTGCTATGGTCTGTATGTGTATATAGGTAGTATTAGTCTTATTGTGTGTACCGAGCTCCGTTCTTGGTGAAAGCATAAAAAAACCAACAGATGGGAAAACTGTTGGTGAACAATGGTTGTTTCTTGGTTGCGGGTCTCTACACCGCTATAGGAGAGATATGATAGCCCATTTTGAGTGATGATATTCTTTGAGCTTGAGAAGAATACCATTTGAGCGGAAGGATAGAACTGCCCTACCATCTCCGAGCTGGATGCCCGGCGGGTTTCTCTTAACCCCTCTTCCGCAAATTATGAAAGGATAGGAAGGTTTCGAACCAACTATAAGAAATATCTCTCGTTTCGAACCGATTTCATCTCCACAACAGAGAAGCGATACCTCCCACCAATAGGGAGTAGAGGAGTAACCCTCTGATTCTTGTACTATCCCAATATTTTAAAGAACTTAGTTTGTTTCTTAGAGCTATTCTCAATCAGAACTCAAACTTACACTACTAATATACGAAAAAAAATCCATATATCCAAGGAAAAAAGCAATTATTTTTGCTTTTTTTCACGTTCTTCAAGCAATATCATGCCTGTAATACCCACTAATAGTAGGAAAAAGAACGCTAATCCCTCTAATGGGTTATGCAAAAGCAGTAAAAACCCTTTGCTGAGGAACATAATGGCTGGTTGTACACTTAATAATACTACTATTATCAGCCCTACCAACCCTAATATCTTTAATTTATCAATCATATCAATCAAATACAGTACTAATATACGAAATATTCCTGAGAAAACCAAGGAAATTAGCAATTATTTTCAATTTATTTTTGCTTAGCTTTAAGACATGCCACCCACTCCACCCTAAAGATACGAAATTTTGCGCACATATCCAAGGAAAAAGCATGACAATTTGTCAGGCCCTCTGAATTACATTATTCGTAACGAAACTTAGCTTTCATTGTAAATATCGTATCTCACAGCGCTATCTTTTTGAGAATAATGTACTGACAATTTGTCACCTGTGTTACAAATGTGTTACAAATCCCAGTGATAGAGCGCTTGTAACACCGTTATCGTGTAATAATCCCCGGTAAAAAAAATTGCGCATGCAGAAAGATAGGCTAGAGCCTTCCAATTATAGTGATATATTGTGAAATAGGGTGTCATTACACTAAAATATGTAACAATTTAATGTGATATAAGTGGTGTTGTGAAAGACCTTAGGGGATAGTAGACACCCTAAGCCGCTCATATAGTGTTATAGGAGGGTTTTGAGGAGTTAATTCATATAGGTGTGATAAATGGGTACGGATACACTTCCTCAGCGCTCTCTGCTCCTCTATTCAATCAGTAAATTTATGGGGATATTTAAGCTCTTTTTCTTTGAGCGATGGGTAGGTACTATTTGTTCCTATTTTTGTATATTTTGAGTAGTTCTCTTATGAGTAATGATGTAGGGTTATTTGCTTTATACTTTAACTTACTCTTTGATGGTAATGCCTTCATTCCTTGTCTATCTTATGTTGTAGTTCTGGGTTGTAATCGTATGTGTTGACCATTATGTCTATTTCCTCTCCTATGTATATATCTACTATTACTCTCTGAAGTACCGAACATAACTCATATTGTTCTCTACTCTCCAATATTTGAATTGCGTTTTCTATTCGTTTTTGGGGTATGAGGTTTGTTATGGTTTTTGTTCGTATTTTCTTCTCTTTCCACTTGTCGTACATCCAACTAAAAGAACGAACTTCTGCGTAGAAGAATTCGTTTGCCAATGCCTTTGGCTCATATAATGGGATATCTTCCCACTCGTCGCTATTGTTGTTGTATGTTTCCATACCTATAAATATTATGGAATTGTGAAAGAATGTGTATTGGGGCTCTATTGCTTGAGATTATTGAATAACCAATTCCTTGCTTCACTTGCTTCCTTATTGGTTTCTTTACATTCACAAGCATTTGGGTCTGTCTTACATTTACCACCACATTTACATTTATTTCTACTTGCTTCTAATTTATTTCTACTTGCTTCTAATCGTTGTTGTCTTATATTATATCTCATACTATCAATATTTATTCCTCTAAAAATTTTTTGTTCCGACTCCATCCCCACCGATAGGATGTATGGGGGTTAGTTGTGCTAATCTTCTATAGTTTTGCCTTTTTTGTCTTTTGAAGTGATGATGAAATCATCTATTCCATCTTCTAATGCTTCCTGCTCATCTATATCATCCCAATCATCATCGGATGGGGATTCCGTATATATTATCATTTCTTTTGGATTATAAAATGGTTTTGGGGTATTTCGGCAAATTCTACAAGACCAATAGGAGGGATTTCATGTCCTGCCTTTTGTAATCTTTCATAATCTTTTATGAATCTATCTACATCTTCTCTAACTTCTGCCATATCATCACCGGCGATTATTCCTCCTCTTTTTATCTTTGGCCATAGGTTTACCAAGTTTGTATATACTGCACCCTTCTGATGGTCTCCATCAATCCATACGAATTTTAAGGATTCATCATCATATAGTCTATGTGCATACTTTTCATCACAAGTTATAAAATTAACATAATCTTCCAACCCTAATTGTCTGAATGGATTCTTTATAACATCTAAAACATCTGCTCCGTGTGTATTTCCTTCTCTAATACCCGAATTTTTAATCATTTCATAATATGCCCAAAACTGATGAGGATGCATTGTAGTTTGATAATTCTCTAATGTTGTATAGATGGTCCAAAATAAATCAATTGTATCGAATTTGATTTTCTTTTCTGAATTCTTAATTAGTTGTGCCATATGTGTTGCTGATTGACCTAATAATGTACCTATCTCAACGAAATGGTCACCATCTTCTGCATTAGTAACTGCATCCATATAAACTGTTTCTGCATCATTAATCCAACCCGGTACATCTTTATAATTTCTTGCACTAAATGGATATCCTGCCTCTGCAAAGTGTTTAGGAAAATGACTACAATTAGGATTTTTTCCTGCACAAGTTCTCTCACATTCCTTTCTTATATGACTATTATCATATTGACGTTCTGCGTTTTCTATTCTTACCTCTTCTTGTTTAGGTATTATAATTTCTTTATCTCTACCCATGTTTATAATTTTTTAAAGATTAGATGAGTGTTTGGTAATTCTTTGTTCATATTATCAACGGATATTAATTCGTATCCCAGCTCTTTTGCAACTTTGGCCAAACAAGCGGTTGAATTTACCGTAAACAGATATCCAGTTCCACCATAAAATGTCTTTAATGCTAATGCCTGTCTTTTCATTTCGGCTTCTTCAAAATTAAAAACATCTAAATCACCATCTATTATATCTATATATATTAACCCACCCTTATTTAGTGAATTTTTCAACTCTTTTAAGTATGCATAAAAATCTATAACACCTAAGTGAATAAATACACTTTGTGCATATACAAAATCAATATTATTATGCATTGAGAAATCTAATGATTTTTTAATTAAATGATGTGATATATTTTTAAACTCCTTGTGAGCACCTATACAATATCCTATTAATTCCTCATCAATATCTGCGCAAGTTAAATGTTTAACCCTACCAGCCATCCATTCAGCCATTATTCCAGTTCCAGAACCTATTTCAATTCCATTACATTCTTTTAGAGAATCTATACCTTTCATTTCACAAAGTTTATTATGAATATATTGTGCAAACCATCTCTTTTCTTTTTCAATTTCTAAAATTCTATTATTGAAGTCTTTTATTCTAAAGTCTTTCACTTTATTAAACTTATCCATAACGAAATAGTTTCTGAAATCTATACCATATAATCCCATTAAATCATCCCATTTCTGTCCAACTAATAAATTTACTATAGTTTGTCCAATATGTTCAGTATTAGGTTCTTCCCAGTTAGTATGTTTAGCTTGCTCTTCTAAAGTTGCTCCTTCACTTTTAATACCAGTGGTCTTTGTATAAGACAAAGAATCAACATACTCTCTCATTGCTGATGGTTTATATGTTTCTTCTACATCGTCTGGGAGATTATCGATTAGATTTTTCATATCTAATTCCTTTTTCTTTGGTTTAAGAATCTGTTTGAATTCTTCTTCCAATATAAGTTTCTTTAAATTTTCTGCTTTTTCCATTATATATCGTATTGCTTATTAATATAAGTAATCAAATCTTCAAATATTAGTTTATATCCAAATTGATTAGGATGACAATCAAAATCATCTAGTGTTGGAAATATCGTACCTGGTGGAGAAGCGCCATTTTCAAATTCCCAAATTGTATATTGGTTTTCTGGTCTATCCCACTCCATTTTATTTATATCGTAATTTAATTGTTCATATTTGATTAATTTTTCCAAATACATTTCTCTACCAAATGTAACATACATATTTTTATCAATTAAATATCTCAATTCTGGTGTACATTTGTTTATATCAACATATCTATCAAATAAATCAAAGAAAATTATGTTAAGATTATTCTCTTTAGCATATGTCTGATAATATAGATAATTTGTTTGAGCTATATTCTCATATACATTCTCATCAAAAATTGAAGAGTAAAAATACTTTTCAAATTCGGATGGTTTTTCTACAAATCCTTTACTACCGTCTAAATCTGCTTTATAAGCTTCATCTTTAACATTATGTCTATGCATTCCACTTGACAAACTTTGGTGTTTATCACCTGGCCATGCATACTGAATAGCTGTAGGATTATCTCTCCATTTGGAAGAAAATCCAAATACTATCAAATCAGTATCTTTAAAATCTTTTAAATTTTCATTAAAGAAATCAAAAGACTTGTAATTAGATGCTCCTTGTTCTGCGAAATTCTTTACTTCTATGTTATTATATTCTTCTCTGAAGAATTTGTTCCAACTTTCTTCTTTTCTTTTCCAACCTATAGTACCCTTTTCACCTATCATTCCATTTATTTGAAATGGATATTTATTACTCCATTCACCGAGAGTTTCTACTTCGAATGTACCCTGTCCTTCCATCCAACTATCACCAAATATGAATATTCTATTTATTTTTTTCATTTTATATCTACTATTTTATCCGATTCTGGATATGCTACTGGTGTTGATTGATGAAACCCAAAAGAAGTTCCATCTGGTTCTAATGCCCACCATTTGTTATAAATAGGGTCATTTTTCCAACCTTTGTTTTTTGTTAATATATCGTTATGTATAACATCCTCATTAATATTACTAAACTTTTTGTATCTTTTTTGTAGGTAATCTAAATCAACCATCTCTCTCATAGTCTCAGCTGCAGTTTTGCTTCTTAAACACATTCCACCGATTAGATATATACCCTTACCTTTATCATTTGGTTGTGCTAAATAATCATAATCTAAGAAATCATCTGTCCATTTATCAAAATTATATGGATACCCATCCCATTCAAATCGTATTGTATGAGTATATTCATATTCTTCTAAATACAACCACATATCTTTCATAATAAAATATGGATATGAATACATAGTTTGTACTTTTGATGTTGGTCTATATGGATGTTCATCAAAATTTGGAATTAAAATATCTGCGTGATTCTCATCTGCTGAAAATCTTATTACTCTTAATCCTAATTCTTTATATCGTTCAACTACTTTATCTGTTACAGCTGCTCTCTTCTTTAGATTACCGTCTGAACCACCATCTACTGTAACAAATATTGTATTTTCTTTTAATTTATCTGTTATCATTTTCTAATTTTTTATATAAACAGTCAGCTATTATTTGATATCCCTTTATATTTGGGTGTTTGATGTACTCATTAGTAGATTCTAAATCAAAATTATGTGGGTCAATTGATAAAACATACTCAGACATTGTAAAATCTCTTATATATGATGTTAATAAATTAATATTTTTATTAACTATCTCATTATTATCACCAATTGCCTTTTCAAATGAATCACAAATTATAAATTTACATCCAATTTCAGTTAAAGTGTATTGAATCAATAAACTCATATTAAATGTCATATAATCATACCACGCATAATCCACTAAAGAAGTAATGAATTTTCTTTTAAATTTATCAATTCCTGTATTAAATTTATCATTTTCTGTAGAAACCCACCACATTGGTGATTTATTCAATGGGTTATCTTCTATAAAATGTTTAAGTGAGTATCCTAAATACATTACATCAACATATTGTTCATTATGTCCTATTGGTTTACCTATATTTGGGAAAAAATAAAGTGGGTCTCTAATAGGTGATGAGTGCATAAATACAACTACATCATCTTTTTTGATATCACCAGCTTTTGCATCTCCCATTAATCTTTCGTATGCTTTTCTTGTAGAACCACCACTCACTCCATTGTTTATCCATTCACAATGATATTCATCTGCTAACCAACGAACCCAGCTATGTTTTTTCCTTTCAGTAACTAACCAATCACCTGGCATTGTATCATCAGGTGTTTGTTCTACTGATGGGTCAAATCCTACTCCTTCAGTCCAGCTATCACCATATCCTATTACTCTTTTAACATCCATTTGATTGCATCTAATTTAAAATCTTGGTCTTTATAGAACCAATCATACAATATTCTTTGATTATTTTTTATTTTATCTATGTTTTTTTCCTTTACAGATTTAGTACCATTCTTATATAAGTACTCAAATGTATCAACTAATAATTGTTTTCCATATCTAGAATTCTCTGGTCTTACTTTAGTTTCATCAAAAACTTCATTCGTTGGAGTCCAAAATCCAGAATCTATTAATAGTTTATGTTTATCAGGTGAAATACCCAACATTACCATATTTCCACTCATTAAAGCTCTAAATGTCTTTTCTGTAAAAAACTGATTAATATAGTCGTGGATATGACTTGTTTCAAAAACAATAAAACAGTCTGCTGAGTTAAAATCCCAATACCATCCCATGTTTTTAAAATCTTCATTAATTCCACCAAAGTTACACTTTTTAAAATCTTCTGTTTTTGATATTGGTTTAATAAGATTTGGATGTAATTTATCCAACTGTTTAACTATATCAGTTCGCCACTCACCTTTTTTATTATCAGAATCCAATCTACCACTATATACTGAGAATTGTGGTTTGAAAGTTTCTACCTTAGATATGTTGAATTTATATATCTCTGGATTATAATGAAACCCATAGAAATAAAAGTTACGAGTGAAATGTAGTTTAGGTTCAAAGTATCTATTCTCATAATGATTATCCAGTAAATTTTTATACTTGCCATTATCTTTTGAAGAAAATATACATTTATCAAACTTTTCACTAAACTCTTCTTCAATATTATGAGATGCCATCTCTCCTTCGTTTTGAAAATATACTGAATTTTCTACATTATTGGTTTGTGTTCTTAATTGGCCTCCAAATGCATCCATATGGAATACCGTTTCATATCCATCAAGCTTTAGTGAATCCACATCATTAGAATTTTGTCTACATAGAAAGAAATGAGTATCATCTATAGTATTTTTTTTGACAAGAATTCCCAATTCATCATCTCTTATAATATCAAATGGATAAAATAATCCAAAAAATGATGAAAAATCATTCTTTAGCTGACTTGAATACTCACAATGTGGAAATACCACTAATTTCATAATGAATCAATATATTCTTTTAATCTATCTGTTGGTTTCCAATCTAATAATTCACAAGCCGTATCATTTTCTCTCAATGTTTCTCTGTAATTACCTTTTTGGTCGGGTATATACTTACATTCTGTACCAAATTTATCTTTAAACATAGTATAAACCTCATTTATTGAATAATTTGTACCAGTTCCAAGTTCAAATGCATCAACAATATCTAATGAAGTTTTAGTATGTGCCATTTTATACAATCCATCTACAATATCTTCAACATGAGTAAAATCTCTTCTCTGTTCTCCGTCTCCAACAATAGTAATTATTTCACCATCTCTAACTTGCCTTCTCCATATACCAATCACAGCTGCCCAATCACCCTCAATTACTTCATCAGGTCCATATACATTATAAAATCTTGCAATCTCAACATCAACATTATACGTTGCTTTGTATAATCTACAAACTTCTTCACCTAAGTATTTGTACATAGCATAAGGTGAATCTGCTGGATTATGGTGTTTTGAAGATGAACCAGCATATACTACTTTTACATCATTATGTTTAGCCCATTCCATCACAGCTTCAGTTCCTCTAACATTTACTCTAAATGTATCTGTTGGATTCTCAAATGATGGTTGAATCCTACTTAATGCTGCAAGATGGAAACATACATCAAAATCATCTCCTTTGATGTATTCAATTGTTTCTATATCTGCGTTAATATATTTTACATTCTCTACGTGGTTTTCAATTACTCCACTATCGTAGTTATCTAAGGATATTATTTGGTGTCCTTCTTTTTTTAATCTTTTGATTAAATTGGTGCCGATAAAACCTGCACCACCTGTTACCATTACTTTCATATTATTTTACTTTTCGTCCATAATTAATTTTACTCCAAATTCTATCAAATATGTAATATATGAAGAATCCAGTTATGTTCATATACAATGCGTTTAAAAAATTGTTATCTGTAACATTAAATGTTAATACCAAAAATGAATTTAGTATAGCTACAATTCTCCAACTGATTGTTTTGAACAAAGTTCTTTTTTTAGTTTCTACTACTCCCACGATACTTCCCAATCTTTAAATTCAGATGCGATACAATCAACTTTGTAATCCTTTCTACCACCATCTAATTCTTGTATCTTATTCTTAGCTGTGTTTCGGATTCCATTTAGACCATGTGTGAGTAAGAGTTTATTTCCAGCATCTATTCCACTTCTAGCATTATCTTCATTCTGCCAAATATGTAAATTCATCTGAGATAGTACAATAACTGCTCTTAAAAACTCTCCATCGATTAGAGGTAATTGTTCTTGCATTTGTTTATTACCTATAAATTCATTCATTTTTTCTGTTAAGATAATATTAATATCATTTACGATATCCTTAATTTCTTTAGCATATTCTTCCTTATGATTAGGAATTTTTAATTCTTTTATCTGAATTATTGATAATCTATCAATCAATTCTCCCAGCGTAGGTAAGTACTTTCTTCCCATATGTGTTTTAATTTTTTAATTAATTCTCTATCTTCTATTTCTTTACATTCAAATCTTTTTGCATCATCATACAAATCTTCTCTAACCCACCAATCTTCATATACTTCTCCTTTGTAATTTGTTACATCTTCACAAATCAATTTGTATCCTTTTTCTTTTAATAATTTTCTTTGAGGTTGTCTGTTTATTAAATCTCTATTTTCAGGTCTACCTAACAAACCCCAATATGCATCATGCTCAATTGTTATCACCTTAACATCAAACTTTTCCAATGGTACATTCTCTAAAACTTTGTAGGAATCTTTATCAGCATCAATAGATAAGTAATCTATGTTTTTATCTATAAAATCCCAATTAGTTGTAGTTGCATCTAATTTATAGAATTTCCTTCCGTCCCAGCCATCAAAATCTTCGATGTCAATGAAATACCCATCACATCCTAACTCTAATAGAGGGTAGCATACACTATTACCGGGGACACTACACCCTATGTCCAAAAACGTAAAAGGTTCGTATATTAAATTCAACGGGAACAATGCTTGGGTGTGTGTCATATCGTTGTAACTCCTCTTTTTTGTACTACAATCGTAGCATTATCATTAGCCAATTTTATTGCGTTATCTGTATTCTGAGTTTGTAAATATTCATATGCAAATGATGCCATCCAAGTATCTCCAGCACCACTTAAATCTCTAACCTCAATTGAATTATCTACGGGATATCTCTTTTCATTATACATACATCCTCTTTCACTCATAGTTACAATCAATCTATCCTTCCACTCTTTATATACTGCTCCTTTTTCAACACAAATATCCCATTCCTCTTCGTTCATTTTTACAAATGTGTAATCTTTGAAGTAATTTCCACTACCTATTGTCTTTTTTGTATCAATAAAAGATAGTTTAGATTTTTCACCAATCTTTCCAATATCTTCGTATGTTAAATATCCTTTATCATAATCAGATACAATAACTCCATCATATGAATCGAAATCTACTTTACGATAATCAAATGTATTAGAAACCTTATCATTACCATCTACTCTGAGTAACATTTGGTTTGATTTAGTTTCTACATATCTTGTCTTTATGATTTGTTCGTTGTTGGTGATTAGTTCAGTTTTTCTAACTCCTAATGCTCTAAGATTATCAACAACATTTCCTGCCATACCCTGATTGGTTATGGTTCTTGATGGATTGAATACTGGTATAGGTGCTTCAGGACATAATCTCCCACAAGTACCATACACAAAAACATCCGTACAACTATCACCTATAACTAATATTTTCAAAACTTCCTAGCTTTAACTTCGTATAAGAAATCTTGTAAGTTTTTTATTCTCTGACACATTTCATATTCCTCTTCTCCCTCAGCCCAATCTAAAGCTTTATCCAAAGTATCATCGATTTCCTCTCTTCTTACAAAGAATTCAAATTTTCTTATTTTTTTATTAATCTTATTTTTAACCTCTAGAGCTAATTTCTCATTTTCACCCTTATATAGCATCTCTTCTGCAGCTGTTACTAATTCTGGAAATATTATCTGAGGATTGCTATGTGTCCATAGATAAATGTCACTATCTCCTATATTAATCTCCGTACCTCTGCGTGGTTCATCCATTATTCCTTATAATTTTTCAGGTTTTCTATAATACCAATATCTTCCGTAATTATTTACTGATGCCTTTCCATCAAAAAATTGATGAACTGCCTTAATAACTCCTGCATGGATACATGGACAGTATGCGTATGTTCCATTAGGAGTCATAACTGATAAATAAGCTACTCCATCTATATGGTCTTTCTCTAAATCTTCTTCGCTAACTTCTTCTATGTTATTAATATAATAATCACCTGTATAATCATCTCCACATATATATCCACCTGGTTTTATTTTCTCCCAACCAAGTTCTATATCTTTTTTCACACAACTATATTCATGCCCACCATCGATGAATAATAAATCTACAGATTCATCTTCTAACTTAGCTAATTCATCGTGCGAATTACCTTTAATAAGAGTTGTTACTTCAAATGGGTCATATTGATAATTTCCATCTTCTTTTCCCTTATTATTTAATATCTTAACAACACTCTGATATCTTTCATCTACTTTCGTATCATCATCTGTATAGTTATGGTTATCAACCAAGGTTTCTTTCTCTACAGTAATATTTCCTTGAAACCAATCTATTGCAATTAGTTTACCATCATAATATTTTCTTTTTATTATATCTGTTAATTCACAAGTATCATGCCCAATTCCAACACCAACTTGAACTATTAGTGGTGAATATGGATTTTCTTGTTTATCCGAAGTTAATTTATATGATTGCCAATCGTCTCCAGCATTTATAACTGATTCTACAAAAGCTCCTATCCAAGTACTATTCATTGTTGATTTTTAAAATTCTACATCCAATACAATAGATGTAAGACCCTTATATGATGGTTTTTCTATTGTAATTTTTTTAATTTTCCAGTTTGTTTTTTGATATCTAAGTACTCCTCCTACATTGTAGCAAGGTCCTCCTTCAAAATCAAACGCTGTTATCTCGCCATTACTATTAGCGGTACGGGGGAATTCAGATTCACCCATAACTCGTATTCGTTTATCTCCTAATTTTTCGATACTTCTATCCAATCCATATCGAGATTTGATTACATCCATTTATAATATATTTGTATATACTATAAATAGTACATTTATTAGTTTTTAAAAAAAAGAAGGGATGAAAATCCCTTCTATTCTATTATACTAAATATTCGAAAAAATGTTGTCTGAATAATTTCTCATATACATCTTTACCTACTTCTTCTGAAGTAACCTGTAAACATTCAAATGCTTTTCTAATTGCATTATCTACTTGAGAATCTGAATACTTTGGAACTGCTAATGCTATTTGCTCATTAACAAATTCAATATATTCAGGAGATTTTTTGTACTCTTCGTACTGATATTCATCATCAGAGAATTCAAAACCGAAATCATAATCCTTTGCCATCCTTTATTCTTTTAATTTGTTCTTCTGTTAATATTCGTGAAGGTTTTATAGCTTCTTCACTTGGTACGGAATATTTTTTTACTAAATCTTCCATCCAATCTTCTCTTTTTTTACTCATTTTATTATATATTTAAACTTAAACTTCACTTAATGATTTTTCAATCACTTTCACTATCTTATAAGGGTCTGCGTTTGAAGCAGGTCTCCTATCTTCTAAATACCCAATCCAATTTTTTGAAGTTGCTTGTGGTATTCTAATTGAAGCTCCTCTATCTGAAACTCCCCAAGTAAATTTCTTAATTGATTGAGTTTCATGCAAACCTGTTAATCTTTGTTCATTAGATGAACCATAATTTGCTATATGTTCTAGGTGATTATTTGCAAATGATTCAAATATTTTAAAGAACAACTCTTCACCACCTTCTACTCTCATTTCTATTGTAGAAAAGTTAGT
>Ga0098061_1001151_pt1 | contig 12814 bp, 7 predicted proteins | sample 22_taG_FD_92579 | JGI IMG/M metagenome (GOLD analysis project Ga0098061, IMG submission 92579) | Marine viral communities from the Subarctic Pacific Ocean - 22_ETSP_OMZ_AT15343 metaG | ecosystem: Environmental > Aquatic > Marine > Oceanic | place: Subarctic Pacific Ocean | collected 2015-01-20 | reverse complement strand
CATGAAAGATGGGTATTATGGCCTCAATATCCTATAACAGGAATATTACCACCATATTACCAATTGTCACCTTGTTCTCCTGCCGATGATTGGCAATGGAATAGTTTAGCCAATGAAACTGTGGGGACTCCTGCAACCGTCACTGAAGGTGGGCAAACTTCGACACCTCCGTATCATCCTATAGAACTGTGTAAGGTTGGAGCTGGCTGTGGTCCTAATATAGGTCCTGATGATGAAAATGGATATCACTATAGGCGCCCTCCTTGGAAAGGTCCTTTAGTTACATCAGATCAAACAGGTAATTATGATGCTCTGCATAATACTGTACATGGTAATGCTCAATATCCTGGTGCGCCTACTTTTTTAAGACTGGATGACGCTCAAGACCAAAGAGATGAATGGGATTTTGCTACTGATGGTACTACTATTTTCTTTAATTTACCTAAAGATGGTGATGTAATATGTAACTATAATGGTACTGGTCTTCCAAAAGTAATTGGGTATGATAGTTATACTATTGATGCAAATCAGAATGTTCTGCCAGCTGGTAATTATATACCAGGTGAATGTGCTGATTTAAGTGATCTAAGAACAGGTGATTGGGATGGAACTTCTAATAATGGAACTAGTACACATTATGATGCTGGAGGATCTCAAGCAAACTTTATTGGGGGAGATTATGATTCTTTAGTTGTATGTCTATCAGATGAGACTGTTCAAGGTAGTTTCAATAACACAAAGAGTGTAAATACTATGATTCAAGGTTTGCCCGTTCATAATAGGTCTGGTAATGAACAAGGATATCATGGTTATTTAGAAGGAGGAGGTTGTGATTTAGATTATTTTGAAAGCCAACCACCCGCAGCCAATGAATGGATAAATGATCCAACAAATAATATAAATAGAGCTAAACGACATTATTGGCTACAAGCTTCAACTACATGTCATTTATTTCCTAGTTATCATTTTCCTAATTCAGGACCAAATGTTGACAAGTGGGGTTGTGATCATCTTACTGGTATTCTTCCTTATTCTAGTAATAGAACATCAGTAAATACTGGGTCGATTGGGGCGCAGGGGACGAGCTGGACGGTCGGTAGAGGAAGATGTGGTATGAGAGGTTGTCCTGAGGAAAACCAAACTTTTCCATTACTTGCATATGATTGGAATAAAGGTGTTCTTGGAGCGTTCTTGGGAGGGCATCCTGCTACTCCAATGCCATTACCAACCGCGCTACCTGGAGCAGGTCAAGGCACTGTGAGTTGTGGGAACTATAAAAACTTAACTCCTACTATGGCTAATGATCCTAATGATCTTTTCCCAGGTAGTGATTTCTTTAATTCTTCTTGGTCGGATCCAAATGCTACCTGGAAAACAAAGAATACTGCTGGTAAATTAGCACACGTAGAGCCTATGTGTGGTTATCCTCATTGTAATCCAGTTAAAACTGCTGCTGGAAATTCTGAGTCTCCTTATTCTGATGGTTGTAATTTTGATATATTAACAATGCCTACACCAGGATATATTGCGGATTATCGATATCATTTAGAAAATATAGTTCCATTGATTAAAAATATGGATAATAAACCTAATGCAGCACAGGGTGTTGGTGCTTTATTTAGTACCTTCTTTTATTGTGTAACTAGAGATGCTAGCTCAAAAGGAATTAAACAAAATCCTTTGACGCATGCAGCGGCATTAGAAGGTACTACAGTGAATCCTTTACCTAGTGTAGTTTCTGGTATTAGTGTAAAAGCTATAGAATATTTTAATCCTTATGGACAGTTAGATCATTGGCATCCTAATGATACTATGGGATGGGATCCAAATCTTGCTCCTGATTGGATTCCTAATACGTTTGGTCTTAAACATTATATGAAAGGATTTGCAGGAAAGAGCGGATATAATTTATCAAGGGCTACGTGGAATGCTCAAGCTGTAGATGATGATTTAACTGCTTTTGTTAGTAGTGGAGGAACAGTTTGTCCTGGAAATGATTGTCTAACTTTCAAAACTGTTGATGTAAATGGCCAAGCAGTTCCTAATGTTAGTTTTGATTTTAATAATACTACAATAACTACTGATGCTATTGGAGAGTCTTCAACAACAGTTCCAGCGGGTATATATGATTTTTTATGTAATACGCTCTCAATTAATACATCTCCTTCTATATTAAATAATCATACTGATCCAATTATGGCAACCAATCCTCCTACTCAAGGTCATACTGGAACTTTTGGCTGTAATTCTTGGGATATAATTTTAACTGTAATAGAGGATGATTATACGCTTGTTGAAAATTGTAAACCTGGTTGTACAGATGGTACAGGGCAATTTAATCCAACAGGAGTATCAGCAGCGTGTAACTTTGATCCTACTGCGGGAGTAGATGATGGTAGTTGTGTATATGCTGATTGTACTGATATGTGTGACGATCCTAATGATAGCACTCCATATATACCTTCTCCTCAAATGGTGTTTAATGGTATTTCTTATCCTGGATTAGATACTTATCCTAATGATGTTACTAATTTTCCTTTTGCGTGGGAAGTAGGCGGAGGAGATGCTTATTGGAGTATACAATGTCCAAATTGCTGTGTTGGAGGTAATACAGGATTACTTCCTTCAGATTGTGTAGATTGTTTAGGAATATGTGGGGGTAATGCAGTATATGATGAATGTGGTGTATGTGATGGTCCTGGGCCTGATATATGTGGTATTTGTTTTGGGGATGGTACTTGTTGTGTTGGTTGTATAGATCCTTTAGCAATTAATTTTGATCCAAATGCTACTGTAGCATGTGATCCAGATTGTTGTGAATATCCAGATATTGAATGTAAATTAAGAGAATTAGCTGTAAGGTTATTAGAAACTTGTGAGAAAGATTGTTGTGATACTACTAAAGAAATGTTATTAGAAGCAACAATGTTATATACTAGTTTATTTATGATAAGTGGGGATTGTGATATTATTGCAAGTAGTAATGTACTTACAAACCAGCCAGTTATAAATAAAAGTAAAATACATTCTTTGATTCAAGGGCTTGAGAGGCTTTTGGTTAAAATTGAATGTGGGGTTTGTTGTAGAAATTGTTAAATTATTGAATTATGGGATTAGACGGAAGTTGTGGTTGTGCATTTGGAGCTATTTCAGTAGCATGTGTTACTCCTCCATATCCAACACATTTAGGAGTTTGTGTTAATATACCTAGTTTTAATACTGGATGTGTTAGTTATCCTAATACGCCTAGTCCTTTTGCTTATGCTCATGATGATCCTAATTATTCTAGTTTATTTACAACTCATGCGGTATTATTAACTTTAAATGTTACAGGTAATATTCCTATAGTTTATATAGGATCTTATGTAAGTCCTGGATATACTCCAGTAGATGCTAATCAAGGAGTAATAGTAGCTACACCGTGGCAAAATATAGCTCCTCAAAATCCTAATAATGTTTTAATATATTATAATCATAGTGGTTCTATTAAGCATTTATTACCGCCTAGTTTTCCTTCTAATGCTGATTTCTGGGTATGGGGATTATGTATTGACTTTAGTATTACTGAAAGAGATAAAGTAACTGGTTTTCTTCCTGGGTGTACTGTATCAACTCCTAATCAAACAACCATTGGTATTGATGATAAAGTAGTATGTTTTTATGATACTACATCTATGGCGTCATCTATTATTACTAAAGCCGCACAAACTGTTCAACAATTTTTAAGTGATTTAAATTATACTAATCCTCATTATCATTATAAAGTAGCAGGAGAAAGATATTTACAATGGCCTCTATCTTTAATACAATCAGGACAATATCCACAAGATTATCTACATAATGGGTATGGCCCAGCTTTAACAACTGGTCAAGGTAATCTTACTATAGCTCATAATGATTGCGCAGTTGGTGCAGGATTTGGAGGAATACAAGAAGTTAATCCAACTAATGGTTTAGCAGGTATTGATAGTTTAACTACTACTTCACCATATCCAGCTTTGGGAACAGGCCCTTACAATGATGTTGTATGTTTATTATTTTGCGATGAGGCAGCAGGTGGTGTATATTATGGTATAACTGGTACAAATAACAATGATTGTCAAGGAACAAGAACGTCACTTGCGGTTCTTCCAGGTAATCCATTTTGGGGAGAATTTGGTACCAATCATTCTGATTTCTGGATATATGGATTATTGCAGGGATTAAGTACGGATATGGGAGGATTTTTAGAGACTGATTATGTAGATTATTTAAATTCTTATAGTACATTAAATACTAATAATATTAGAACTTATATATTTCAAGAAGGCCCTGCTCCATCGCCAGATCTAAGTATAGGAGGCTTGATTACTAATAGTAGCGGAACAACTAGGAGAAAAGCAATGACTCAACATCTTTTTAGGATGTTTGGTGGAAACAATATTTATGATAATTTAGTTACCGCAATGAATGTAATAGATCAAACATATCATTCATGGTTTAATTTTAGTCGTATTGATAATAGTCCAGGCAATACTCCTACCGCTTTGACTCAGTATTTAAGCGCTAATAATCCTGATACACATGATCGATATACACAGGGATTTCCTTATTATCATTCCTCCCCTGGTGGCACGACTTATGCTAATGCACTTCCAGCTTCAGTAGGTCCTTATGAAATTGGTCATTGTAATTTAAATTATTGGGCGGAACAAATTATAGGAGTAGGAGCAGACTGGTCTTTACGTCATTATAATTTTGAAGGGTGGTTTCCTATGGGATCTGGAACTGGTGTATATGACGATCAATATGAGCCTGTAGATGTAAATGATCGTAATGATCCTAGTACAACAGGAATCTATACAGATCTGAATGGAAATCCTCTTGATTCTTTAGGCGTAAGTGGTGAAACTAAATGGCCTAATAGATTATATTTTGAGTTATGGAAAATGGTTACTGTAGTTTCTACTGTTGTTACATATACAACTGAAACAGGTTGTCTTCCTGGTACTCCTTGTGAAAATGTTTGTGACTTAGAAATAAAAGTATTTAAAGATGTAGATGGTGATTGTATTAGAGATAATAATGAGCCTTTAGCAGCACATATAGATATACCAATAATAGATCCTCAAGGTGCTTTAACGGTATATAATACAGGTCAAGGAGGTTATATAAATTTACATAATATAGAAGTAGGTTTTTATACTGTAGCTGGTAAAGTATGTGATTTATCTACTCCTTGTAAAGTATATACTGCAGAAATACCTTTATACGAGAAAAAATTTAATTCAGGTACTTTGGGGTGTATATTTGGATGTACCGATTCTACAGCAACTAATTATAATCCTCAAGCTACTGTTGATGATGGTTCTTGTGAGTATTTAGGATGCACAAATGAATGTGCAATGAATTATGACCCACAAGCTACAATTGATGATGGGACTTGTTGTCCTTGTTTAGATTTAGAATATAGAATAGAACCATCTGTTCAAGCATATGAACATACTATAGAGATAACTATAGAATTTCCTAATAATTCAATTCAAGTATTAGGAACTGGACCTTCAGGAGTATATAATTATACTGGTTTACCTGGTCAAATATATCAAGAAACTTTTAATTATATTCCTGGACAAGGTATTTTAGGTCCTAATGGAGTTATAGGAAATGGTACTAGTTTTAAACCTGATTTGAGTAGTCTCGCTATTAATGGTGAATTGTGTGGTACAGATATAAATTGTTGGGTACTTAGATTTGATATTAAAAGTAATGAAACTGCTCTTGATTATGATAATATGTCTTATACTAATATTCAAATGGGCACGTTTGAATTTAGTACTTTTAGTAATGTTGCTAAATATATTTATATTCCATTCGATGAGGGATCAACTTATATGGGAAATGCCGTTGGAGGAGCCCCTTGGCCTACTCCTTCACAATTAACCGATCAAGGTCAATGGAGTTATTATGTACAGAATATTTTTGGTCCATGGGCAGCAACAGCTGCTCCTGCTCAAATTCCTGATTTATCACTGTTCCAGCAATCTAGTTTATTTTATGGGGCTGTTGGATGGTCTCTTAATTTCTTTAATATAGGTATTATTAATGGACTAAATTGGTTAGCTAATAATGGTTATGTTTCTCAACCTGTATATAATCCTTCTTCAGGATTATTAGAGAATAAACCATTTATGAATGGTTTACCTTGGGCTGTTAAAAGTAACGGATTTAATCCTGGAAATGTATGTGGAGATCCTCCATGTGGATGTACAGATCCTGCAGCATTAAACTATAATCCTGCAGCTAATCAGCCTTGTATTAATAATGCAGGTACTTATCACGGAAGATGTATTTATGATTGTCAAAAAATAGTTGTTGATGTATATTGGGTTACAGTTAGGATGTGGGATAATACAAGAGTAGCTCAGAGTAATGCTGTATCAGCAGCAGGAGCTTGGACATATCAAGCTGTATATAGAGACGATTCTTTTCCTGCTACTCCAGGATTAGGGTATTATAATGGAATACCACTAGCTAAATTAGAAGCAAGTGGTTTTCCAAGTGATATTCAATTTGCAATATTAGATGAGCAAGATAATGTATTGTTTACATCTGGTGTTATACCTCATCCTAGAGCTGCTACTGGTGACTTTAGACTAAGATGGGGTTGTTATGATGATGGTACTTTTATGAGTTCTGGAGCACCTGCTGGTTTCGTTGATGGCCAACAATTTTATATTGGTTATACTAATAATAATATGACAGCTGCTTATGTGTGGGCAACTAGTACAACTAGTTCTGGGATTGATATTGCGACTGCTAGACCTACTTCTGAATGGGGACATTTATTTGCTTCCTATACATGCGAAGCTTTAATGTGCGCAGAAGATTCTTGTCTTAAATTTAAAAGACTCGGTACATATGCAAAAGGATGGGAATCTATGGGGGCAATTATATCTGTATATACAGATGAACCTATAATTAGTGGAGCGGGAATAGGGGCAATTCCAAATACTTTATTAGGCAATTATCATATACCTCCAGGATGGTATAAACTTAATTTAAGTAAACAAGGATTACAAACAGAAGCTACTTCAATATGGGCGACTAATTGGGAAGATGATAGAGCATCAGTATTTGGTGTTAATCCTGTAACTCCTCATAGTCCTTGGGCATGGGATGTAGATACTGTTTTTGAAGGACAATATTGGTCTTTATGGGGATGTAATATACCAGGTGGTGAAGTTCCTACAGGTGGGTATGATAGAAATATGGGAACTGTACTTCCTAGATTAGGATGTACTGATCCATTATCTAATGATTTTGATTTGTTTGCTACTAAATCAAATGGGATATGTAATAGATATAGAGATTATTATAAATTTACAACTATTAAAATAACTATAGGTATAGGAGGATCTGATATGTTAAATAGAGAACAAGCTAGACAGCGGTTTGACTCTACTAATTCAGATATAGGAAGGAAACCTTATGATACAGGAACAAGATCTTTAACTACAGCACAAAAAGATGCTACGGTTACACTAGAGGGTACACATAAAGTAGCAAACTTTTTTGAACTTGTTTTAAAAAGAGATGCCGATGCTAATGAAGATAAATTATCTGATGGTGCCCAGACTCATATGGAATTTGCTAGAGTTTTAGAAAGAAATGTAAAAATGGGAAAAAAATATACTTATGAGATAGATGTTCCTTATGGAGAACGTGTAGGACTTGATATAATAGATACTTTTGCAAGAGATTTTACTTATAAAATTGAACAACTTGGAAATATAAAAACATATAAAAATGGACCTAAAAAAATATAAAATAATATGTTAGATTATTTATACCCTAGATATTACTTAGATATGTCCGATGAAGAAGGAGGTGGTAGTGAGGAGGATTCTGATAGTTCTGGTGATGATGCATCTGAAGATTCAGATAGTTCAAGAAGTATAGATACTGGAGATACAGGTAATATAGGAGCTAATCCAGGTACTGGTGCTGGGACTAGTGGTACGGGACCTATAGTAAGTCAATCTGAAGATGTAATTTCCAATGTAGGATCTCTATTAGATAATAGAGATACTATAGCCAGAGCAGGTAGTTATGGTCGTGGTGGAGGTGATTTTGATGTAGCCTCAGATCAACCAGATGGATCTGTTCCTACTAATGTAGTTTTTGGATGTACGGATAAAAACGCTATAAATTATAATCCATTAGCTACTTTAGATGATGGGAGTTGTAGTGACACTAATAAAGTATTGGGAGATGATAGAATATTTACTCCTTTTAAGACTTTAATGGAGGAAATGCCTAATACATTAAAAATGCCTGATTTAGGCATGTTTAAGTCTTTTTTTACTACAAGTATGAGACATGGTGGTGGAGCAGGTTCTGTAGAAAGTGGGACTATTATGAATACAGAAGAAGAGGAAAGTACGGCTACTGCGGGATCTAATACATTTAATGCGGGAATGGGTAATGCTAAATATGGAGCAATGAATTCTGCGTCTTTAGATGAAGATGATTTTCAAACTGAAATGCTTGCAATTATGAAAGATTATTCAAAAGCTGCTTGGTATGTATCTACGGGAAATTGTGCTGAGTGTGATGAGGATTATGTAGATAGTTATTTAGAGATAACTGCAATTATTATAGCTTTAGCACTTGCTTCTCCATGTGTAAATTATGTTAATGGTGTAACTAAAGTAAAGAAACTTTTAACAGCTCTTTTAGGAAGAACTTGTAAAAATTGTTAATAAGATAATTATGAATGGAAAACCTAAACAAACTAATTCAAACGCAACAAATTTAACTCTTGCAGGATTGCCAAGTGCTAATCCTGCAATACAGGCACTTATAGCTCAGTGTGGAGATTGTGTTGATTTTGATATGTGTGACTTTGCAAATTTTGCTATATTTCTTTCTGGTTCAAAAGCACTTGGAGCAGGATGTACAGAGGAATTAAAGAAAGAGGCTATGTTAGCATGGTCTTTAGGATTAGCTTTAATTTTTGAAATAGAAAATGCAAATAATGGAAATGCAACTTTAGGAGATGCTGGTATATGTGCTATAGTTCAAAAGATTGGTTCATTAATTACTAAATGTTGTTCTTTACCAGAACTTCATTTGCCAAGTAAATCTGATAAAAGTCCAATTAGAAACTATCCTTTAACTGCTTATCCTGGTAGTAAAGTATTAGACTCACATCCTTCTCAACGTGGAGCAGTTTCGGGCCCTGAAACGAACGAAAGTATAGTAAATGAGAGATTAGGTCTTACTCCAGGATCTAATAAAGTAAAACAAGAAAATATAAAATTAGACCCTGCTTATAAAGCAAATTGTTCTAATATAAAAGAAATGCTTCCTGGGGCTGGTATTATTGGAGTAAGAGTTATTGGTATGGCTCATAATGGAAAAAATATAACTGTTGATAGAGATACCTGTTTGAAAGCTGGTAAAACTTGGAATACTTTGAATAATACTTGCTATTGTCTAAATGAAAGAGATACACCTACTATGGTAGTAAGAGATCGAAAAGTAGATAAAAAATATTTCCATCTTGCGCCTCCTACTTCTTGGGCAAAAGTAGCTAAAATAGAGGAGTTAAATTTAGATGAAGAAGGAGTAGAAAGATTTAATGATATTATAAGTGCAAAAGAAAAAATTGATTTATCAAAATTAAGATATAATAAATGTGCTCTAGATCGTCCTTGTAAATGGTATTCATGTTTAATAGATGGTATACCTAATTACTTTTTAGGGTGTGGTGCTGAGTCTCGTACTGGAAGAATTGCTGCTTGTTATTATGATTATAAATTAAAGAAAAGTAACTTAGATGATAATACTAAAAGTTCTATATTAGCAGTAGCTGATAATTCAAATAGACATTGTTGTGATAAATGCCATCAAGTAGGATGTGGTTGCCGAAAAGTTGGAGATGATTGTGATTGTACAGGAGTTGATAATAGAGGAATACCTTGTAGTCAAATTACATCAAAAACTATATCTGGTAGTGTAATAACTGATGCAAGTCCTGTTTTAAGAACTAATGACTTTGAATCAGATGCATATGCTATTAGCCATAATTCTAGATTAGTATCATGTTGTAATACTACTTCGACTTGTCCTGGAGGCATGACTGATGCACAATGTTGCGAGACTATGTGTAGAGATGATTTTTTAGAAAAGGTTTTAGCTAACGTACCTGCGAGTAGAGTAAAGAGAGTTAGGAATGCACCTTTTACTGGAGGTACAGGCCAAGCAAGAGAAGGATGGAAATGTACAGATCATGATGATTGTAATTGGGGATGTTGTCACAAAGGTCATTGTGGTGGTCAAAAACCTTGTGATGATGAAAGAACTCCTATAGGAGGTACAGGCCAAGCAAAAGAAGGATGGGCATGTTGTTGTGAATGGAAGGAAAACGGTATAACAGGAGAACTCTATTGTTCAGCTTGGGGTTGTAGATGTAATGGACGACCGCTGGACTATGCAAAAAATAATGTAGTGACTAAGGATTATGATAGAGAAGAACGTGTGAGAGCTCTCGGCAGAGCCTGGAAATGTTCAAGTCATGATGATTGTAGTTTTGGATGTTGTAATAAATGGGGTGATTGTGTTGGTAATAAACCATGCCCAGGTGATGAGCAGGATCGTAAAGGACAAACTCCGACACAAGGATCTGTTGGTCCTGCTACTGATTTATTTGGGTGTTGTACATTTCGAGACGGGTGTTGTACTTGTATTACTAATAATAGTCAGTGGGAGGGAACACAGTTTGAAACTTATAGTAGTGCAGGATATACATCTTGGGGATGTTGTTGTAGAGGAAGTTGGAAAATTAAGAACTGCTGTGAAAGGCGAGGATACGGGTCTGCTGGACCTACACGAACTATAGGAACTGATAAAGCACCACAAACTTATGGGCAATAAAAGTAATTAATAATAAAAAAAGAAAAAGAAAATGGCAACAACAACAGCAAGATTAATTTTGCAAAGTGATGATCTTACTAGTGATACTTTGTATGTTTCTGCAATGGCAACATTAACACAAACAACAACAACAACAGGTATAGAACATACAACAGGTTTAGCTAGAGGGGTAATAACTTCAACAGCAAAAGGAACTGCTAGTGGACAAGTAACATTATATACAGCAGATGATTATGCTGCTATTCCTTATTTGTATATTAAGAATTTAGATACTACAGCGGGTAATAGAATATTTGTATATGATGATTCTACTAGTGGAGATCCTCTTCAGTTTCAATTAGACGCAGATGATTGGGGTTTTATACCTATGCATGGTGATAAAACATATAAAGCTTATGCTACGACAAATCCTACTAATGTAGAATTTATGGTATTAGGAAAAGATCAATAGGTTACTGCTTCTATCAAGCGGAGAGGGGCTAAAGCATTAGCTAAGACTTTTAAAAAGATAGCACGAAAAAGAAGAAAACGAACATGATTAAGCTATCAAAAATTGCAGTATGATAATTGATGTGGATTATTTTATTTATTAACTAAAAAATGTAAAAATGAACAAATACTTTGAATTAGCAAACAATTTTTTTAAAGGGATGACAGGATTATTTACAACACTTCTATCATTTGCTGTTATGGCCGAAATTTTATTCGGTAATTCAGTACTTGGTATGGGAGTTATAGATAATATTATGGGATTAATTAATATGTTAGGGAATAGTGGAATTATAGGACTTATAACTTTAGTCATATTATTTAATTTCTTAGGAGATAATAAAGGATAGTATAGTCAAATTGTATAGCCTACTAGTAAAAAGTAGGTTATACAATTTCTTAATAATAAAATAAAAAATGACAAAAGAGTTAAACGAAGATAGTGGTTTTAAAATAAGTATAAAAACTTTAATAGGAATAGGAGCTGCAATGGCAACTATTATTAGTATGTGGTTTATGTTACAAGCAGATATTGCTGATGCAAAAGCATTACCAGTACCAGATGTAACTAGAATGGAATTTAATATGAAAGATGAAAATATACGTAATTCTATTTTAAATACAGAGAAGAATGTAGAAAAGCTAGAAGACAGAATGATTAGAATGGAAGATAAAATAGATCAATTAAGATGAAAGATCCAATTTTGAAAATACTTGGAGTTTATCTACTTGTATTATTTCTACTACTATTAATGTCTGGAAATGCTCTTGGACAAAAGATTTGTAAAGAAGATATATGTGTTGTAGAGTTTAATGCATCTTGGAATGAAGCAAATAGCGCAGATTATTTAAATAAATTAACTGATTGTGGAATTAAGAGAATATTAATAGATAAGGGGGATTGGCAAAAAGATTATAATATAGTTATAGTTCCTACTATTATAGTTTTTAACGGTAAAGAAGTTAAACGATTCCAAGCAGACTTAAGTTTTAAAATGTTAGCAACAAGAGAGGAAGTACAAAGTGTTGTTGATGAAATTATAATGAGTGACTTTTAAATGAAAAAATTATTATTCGTATTATTATTTATACCTTTATTAGTTTTTGGGCAAAAGGAAACTATTATTCATATAACTACAGACGGTTATCCACAAGAAACTAGGTGGGTATTATATGCTGATAGTATGTATGGTAGTATATTAGGACAGGTTAATTACGGTTATTATACACAACCTAATACTCCTCATATGGATACCTTATATATACCAGATAGTTTAACTAATATTTCTTTTGTTATATATGATAGTTATGGTGATGGGATTAGTTCTCCAGGTAGTTACTTTGTTTCTATTTGTGGAGACACAATAGTTAATTATCCTACTCCATCTTTTACAACAGGGTTAAT
>Ga0098061_1001150_pt1 | contig 12814 bp, 20 predicted proteins | sample 22_taG_FD_92579 | JGI IMG/M metagenome (GOLD analysis project Ga0098061, IMG submission 92579) | Marine viral communities from the Subarctic Pacific Ocean - 22_ETSP_OMZ_AT15343 metaG | ecosystem: Environmental > Aquatic > Marine > Oceanic | place: Subarctic Pacific Ocean | collected 2015-01-20 | reverse complement strand
ATTAATCGTTTTTGCCTAGATTCTTTTACGATCTCTTTTTCTTTTTCTAAACGAAAGTTCGTCCAAGAATTCATTAGTGAATACAGATCCATTTTTTAAACCTCATAAAATTTTAGCTGCAGCAGTTGCAACATTACTTCTCTCACCTTTACGCAGTGTGACATGACCAGCGAAGTCTTGATCTTTAAATTTCTCAACGACATGAGTCAATCCGTTAGAAGTCTCATCTGTATATACATTATCGATCTGTTCAATATCTCCTGTCAAAACGATCTTTGTCCCTTCGCCAACGCGAGTTAAAATTGTCTTTACTTCATGCATTGTCAAGTTTTGAGCTTCGTCAATAATGATAAACGCGTTTGAGATAGAACGGCCTCTTATATAAGTAAGCGCTTCAACTTCAATAAGACCTTTATTTTTCCAATCTTGAATCACATTTGCATCATTATTTGTTAAAAATTCAAGATTATCCTTAATTGGCGCTAACCATGGGGCCATTTTATCTTCTAAAGATCCCGGCAGAAAACCAATATCCTTTCCCATAGGCATAACTGGCCTACTAACGATTAATCTAGAATAATAGTTGTTGGATCCGACAACCTGCTCTAAACCGGCGGCGATTGCGCATAAAGTTTTACCGGATCCTGCGCGCCCGATTAATGTTACAACTTCAACATTCCGATCCATGAGAAGATCAATTGCAAAAGACTGTTCTTTATTTCTAGCCTTAATATTCCAACCATCAATCTTTGACTCCTTAATTGGCGCAAGAGGCCTTCCATAATCGATAAAACGAGAAAGGGCGGTTCTTTTCTCATTTAAATTTGAAACCAACATTACATATTGGTTTCGATAAAAATCTCCCTCCTCTTTATCTAAAATAATTTCTTCTTTATCGTAGAATCTTTCTATAACCTGATCATCAACTAAATGCTCAGTAAATCCAGTATATAAAATATCACAATCTGATACGGCTTTTGAAGTTGCATAATCCTCACAAATCAAACCAAGAGAATTCCCAATAACTCGCATATTAATATCGCGAGAGACCAAAATAACTTTTCTGCGAGTACCTTCGTTCTCTTTGAAAATTGTTAGTGCCGTGGCGATAATCACATGATCAGCATGCTTACTCTCAATATATAAAGGTAAAAGACTTAAGTCAATATCATGATAAGAGCTTACAGATAATATACCTTTTCCTTTGCCAAGTCTAACACCTCTTGACAAAGATCCCCTTTCCCTTAAAGCATCTAAAAGTCGAATGACTTTTCTAGCATTTGCACCTACACCATCTTGACGCTTTTTGTGATTATCGATTTCTTCTAAAACTTTAATTGGTAACACTACATCATTATTTTTGAATTGGTTGATACAGTCAGCGTCACTCAAACACACACTAGTATCTAAGACATAAGTTTTTTTAGCCATAAAACATCCCAAGTTGGTTTTATCTTAATTAGTTCCGCTTTTGTGTTTTGAGTCCCTATATACTTTAGAGATGAAAAAGTTATTTAATAAGACCGCATTCTTCTTAATCGCCTTAGTGATGGTGTTTTTGGCTGTACCGTGTAAAACTGCCGAAGCAAAACCAGAAGAGTCTTTCGTGCAAATTCTTTTTGAAGTTTCAAACACTATGTTTTCAACAGCAGGTTCCGGGTCAGGTGCTGTTGTAAAAAAAGTAAAAGGAGGAGGTTATGTTTTAACCGCTGCACATGTTTGCCTTCCAGGAATATTTCAACACAAAACACCGGAACCTGAAGACCTAATATATTTAGAAATCCTCGTTTTAGATAATGATGATAACTTTTTTGAAGCAGAAATCTATGGTTTTGAGATTAAAAATGATCTTTGCCTTTTGTACGTTGATGGTATTAATAAACCTGCCCTTGAGATCGCCTCACGACCCCCTAGAAGGCATGAACAAGCGGTTAACATAGCTGCGCCCTTGGGAATGTTTGGAGAGGATTTAATGCCCTATTTTGAGGGCCATTATTTAGGTACATTATATGATTCTTGGGTTGATCTTATGGAAAGTCGTAGAATGGCTGTCTATTCAATACCTGCTGCCGGTGGATCGTCTGGATCGCCCGTGTTAAATAAATTTGGAAGATTAATCGGGATGATTCACTCTGTTTATCCAAATATGCATCATCTTTCTCTCTCACCAACCTGGAAACAAATCGACTCTTTTATGAAACGCCAATTGGATGATTTATAAGTTTTTATTTTTGCTGCTTTTCTCATGCGCTAATCCTGAAGGGATTAGCCCGTATATTCCAGGATCTTGGGTCGCTGACAACGTATATCGAGACCACTTCGACCTAATTGAAATCAATTCTAATATTGGCGTACAACTTTATATGATCAATGAAGTAGATGTTAACGGCTATATCTATCATGATGAAGGAACAGTCATAATCCAAGGTGATTACCCTTTGGAACCTTGTGTCAGTTATCGACTAACTGGACAAATTGAATATTTAGAGAATGGCTTTAAAACTAGTTGTATGACCGTACATATGGGCCTAAATTTAATTTGCGCCGAAATGTATGTTACGGATGAAGCTGAATATATAGAGTTTAAATTACTAGGCTCTCAATTTGATACGATTATTTTTGATCACTATTATTCAAACCATGAAGTCAAAAATCATAATTTGCCAATTTGCTATTAACTCTCTGTTAATTCAATAATTGTTTCCATCATCATTCTGACCACTGGGCTGATTGCGCCAATCCAATCAGGCTTTAATTCTTTTTCGAATTCAAGACCTTTCGTGGAAATTTCAATTGTTGTAATTTTTGTTGATTTTCTAATATAATAGACGTCGACGAAGATCATATCTCTCAAAGAAACAGAATATCCTTCGCAAACTAGTTTTTTATTAATCTTTTTAACACACTCTTTTGCTAAGAAATTTCTATTATAACCTTCAATTTCTAGGGGAATTCCCTTTTTTAAAACTTTTTTTAAAGCTTCCTTGATCTGTTGGTCGTCAATACTCATCAAGCGCTCATTTCCAATTCTTTTAAGGCCTTATCTAATTCTTCTTTTTCTTTTCGGAGATTATCACGGCGTGTTTCATTGTTGTGAAGAATGATAACTCGATATCCTTCAAACTTGACAGGTACTCTGTCTCGTAAAGGACCAGCGTTTTCTTGATGGCATGTTATAACTAAGTGTACACCCGCATCATCAGTTGCGATACTATAATCAAAATGTGCGCCGTATTCTTTTCGCAAAAGGCTTATGACCTTTGTCGCGCCATATTGTTTTTTCCAATTTGATCTTTCCATTTAAGCTCCAAAAACATACGCCCTGCAGGATTCGAACCTGCGACCCACAGCTTAGAAGGCTGTTGCTCTGTCCTACTGAGCTAAGGGCGCTTATTAATATTATAACACCATTAATATATAGTTGTCAAGTAATATATTATCATTCATTGTTTCTGAGATAAATATCATGATCGAACGGATCACAACGCCAAGGGGGAAGCGTTGACCAAGTTTTATGACCATCTTCCCATTTTTTCTTTAAGACTTCTAAAGCCATTTGCGCGTGAGCAATCTTTTCTGTCCAATGCATAATTTCTTTTAAAGCCGAAGAATGATCAGGAACTGCTTCCATTCTTTCAAGATAAATATCCAGATTAGCTTCGGCCTCCATAAGCTTTGATCTATAATGACACCATGCGGCATCTAATAATTTTAAGTGTGGTTTCGACATTTTTTCTCCTATAAATTACATTATTTCTTCTTGATCTCGCGAAAACCATATACTATGGACGCCTCGCTGAACCAAATCTTCACTGATATATTTTGACATATCATCCCAATTTTTAAAATCTATTATTTTTCCATCTTCAATTAACTTATAGACTCCTATTTCTTCCAAAATATCTACCTTATTGACGATAATCTGAGATGGTCCGGTGATGTCAACAGATTTTTTTAATAAATCAAAATTTAACCAATTTACTTTTCTCCTTCTACCAGTCGTTACTCCAAATTCTTCCCCAACATCTCCAATTTTAGCTAGCATTGGGTCTTCAAAAAGAGATTCTGGAAATATCGGATCTTCTCCGGATCTTGTATCATATGATTTTACAACACCTACAATTTCTCTAATTTTACTAGTTGAAAATCCCAAAGAGCATGCAGCGTAAGGCAGTGTCGTGGAGGATGTGACCCATGGGTAATTACCCCAATCTAAATCTAGCCAAACTCCTTGAGCGCCTTCACAAAGGATATTACCATAGAGTTTTTCGTCCCAAATAAAATCAGGAGGCAAAACATCTTTTGCTAACAATCCAATTCGAGCAGCTTTATCGGAATAACATGGAGCAATTCCGTTTCCAGTTGTGCCTAGTTTTTTCGCTAATAAATTTTTATCATCGTTAACATGATGATCCTGAATAATATGTGCTCTTGGAGAAACTTTGACCAATTTTGAATTAAACCCATTTGAATCTAAATAATCAAGCTCTTCGAAAAACTTTTTAGGGTTTATAACACAACCAGGACCGATTATAGATGATATACCAAAAAACACTCCACTAGGGATATGATGAGTTTTAAATTTTTCACCATCAACATAAACAGTGTGTCCTGCATTTGGACCGCCGGCCCAGCGACAAACAAAATCGTAATTGCCATCCCTAGCCATGCAAGAAGAAACTTTACCTTTTCCTTCATCGCCCCAAGCTAAACCATACACAATATCAACACCATCAACATTATTCATAACATATCTCCATGTAGTACTATTATAATATAATCACTTTATAAGAGATGTCAAGTGTTTTTAGTTAAATTCCCAAAACTTTTTTGCCGTTAACTGTCATTATTTTCGCTAATTCATCGATGTCATAAAAGTGAGTTGCTTCCAATAGCACTCTTAGCTCTGTAAATAAATCTCCGTTACAAAAAGGTTTATATATATCACAAATATTATCAGTACCAATAGCAACCGTTAGCCCGGCAGGAATCATTTCATCAATTGGAGTAATTGCATTATGAATAGGCGCTAATGTGTCTTTTCGTCTAGAGTCAATCCAAGCGGTTGGACATGAAACAAACGATAGACCAGCATCTCTACACATACTATAAAGACCTTTCCTGTAATGATGAGAGTGGCATCCAATAGAAATTCCATGAACCGCTGTCACCATTCCCTCATATCCAATTTTCATAATCTGTCGAGCCAGAAATTCTGTTTCTCTCTCAGATGGATCATTTAATTGATCAACGTGGACATGGAGTCTTTTTCCTGCATCTTTTGCTGCTCGAATAACATATTCCATATGTTGAAAATATTTTTCTTTATCAGCAGAAGGAAGAGATCCTATAATATCAACATCCGGAATTGAAGATAAAAAAAATTTTTTTGCTTCTTTCTGGAAAATCCCTTTAAGAGTTTGGTTTGCAATCATAAAGTTAACGCCGTACACTTCCATTTCTTTTTTTAATTTTAAAGCAGCATTGATTGCTTTATTACCTACAACAGGATCGCAATCAATAAAAGAGAGTACATGTTTTAAATTTTTATTTTTTTCCAAATGCAATAAAAGGGCATTACGCATATTTTTGTAATACCCTTCTTCCGATGTTGTTATTTTGTAATGATCAACCTTTTGCCATTTTTCCATTAAATGAAGCTCAATATTTTGATCCATATCTTCTGGTTTTACACTATAAGCTCGATCTATATGACTATGAGCATTGACTACACCTCCTAAAGAAAAAATTTTTTTATTTAAAATCTCTAGTGGCTCAAATGTCATCACTACTCCCTGTTTTCGATAAGTTCGTCAATTTTTGCCATTAAACGTTGGCGCTCTTCTCTTAAGTATTTAACTTCAGTCCTTAATGCTGCCAATTCTTCAGATTGCTCTTGCATTCTAGCTAAAAGTAATAGTCTTTCCTGTCTTTCTTCATCTAACTTAGATTCAAGTACAGCAACTCTCTCACGAAGATCATCTCGATAAAGATATGTTTGTTTTTCTCGATCTTTTTCTTCTTCTCTTTGAAGCTCCATTTTTTTCTGATAAAAATTCCAAGCGCTTGTTCCACCCAAAGTACCAATAATAGCCAGTACAATTGCAATTAAATCACTATTTTCCATTTTTGATACCTCCCCTACACTTAGCGATAGCAGATTTATGCGCAGATTCTCTTCCACACTTCCAAGTAATATAACCTATTACAATAGCTTGAATAACATAAGATATTTGATTTGATTGAAGATCTCCTTTTATTATCTCAAATGCCAATATTCCAATAGAATGAGTAAAGAGTAAATTTGTAGCCCAAAATCTTTTAACAATACAATTCTGCACTATTCCTATTAATAGAAGTAGGCCTAAAAAAATCCCAGCAAAGGACCAAAAGCTGGGAGTATGATTCAATCTTTCTATAGAAGAAGGGTTAATTAACGTTATAACCAACACCAAGACTAGTTCTAACACCTGAGTATCAGAGTATATTATAATATCTTTAAGTCGTCGATAATATAAGCTTAACCTTTCCATCAAAAGTACATAGTTTTCAGATCTGGAGAATCATTTATTAAAATTAATTATATTATTCATCTTCTATCTCTTCGAAGTACTTCTCTACATCGTATTTATAGAGCATAGAATTCAAGGCCATTTCCGTTAAACCTAGAAATCTTCCAGCTTCTAACTTTGTTTTAGTTGCAGACATAGCAAACTTTAAAACTGCTTCTCTAGTGATATCAGTCATACTATTCCAGATTGGGATTCCGTACAACTTACCTCCTGCAGCCTTAACAGATAATTCCAGCTTTAAAGCGATAATATCCTCTATAGAAAGAGTGCTTAACATTATTTCAAATTCATCAGTTATTTTATTTTTCTTTCTTAGTACAGATGAAATGGAATAATTTTTATTTTTTCCTTTATTTTTTCCCATAAATTAATATTAACTTAGTTAAAGTAATATTAACTTAATATTATAATATTCTTTTATAAAGAGAATAATGAATTAATATTAACTTAATTAACTTAATTAGTTTAGTTAGATTATTATTAGTTTATATAATGTAACCACAAAATTTTGAAGCGTCAAGGAAGAAAGATGTAAAATGTTTGTAAAGTACTAGAACTTTTCTGTCTGAGCATGTTCGTATTCTGGGGTTGTTGGCTCTTGTAAAGTCCCTGCTAATTGATTTTCAAATTTATCAAAATATAATTTTACATTGGTAATAAGGTATGTAAAAAACAGGTCTTCATCCTGGGGATCATCTAAAAGATCATAAGCATCTAAAATACTTTTTTCGAATTTCTTAAAGCTTTGGAAAGCCATATTTCTACCGGTTAAATCCTTAGCTAATTCCCCAGTCATTCCTGCAGCAAAACCTTCTTGGTCTGTTGGTTTTGGTTTATCTTCAATATCAATAAACTGATCTTCAGCGTCCATATCAACGGAAATTTCCTCATATAAGACAAAAACAAGATCTTGTTTAATATGCTCAGATAATTCAGTGGTTTCTGGTTTTTCCATTGGTGCTGTTTTTGTTGTTTTTAAACTAATAATGGAATTCTGAATAGCATTAATAATATGAGCCCTGAAAGATTCCCTCTGCTTCGGATTAGTTGTTAGAATCTTAAAATCCGCTTCAATAACAGGGATAATCTTTTTTAATAGATCTTCCAGTACGTTAATTCCAGTATGCGGATGGGGTGATGGAGAAACTGGATCTGGAGTTGCTTCCATGATCAACTTCTTAATGATTTTTTTAAGTCTTTCTCTTTCGTTTAATTCGTTAATGAATTCCTTTCGGCTGATCATTAGTTTTCTCCTTATGTCTTGTCAGGCTTTCAGAATTAGCCCTTAAAGGTATTTTTGTGATCAATGTGTACATTGACTAGGTTTGATATCTAGAATCTCTTCTAGGTACCTTTATGAGCGTGAGCGTTCCTTAATTTTTTTTCTAATAATATTTTTAAAAGCTTCTGTTAATTGCTCTTTTGTAAGACCTTTGAGATTAATCTTCTTAGACTCCTCCTGGACTTCTGGATCCTTATCATCTTTATCAGCCCATGGTGGAACACCGTCACCATCACCATCAGGCTTCTTTTCGCCTTCTGACATTGGCTCTTGACTTTTTTCCCACTCTTCATGAGATTGATCTGGGTGAACAGCTTTGCAGTCGTGGTCCTTCTCTTCTGTAATCTCCTCCTCTTCTGCATAATTTTCGAACAATTGACAGGTTTTATTTAAACCCATGCGTTCGGTTAATCTGATCATTTTATCTAGATCGTGTTTGGTTTTTCTATCCATGATTAATTGTTTCCTTTGGTAAAATAATTTTTAAGAGCGTCAAACAGCCCTTCGTTTGTACGCCTAATTTCGCCTTCGTTATAATTAGTTGCTTTATATTGATCTTCCCAATCTCTAAAGCACATATTTCCTATTAAATACGCTTCCTCTTCCATTTTTCTTAAATATTGGTCATTCTGAGCATAACCTTCCGCTCCAATATTAGTTAAATTTTTAAATCTTCCTTTTTCATTTTGTCTATGATGTACTAATTCATGCGCTATTGATCTTAAAATATCTTTAATGTGTCTTCCGTCGACAAAAACCGTCACAGAATTCATTTTCGGACTATAATAAGCAGTTTTTCCTAAAGCCTTTTTTGAGTTATATTTGTCCGAAACAAGATAGATTAGAGGAAAAGACATAAACTTCATCCTTTTTTTAGCATAAGGTAGGAAGTCGTACAAAAGCTCTTCTATTTCGTCTATCTCTCTTTCGCATGCATCTATTATTTTTATTGCTGGATTTCTTAGACTCATGTTTCACCTCGCTTTTTTGTTCAAACCTCTGAATTGAAGTTTCGTTCGGTAAAAGTCCATGTTCATAATAATTGTTCCATGTGATATCAAATTTTATATATTGAAATTCAATATCGTCTTCAGGATACATCCTTCTATATATCTTGAATTCTTCCTCATCGTCATCAAAATGTACTTTTGAATTCAAATCCTTTAATATCGTCGCTTTATCACCGCCGGCAAAATGAATATTGTCTTTGTTAACTAAATCGCTAATTTTTATCCGTTCCTCTGAATCTGTCCCACGGTTTAATATAACATCTCCCGCGCCGCTAACAAAATTAAAAACTGGAGCCGAGCGGGAGCGATGTCGACTTGTAACAATATGAATTTCATATCCTTCGTTTTTTAGATATCTCATTTTAAGAACAGTTTTGATATTTGGGTAAAAAGAGTCCTGAGAAACCTTTTCCCAATCATCATGATGCCATATGGCTAAAGTTTCATCAAAATCGAACGTTGCTATTTTTTCTACACTATTTTCTTCAAGTGTAGAAAAACCCGCAGGAGCAGATTTACTTCTTTTATATGATGGACGTTTTGCTCCATATTTTAGCTCTTTATGGCCACCCGTCCCAATCAATCTTTTTTTCTTTCTGGCGTGACCTCTTTTGAGTTTGTCTTGATAATTGGACATGTTAACTGCCTTTTTTGTGTTTACTTATCTCGATTGCGGCCAGTTGCTTCTTTGCAGCTTCTTCGGTACCATGAGTGCCTAATCTTTTGCCGCCTTTTTTTGGATAAACTGCATATTTTCCATCAACCTTTTTAATAGTTTCTTCCATAACTTTCGAAAACTCAATTGCTCTTGTCACTTCTGGAGAAACCTTTCGATCTCCTAATTCATCAGGGTTAACCCAAACAAACTCGTCGACTTCTTTCATTTGTAATTTAATATCGCCGGAATAATCTTTAGAGAGAAAGAAAATATGTTTGTCAGCGTAATGTTTATTTGTATCATATTCTCCAATCTTTGTCAAGTTTAAAATATCTAAATTTGTCTCTTCTTTTACTTCTCTTGTCCCGGCATCGGCAAAGTCTTCATCGGAATGGGCATGCCCGCCAGGAATATCCCACATATCAAATCCTGTCATTCTTACTAAAAACACTTTTCCTTCCGGATCTTGTATCAAAACTTTGCAGGAAATCTTTGTGTCTTTTTCTTCAGCCATAAATGTTCTCCAATTTTCAATTAGAAGTTTCATCCAAACATCCTCTTAAACTTTTCTGGGGTTTCTGGGTTATCAAGATCCAAAATTTTTGCTTTTATGCTCTCGACCTCTTCATCAATTGCTTTTTGAAGACGATGATTCCCATCCAGAACATATCGGTATTGTCCACCGCTCTTAACAACGATAATTGGATACTCTAAACTTGCGGCAGCTACTCTCTCTGCTCCTTGTGTTGGCAAAGGCGGTAATTGTTGCGAGAGTTCTAAAACATTAATATCAACAGTCTCATCTCCCAGATAATCAACGACATCTCCAATTGTAACCTTATCATCATCAGTTTCCCACGATGTATCACGCCAATCTTCTGTTATGTACTTTCGCCAATTTTCAATTAGAAGTTTCACTCTCCACCGCCTCCGTCACCCCCACCATCTCCACCATCGGTATCAAACATATATCCACCGGCATAACCATATCTAGATCTTCTGCGCTTTTTTCTTTTTTTCCGTTTCTTTTCTTCAATCGGCCCATCGGACAGGCCGCATTCCATTTCTGCAGATTCTACAACATCAGTGGTTAACAGCGCGACAACTTGAATTTTTGGTTCATTAATCTCATCCAGCCCATCCCAAAAGTATAATCCGTGAATTCCCTTCTCATATAAGAAATTAACAAAATCGTCATTGTAATCTAAAAAATCAAAAACACACACATCTCCGCATTGAATAAAATCAACCCACTGCTCTTCGGTCATATCCCATGCTGTTGTAATATAATCTTTAACATCTTGCGCTTGTTGAGTGTTCATGTTGATCAAATCAACAATGTTTGCAGAAGAATTTAATTTTACAGTATATACGCACTCTTTACCGCCATGGAATTCAGCGAATGCTTTTGCTGGATCTTTATCAAGAAATAAATAGATTGCGCCAACACCAAGCTCAAGGTCAAATTCTTTAAAATCAAAAGATGTGGGAGATCCATGATAAAGGATACTAAGGTCAGTATCCTCGTTTAAAAAATTTTTAAAATTTTCCATGAGAAGCTTCATGTTTATTTCTCATGAGAGAAAGGAGATCTAAAGTCCACTTCACCTTTTTCAAGCGGCTGTAGTGCGGCTGGAGTTTCTCCACCGGCAGCAACACTTGATCCGGCCGGCTTATCGGTTTGGGGCATTGGCTCTCTATTTGACGCTCCGGATACGGGCCTATTCTTTTTTTGCATCAAATTAACATTTGTCTTATAAATATCTAAAATAACTGGAACAGCTTCAGACGACATTCTCTCTTGTCTCCCCGGCTCTATGTCTTCACGCATTCCAAATCTCCCCTCTGCCTTTTCAATCAAGCCACCTTGAATTAAAGCAGATGCAATTTCTGGAGTGACAAGTCTTTTAATTTCGGCCTCTAAAGCTTGCTCTTCGATTGTGAATAGATTGACGCCTCCTCCCTTATTAGAAGGAACACTTCCGGCATATTTTAGAATTGAAGCTTGCATAAGCTTAAGAGCGTTTAGCGCACTAACCGGCGCTTGAATATTAAAGGCATACATTTCAGCATATGGATTAATACAGAATAAAGAAGACCACCGATGATGTCCATCTAAAATATATTTTCCATTCAGGGTTATAATGGCATCATTTCCAGGAGGTCCAACTTTAAAGGGTCCATTTCCGGAAAGATATTCTAGAAAAACTTTTGGCCTTTGTAAAGCAAAAGGGATCGATTTACTAAAAACAACCTCACTTTGGGTCGGTCTAAGTTTTGCGGCTTGAATTGTTACACTACTGATATTAACTTTATCATCAGCGTCATCATTGTCTTGTAATCCACCCAAAACAGCCTGAATAATATCTTTTTTATTAGACTGAAGCGCTTTTACAAATTGAGGCAATTGCAACTGGTATAACTGATCTGCAGTAATCCCTCCTGCGGCAACTTGTGCTTCTTCCTCTACTTCTTTTAAAAATCTTTTCCACTCTTTTAGTAATTTTTTCATTTTACTTTTTCCCTTTTTTAAGTTGTTTTTGTATTTGATTTAGTTCGCCGCTTTGAATATCAATTTTTTGTCCAATCTCGCTTATTTGATCTTCTAAAGATCCCAAACGATGTTGTGTAGAATAATAAAAACCACCTATCAGAGCAATAACTCCAGCAACAGTGATCATCGTTTTTATATCAAATGTCATTTCCATAATTTTACTCCATTGAACGTGTTGCTTGTCCTAACGGGTGAGAGTCTGGAAGTTGTATAATTATATCAAAAAGCTTGTCTTGATAATCGACTTTTTCATATTCGTCAACATCTCCAGTCTTTACCAATTCTTGAATAATCTCTGAAGCAATGACAACTGCTATAAGCGCTTGGTTATAATTGCTCATTCCTTCCCATGGTTTTAATATTTGCAATGCGCCTTTCTCTAATTGAGGAAAGCCGTTCCAAGACTCTGATGCTTTAAATTTAAATTCTCTATCAGAAGGAAGATAATGAAGATGAAGGTCGACACCTTTGCCATGCCTACTAGGCTTCAGATCTTTGACTTTTATTCCATCGATAATCTCTTCAGGAGTCGCGCCGCTTTTTTGTTTTTTCTTTCCAAAACCAAACAACTCATTAACTTCGTCTTCTTCTTTTAAATTTTGTATTTTTGTAAATTCAGAATCGGCATATGATGATTTAGTGTTTAGCCAGTCGACTAAGTGATCTGTGATATCTGGAAGTTTTGTACTGTAGTCGTTTTCACTTATATATTTTTGCAACAACTCAACGATATCACTT
>Ga0098061_1001146_pt1 | contig 12837 bp, 13 predicted proteins | sample 22_taG_FD_92579 | JGI IMG/M metagenome (GOLD analysis project Ga0098061, IMG submission 92579) | Marine viral communities from the Subarctic Pacific Ocean - 22_ETSP_OMZ_AT15343 metaG | ecosystem: Environmental > Aquatic > Marine > Oceanic | place: Subarctic Pacific Ocean | collected 2015-01-20 | reverse complement strand
TACTGATTGGCCGTTGCTTAATCGTATTGCTGAAACAAATATACCAATTATCGCCTCGACGGACGGCTCAACTCTTAAAGAGATTGATAATGTCGTAGCTTTTTTCACTAATCGAAACAAAGATTTAACAATTATGCATTGTGTTGGTGAATATCCCACCGAAACAACTAATTTGCAAATTAATCAGATTGGTCTTTTGCGAGAAAGATTTCCTAATATTAAAATTGGTTATTCTACTCATGAAGATCCGAACGATCCAAATATTATTCCTCTCGCAATTGCCAAAGGGGCCCAAGTTTTCGAAAAACATGTGGCTGTTGAAACAGAAAAATATCCTAAAAATGCATACTCGGCCACGCCAGAACAAACTGCAAGGTGGCTTCGGTCGGCCCGATCCGCTTTCCAGATCTGTGGAGATCCTCTTGCTCGTCCACCGTCTTCTGAAAAAGAATTGTCTGATTTAAGACGATTTAAAAGAGGGGTTTTTGCAAAGAGAACAATTAAGAAAGGAGAAGTCGTTGGCCGAGAAGATGTTTTCTATGCTTTTCCGTGTCAAGAAGGACAAATTTTAGCGAATGACATGTCAAAATATGTGCAGTTTATAGCACAGAAAGATTTCGAAGTCAACGAGGCCGTGCAATCCGAATCGGTCGCGAAAAAGAACTTAAGAAAAGAAATTTATGAGATAGTTCAAGATGTAAAATCATTACTTACACGCGCCGATGTAACAATTCCTGCTACGGCAGAATTAGAAATATCACATCACTATGGAATAGAGAAATTTTATGAAACTGGAATCACAATGTTGACAGTTGTGAATCGAGAATATTGTAAAAAACTTATTATTGTTTTGCCAACACAGAATCATCCAGAGCAATATCACAAGAAAAAAGAAGAAACATTTGTCGTATTATATGGCGATGTTGAATTGATCTTAAACGACCAAAAACAGATACTTAAGAGAGGAGATGTCGTTACAATCGAGCCCGGTGTAAGACATAGTTTTACAACCATGGCTGGGTGTGTAATCGAGGAAGTTTCTTCTACTCATTATAAAGATGATTCCTACTATATAGATCGGAAAATACACGACAATAAAAATAGAAAAACATTTATAACACATTGGCTAGGTTAGAGGAAAAAATGGCACAACCAAATAAAACAAAAAAAACTGTAGATCAAACTGGATACAATAGCGATATAGAGCCGTTTGTTAATAACTATAGAAATCTATACAGACAACTATTAGAAAAAAATCGAGAGATGCGTGAAGAACTAGAACAATATGAAGAAGCAATCTCTAATATACCTGATAATATGGCACTAGGTGAAACAATAAGATATATCTATGAAGAGATAGGTAAAAAAAAGGAAAAAGAAGATGAATAGCGAAATAGTAACTGAAAGTGGCTTGAAATATATTAAAATTCAAGAAGGTAATGGGAGAAAGCCTCTAGTTGGTGAAACTATATGTGCCCATTATGAAATATTTTTCGGGCCTGGAACGGCAACATCAAACTACGATCAAGAAAATGATAAATATATAGATGAAATTTACGACAGCACCTACGACAAGAACAACCCCTTCAGCGGCCCTGTAGAATTTATAATCGGTAAGTATACCCCAAAAGATCACATGTATGATAAAAAAGATTCGATTGTTGGTCTAGACGAGGCCTTTCTCGATATGTGCCCTGGTGAAAAAAGAAAACTGACAATCCCAGCATCTTTGGCTTATGGTCTGGAGGGAGCTAGCAGCTTCCATACTTTTCATGGTTTTCGAACAGCCCCAAATGCTACAATTATTTGCAATGTAGAGTTGGTAGAGATAAAATAAATTAATGGTAAAATTATCAGATTATGTCATCTCTTTTTTGGAGAAGAGGGGTGTTAAAGATATATTTATGCTTTCTGGTGGCTTTTGCTTGCCGTTAGTTGATTCGGTTGGTAAAAGTAACATCAATCATATTTGCAGCCTTCACGAACAGGCGGCTGCAATTGGCGCCGAAGCATACGCACAATATAAAAACTCACCAGGAGTGTGTTTGGTTACCGCTGGCCCCGGAGGAACCAATACAATTACTGGAGTTGCTTCGGCGTGGCTAGACTCTATACCAATGATTATTTTATCTGGACAAGTGCAGAGTAGGGATATAAGAGGAAAAAGAAAAGTTCGTCAAATTGGTTTTCAAGAAATTGATATGGCGAGCATTATTCGTCCAATAACAAAATATTCTAAAACACTCACAAAATCCGATGATGCTAGACGCGTCTTAGAGAAGGCTTGGTATATGGCGACTACTGGTCGTCAAGGACCTGTGTGGATCGAGATACCTTTAGATATTCAATCCTCATTGGTTGATCCGAACTTATTGGAAGGCTTTACACCTCCGGTTAATAAAGATCGCTCCGAGGAACTTGAAAACTATGTTTCGAAATTTTATGAAATGTTGATGAATGCCTCGCGACCGATTATTCTTGCTGGAAATGGAATAAGATCCGCCAAAGCAAAAGAAAAGTTTTTGCAGTTGACGAAACTTTTAAATATTCCGATTATGACCACATGGAAGGCTATCGATTTCATGGATGAGGAACATCCTTTGTTTGTCGGCCGGCCCGGACTCGCCGGCCAACGGGGCGCTAATTTTTCTCAACAAACTTCTGATTTATTTATTTCGATAGGGGCCCGCCTTGACCATGGTCAAACAGCCTTTAACCATACAAACTTTGCTCGAAACGCCAAAAAAATCATAGTTGATATCGATGAAGCCGAAATAGAAAAGATGGATTTTCATGTTGATTGCCCGGTCAACTTTGACGCTTTAGAGTTTATAGATTTGGCGCTTAGTCGGTACGAGAAAACCAAAGATTTTTCAGATTGGGTCAGTCAGTGTAAAGAATGGCAAAAGAAATATCCCGTAGTAGTCCCAGAATACTGGGCCCAAGAGAAATATATTAATAATTATGTATTTATTGATGTCTTATCAGATTTAATGAAGCCTTCAGATCTTTTGGTACCCGGAAGCTCCGGAGCTTGTAGTGAAGTAACGATGCAGGCATTTCGTACTAAAAATGGCATGCGTATATTTAATAGTGAGGGCTTAGGTTCGATGGGGTTTGGAATTCCGTCAGCAATCGGAGCCTGTATTGCATCAGAAAATCGTCACACTGTTTGTATCGATGGTGATGGTGGGTTTATCATGAATATTCAAGAACTTGAGACTGTCCGACGCTTGCAACTACCAATTAAGTTTTTTGTGTTGAATAATGGTGGTTATGTTTCTATCAGGAATTCACAAAGTAAACATTTTGGTCAACAATGGGCCAGCAGCGAAAAAGGCGGAGTAACTCTTCCTGATTTTGAAAAGATTACTAAATCGTATGGTTTAAGTTATTGCAGAATAAGCAGCCCAAAAGAAATTTACAAAGAAGTACAGAAAGTTTTGGATAGTAGTGAATCTGTCGTCTGCGAAATTATGATGTTAAACACACACGAGACGCTGCCTAGAAATTCAACCCACAAGCGGGAAGATGGCACCTTTGTTTCTCTTCCAATGGAAGATTTACTGCCTCTATTGCCTCGTGATGAATTTAAGAGAAATATGTCGGTTGGCGATGATTAAGAAGGTCTTAATTACTGGCGGCAATAGTTTTATTGCAAAAAGTATTATCGACAGGCTCGGCAATGATAAAAAATATTCTTTTACTTGCCTTTCCAGAGAGACGCTAGATTTATTAAATACAAAGAAAGTATATAACTGCTTAAGAGAAAATCGATTCGATGTTGTTATTCATACGGCGACATATGACGCCGCGCCAGAGTTTTCTACTAAAGACCCCAAACTTGTTTTAGAGAATAATCTTAAAATGTTTTTTAATATCGCCAGATGCTCAGAATATTTCAAAAAAATGCTTTTTTTCGGTTCTGGCGCCGAATTTGGTAGAGAAAATTGGATCCCAAAAGCAACAGAAGAATATTTTGATCAAAATATGCCCGATGATCAATATGGGTTATCCAAATATATTATGACACAATATGCCCTGTCGTCTAAGAAGATCTTCAATTTAAGGCTTTTTGGGTTATTTGGCGAATATGATGATTGGAGATATCGATTTATTCCGAACATCTGTTGTAAGGCAGTCTTGGATCTTCCTATTGTTGTTAAACAAAATGCTCGATTCGATTATCTTTATATTGATGACTTAATTAAAGTCATTGAATGGTTTATTCACAACAAGCCCAAACACAAGGTTTATAATATTTGCAGTGGAAATGTTTATGACTATAAGACGCTAGCTAATAAAATTTTAAAAATTAGTTCTAAAAAATTAGATATAGTAATACAAAAAAATGATCTTAAATGTGAGTATAGCGGCGATAATTCCCGGATTAAGTCAGAGATAGATAATTTATCTTTTACTAATATAGATGATGCAATCACAGAATTATACAGTTGGTATAATAACAACAAAAGCATAATAAAAAAAGAGTTATTTGTATATTAAATGACAACGAATATATGCAGAATATGTAAAAACGTTTTTTTTGAAGAGCCTATATTGCGATTTGAAAATATGCCCGCCACCGCGCAACAACTTCCGGATGTAAGTTCGCCCGAACAAAAAGGGGTAAACCTAGAAGTGTGCCAGTGTTCTGGATGTGGATTAGTTCAAATAAGCAACAATCCTGTTCCGTACTACAAGGAGGTAATAAGGGCTTCTGCTTTTTCGCAAGAGATGAAAGAATTTCGTATAAATCAATTTAATGAGTTTGTACAAAAATATTTTCTTAAAAATAAGAGAGTCATTGAAATTGGATGCGGAAAAGGAGAATATCTTTCTCTCATGCAATCCGCCGGCGTCAATGCTAGTGGGATAGAATACTCACAAGAATCAGTTGATGTCTGTCTTAATGAGGGTTTAAGAGTTACAAAATCTTTCATTGAAAATGAATATGTTAACTTAAAAGACAAAGATGAATCATTCGATGCATTTTTTATAATGAATTTCTTTGAACATTTGCCAGATCCAAACGTTGTCTTAAGAGGAATTTATAATAATTTGTCTGAAGATGGTATTGGATTAATAGAAGTACCAAATTTTGATATGATTTTAGAAAAAAAACTTTTCTCTGAATTTATGACTGATCACTTGTTTTATTTTACTAAGGAAACTTTATGTTCGACATTGGAAAGAAACGGTTTTGAAATAATAGAATGTAAAGAGGTTTGGTATGATTATATTATATCAGCAGTAGTAAGAAAGAGAAAGAAACTAGATATATCGCACTTTTATGAGTATCAATTAAAAATACAAAAAGAAATAAATAATTATATTTATTCTTTGAAAGGTAGTAAAGTAGCCATTTGGGGCGCCGGTCATCAGGCCTTGGCCGTAATATCTCTGACAAATATAGCCGATAAAATAGCATATGTTATCGATGATGCTCCTTTTAAGCAGGGCAAGAAAACCCCCGCAACTCATATACCGATAGTCTCCAGTGACAAATTAATAACAGAGCCAGTGAAGGCAATTCTAGTTATGGCAGCTAGTTACTCTGATGAAGTAGCAAAAAAAATACAACAGAAGTTCCCTACAATTAAAGTAGCCATCTTGAGAGATCATGGCTTAGAAATAATACAATAAAAGTTTGACATTCTATAGAAAACATGTTATATTAATATAAAGGAAAAGAAATGGCTAAAAAAGAATTTATATCTGAAGTAACCGGCGAAGTTTGGAGCAAAGAATTTCCCGGCCGCTGGAATAAGGTAATTCATCACACCGGTGTTACGCGCGAAGATTTCTCCAACGCGACAAAAAATGGAGGAACAGTAACTCTTACAAAGGGAAGCGAAGTCTTTATAGATGATATTAGAGGAAGAATTAAGCCACAATATAGAGTTAAAGACTCTAGTGGTAAAATTTGGTTTGTTCCAGTTGGGTTACTAGAAATATTAGAAACAGAAGAGTCTACACAAGAAATCAGTTCGGAGACACATTCTTATAAAGGTGGTGTAAGAAGCGATGCTCAACAAATAAATGCAAAAAATTAGGAATTAGTAATGGCAAATTCACACATGAAAATGTTTCAAAGTCCCTTAGAGGGTAACAAATTTGATCCCGCACCCGAAGACATGGTGATGCAAACTACAACAGCGAAAGACGAGACTAATAGACAAAGCTGGCTAAAAAATTACAAGCCGTATGTTTATGAAAAGATGCAAAAGTTTCCGGAAAAGATCGCGAGAGGCGAAAGTATCGCGATTATTCAGTTTCAATATGATTATCTTTGTAATATGGACTGTGAACATTGTTGTATTGATAAATTTTATGTTCCTCGATCTTGGGAAAAGGCAAGTGGGAGAAGAAAATTTGAAATAGAAGATGTGAGAGAACTTTCACGCCAAGCCGATGAAATGGGGCTTGCTAATTTTGTTATTACTGGCGGTGAGCCATTACTATTGAGAGAATATGACGAACTAGTCGATGCAATTGACCCTGAAAAATTTTATTTAGTTACCGATTCAAACGGGTGGTTTCTTGACTACAAAAGAGCAAAACATTTAAAAGAAATAGGCATTGATAAGGTTCAATTGAGTCTAGATGGCATCACAGCTAAAGAACATGATACTTTCCGACGCGCCCCAGGCGCTTTTGATCGAGCGATGAGAGCCATAGATGCCTGTAAAGACGCTAATTTACATGTTATTCTTTCGACAGTTGTTTGGAAGGATAGAATATATACAAATGAATGGGTTGACTTTCTTGAATTTGCAAAAGACAAAGAAGTTGGAACGTATGTTGTATATGCTAAACCAGTCGGCGCTTACGAAGGTGAAACAGATCAGATGATGACCGAAAAAGAAGGTAAAATATTACAGCAATTTGAAGAAGAATATGATATTTTTACGCACATGACACCCTCTTATGGGAGAGATATCGGCTGTATTGCTGTTAAAAGAATGGTGCCGATTTCTCGATATGGGGATGTTATGCCGTGTCCATACCAACATGTGTCACTTGGAAACTTTTTCGAAGAGCCGCTAGCCGATATCGTTAATAGAGGCTTAAATATCAAGTGGTTTGATCCCAAGAAGAATATGCCCTGTATTTGCGGAGTAGACAAAGGATTCATCAAGAATGTTATTTCCCAGACATACGGAGACTCTGAAGTTCCAGTAAGATATGATAGAGTTTTTACTAGTGATGATTTCCTTGATAAAAATAATATGGGAGATGTAAGAACTAATAGCGGCACTGGTGTCCAAAATCCGACATGGGACAACGCTCCAGAGATTACTATTAAGGGGTTCGATCTCAAGGACCATAATTTTATTGATGATACGGGCAACTAAGAAATGATTAATTTTACACCAGAAGCCTTTCAAAAACTAGAAAATGCTTTAGATCCTACTGACATCATTAGAGTTCGAGCCACTGTTGGTGGTTGCTCGGGACTTTCTTATTCCATGGATATTGAAGGAGAACCCAATAGCGGCGACGCAATAATTGGTATGGATGGGTTTAAAGTTTGTCTAGATCCTTACAGTAAGTTTTTGCTCAAAGACCTAACCATTGATTATGTTCAAACTTCATATGGTTATGGATTCAAGTTTGGTGATGCGCCAAATGATACTGTTAGTTGCGATTGCGTAAAATCTACAACATGTGGAAAATAAATTAAATTTTAAAAAGTTTGATTTTTAGTCAATTCTATGTTAGAATAATTTAGAAAGAGAGGGTATTAGTGTCAGATATAAGAGAACAAATCTTAGAACTGGTCGAAGAATATATTAAAGAAACAGAAACAGAAAATTGGACTCCCGGTGAGGATTGGGTTTCTTATTCTGGACCTGTATTTGGTACAGAAGAATATACAGCGGCCGTAAAAGCCTTGTTAGATGGTTGGCTTATTTTTGGCAAAAGAGCAAGAGATTTTGAATTAGAATTTTCAAGTCATTTGGGCAAAAACCACGGCATATTAACAAATTCTGGAAGTTCGGCCAATCTTCTTATGGTTGCCGCTACAAAATCAAGAAAATTTCTAAAGCAACTAAAAGACGGCGATAAAATTATAACTCCCGTAGTTTGTTTTCCAACAACAATCAACCCTCTTATTCAACACAATCTAATACCAGTATTTATTGATGTAGAATTTCCAAGTTTAAATTTAGATCTAGACAAGGTAGAAAGAGAGCTAAAAAACGATCCTTCCATTAAGGGTATTATGTTTGCTCATGTTCTTGGCAACCCTCCAAATATGGATCGATTAATGCATTTGGTGGAAAAATATAATTTAGTTTTTCTAGAAGATGCTTGCGACGCGCTAGGATCTTATTATGATGGTAAAAAATTAGGCTCCTTTGGAGATATGTCTACATGTTCTTTTTTCCCCGCTCATCATATGACGATGGGCGAGGGAGGTTTTGTTGCAACGAATAGCCAACTTACACGAACTATATTAGCAAGTTTTCGAGACTGGGGGAGGGCGTGCTATTGCAATTCTTTAAAACCCGGTGACGTAACTTGTGGGACGGCATGCGGAATGAGATTTCGAAATTGGCTCCCGGGCCACAACGATGCAGTATATGATCATCGTTATGTTTTTGACGAAATAGGATATAATCTTAAGCCTCTAGAAATGCAAGCTGCCATGGGCCTGGAGCAGATCAAGAAACTACCGCAGCTTGATAGCGCGCGCCGCCAAAACTGGAGAAAACTTTATACTATTTTTGAACCATATAAGAAATATTTTTATATGCCAAAAGCAGTCGAAAAATCAGATCCTTGTTGGTTTGCTTTTCTGTTAACAATTAAAAAGAACGCCCCATTTACACGCTTTGATATTGTAGATTATTTGGAAAGGTATAAAATACAAACCAGATCATATTTTTCCGGTAATATTTTGGCCCACCCGGGTTATATTCATATGGCCGCGGACTACGGAGATATGGACGAGATTTTTCCGAATGCTCAACTTGTAACAACAAACTCATTTTTTTTAGGCACTTATATGGGCCTTACTGATGAAAAAATTGATTATATTAAGGAAATAGTTGATGATTTTTTCGCGAGGCTAAAATGAAAATTATTATTGTAACTGGGTGTCTGGGTTTCATGGGCTCATATTTAACCAGAAAAGCATTAAATCGTGGTTGGCAAGTGCGTGGAATTGATAAATTGACGTATGCAGCTAATTTACAATTATTGGAAGAATTTAATAAATATTCAAATTTTGAGTTCGAAAGACGAGATATTAAAAATATAAAACGTTTATATGATTGTGATTATATTGTTAATTTTGCTGCCGAATCTCATGTTGGTAATAGTATCATCAATAGCGACGAGTTTATTAACAGCAATATACTGGGTGTTAAAAATTTACTAGACCTGACCAGACATAAGCCAACAAATTGTAATGATAAGCCGATACTATTTCATCTTAGCACAGATGAGGTATATGGCGACATCACCAAAGGTGCCCATATTGAAACAGATATTTTAAAACCAAGTAATCCATATTCTGCCGCCAAGGCTTCTGGTGATATGTTAATAAATGCGTGGCATCGAACATATGGAGTTAATTATATCATTTTACGGCCTACAAATAACTATGGGATCGGGCAATACCCCGAAAAATTAATACCTTTATCTGTTAAAAATTTGACAAGAGGGAAAAAAATTAAACTTCATGATCGGGGAAGGCCAATTCGAAATTGGCTTCATGCCGATGATACAGCCGAAGCAATTTTAACAATTATTGATTCTGAAAACATTAACGAGATATATAATGTGGCCGGCGGATTTGAACAATCAAATGCTAAAACAGTAAGAAGTATTATTAAAGCATATTTTGGAACGGATAATAATTGGGAACAATATATTGATTTTGATACACATAGGCAAGGGCAGGATGTTCGATATGCTTTAAATGATAGAAAGCTAAAGGATCTTGGTTGGGCCCCAAAGAAGTGCTTTGATGAAGAAATAGAAAAGATTGTAAATTATTACAAAAATAAATTTATATGGTGAACGGATGAAAAGAATAGGATGCTTAATTTATTATTACGGAGAAAAATATCGAGAGCTTGGTCGTTGCGCGAAAAATAGTTTTATTAAGTACCACCCGGATGTAGATTTTTATCATGTTGGCGATGATAATAGTCATCTATATGACGCATCAAATTATGTCAACACGATCAACGGGGGTGCCTATAAGTACCTACTTGCCGCTGAAATAATGAAGAAAAATCAATACGATAAAATGATAGTACTGGGCGCAGATACGATTACAACTAGTCGTTTGGACGAGTTCATAGATGACGATAATCATGATTTACTAGTAACATTAGATTATCCATATCAATTATCTACTGCGCGTGTAAAAAGTCCCGATGCAGAGACTCATCTAAACGCCGATGTGATATGTTTTAACAACATAAAGCCAATTATCGATATAATAAAGTTGACGCCATGCCATCCCATCTATAACGAACAAGGTGCTTTAAATGAAATTGTGTGGTCCGATAAATATAATTATACACATAATATCATCGATGGGCCATACAACGAAAGTTCTGTTGTTTATAACGCCCGAGCAAAAGGAAATATAACTGCCGGCCCTGGAGAAAAACCATGGAAAGAACATACTAATAAATTTTATGTAAAAGATGACAAGTTGTATACCGGCGATCATAAGCAAATAAAAGTATGGCATTATTGTGAAGGGTTTGGATCTGTTGGCGATAATCGCTTCAAACAATTGGTAAATTTTTGGATTAGTGATTGGTTTAATGAGGATACCAAAAGATTTTTTAAAGAACACTGCGACTGCGACGATTTCTTTGAAAAGGAATTTTCGTTTTGACAAGAGTTCTGGTTACTGGGGGATCTGGTTTCTTGGGGAAGCGACTGAAAAAGTATATGCCGAATTGGATTTATATTTCTTCAAATGATTACGATTTAACAGTTGCGGCTAGTTGTCAAAAGATGTACGAAGACATCAAACCAAATGCCGTTGTTCATTTAGCAGGAAAAGTTGGAGGAATAAAGGAGAATACTACAAAGCAAGCAGACTTCTATTATCAAAATATCATGATTAATACCAATGTGTTGCACGAGGCGCACAACGCAGGAATCAAGAGAGTATTATCGTCACTTAGCACTTGCAGCTTTCCAGACATTGTAGCAAATTACCCATTTACAGAAAAGGATATCCTCTTCGGCCCCCCAGCTAATTCTAATTTATCATACGGCTTTGCCAAAAGAGGGCTTTTTATACAAAGCAATTCATATAGAAAACAATACGGATTAAATTATTCTTGTTTCTGCCCCTCAAATATTTACGGCCCCAACGATAACTTCGATAATGATAGTTCACATTTCGTGCCGGCATTAGTAAAAAAGATATTCTCGGCATCTGACGGAGACGAAATAGAATTCTGGGGAACAGGAGAGGCTTTAAGGCAACAAATGTATGTTGATGATTTGGTGCAAATTATTCCTATTCTTTTGACGAAACATAATTCAGAAACTCCGCTAATAGTATCTACTAAAGAAAATCTTAGCATTAAAGAAATGATCGATATATGCCTTTCAATCTCTAGCAAAAAAATAAATACTAAATTCAACGGAGAATATGAAGGACAATTTCGAAAAGACGGAAGCAATAAAAAACTATTAAATCTAATCGGAGATTTTCAATTTACAACTTTTGAACAAGGAGTCAAAAAAACTTATGACTGGTATAGCAGACAATAAAACAGCCTTAATAACTGGCGTAACTGGACAAGATGGCTCTTATTTAGCGGAGCTACTTCTTAATAAGGGATATTACGTAGTGGGGCTTAAAAGAAGAACGTCTATTATTTCGACAGAGCGTATAGACCATATATTTAATAGTCCAAATTTTAAATTAGAATACTATAGTTTACATGATAGCGGGTGTTTCTATCGTCTTCTTAAGAAGTACAAACCAGACGAGGTTTATAACTTGGCGGCCCAATCACATGTCAAGGTGTCCTTTGATGTACCAGAAGAGACCGTTAAGACAGTTGCAATGGGTACTTTACAAATCTTAGAAGCCATTAGACATATTGATCGCTCAATCAGGTTTTATCAAGCCTCTTCCTCGGAAATGTTTGGCGACAATCTGGAAAGTCCACAAAACGAAAATACAAAATTTATGCCCGCGTCACCATACGCATGCGCAAAAGTATTTGCGCATAATCTGATCAGAAACTATAGAGAAAGTTATGGGCTATATCTATCCTCTGGAATACTATTTAATCACGAGTCCCCGAGACGAGGAGAAACTTTTGTAACAAGAAAAATTACAATGGCCGCGGCTAAGATTAAGCTGGGACTTCAAGATAAGTTATATTTGGGCAATTTAGATGCCAAGAGAGACTGGGGCTATGCCGGCGATTACGTGGAGGCTATGTGGCTTATGCTACAGCAAGATAAGCCAGATGATTTTGTAATTTCGACCGGCGAGACTCACACTGTAAGAGAATTCTTACAAGAAGTATTTGACTACGCCGACCTAGAAGTAAATAAAAATGTTGCTTTCGACGTAAATTTGTTGCGACTTCATGAGGTACCTCTATTGTTAGGGGATAGTTCAAAAGCTAAACATATTTTAGGTTGGGAACCAAAAGTCAAGTTTAAAGAACTTGCAAAAATGATGTATGAAGAGGATTACAAAAAGATAAAGGAGAAACAAAATGAGTAAAGAATTAAATTTAACAGACCAAGCCGTAGGAGCCCTTATGATGGCCTTACAACGATCCTTATTGGAGCAGAGTGATATTGTTCCGGTAGTCAAAGGATTCC
>Ga0098061_1001145_pt1 | contig 12844 bp, 17 predicted proteins | sample 22_taG_FD_92579 | JGI IMG/M metagenome (GOLD analysis project Ga0098061, IMG submission 92579) | Marine viral communities from the Subarctic Pacific Ocean - 22_ETSP_OMZ_AT15343 metaG | ecosystem: Environmental > Aquatic > Marine > Oceanic | place: Subarctic Pacific Ocean | collected 2015-01-20 | reverse complement strand
TTTTAAAGACATTGCGCGAAAAGATTTTGGTATTGTACGAGTGCGAATTCATGAGAAACTATGTTCATATTCAAGATGTTTGCGCGGCATTTACATACGTCATTAATAATTGGGAAGAGTGTAAAAATCAAACTTATAATGTTGGAAATGATGCACTAAACATGAATAAAATGCAATTGGCCGAAAAGATTCAAGACCACCTTCCCCTTGAAATAATCAGGGCAGAATTCAATACCGATCCAGATACGAGAGATTATATTGTAAGTAGTGAGAAATTTTACTCTAAAGGGTTTGAATGCAAACACGATCTAGACATTGGCATTGAAGAATTGATCAGAGCATATAGTATCATAGAAGAGCCGTGGTTTGCAAATTACTAGACAATTAGACATACTGTTTGTGCATCCTAATGCATCAAAAAAGATATATCAGGATCTGAGTGATCGACATTCTGCTATAGAGCCACCCATATGGGCAGCAATGTTGGCAAACCATGTCCGGTCCAAGGGTTTTTCCGCAAGAATACTTGACTGCGAAGCTGAAAGGATTGACACTGAGTTGGCAGCAAAAGAGATTAAATATATTAATCCTAGAATAGTCTGTTTTGTTGTATATGGTCAACAACCTTCAGCTAGCACTCAGAACATGACGGGAGCTACCGCAACATCAAAAGCCTTGAAAAGCATATGGGAAGATTCGATGGTTTTGTTTGTTGGCGCACATCTCGCCGCACTGCCAGTGGAGACTTTAGAGAAGGAAAAATCTATCGACATGGCATGCCAAAACGAAGGGGTATATACTATTTCGAACCTTCTTCAAAGCGATCTATCCATGGAGAATTTAAGAAAAATAAAAGGATTGGTATTCAGAGAAAGCGACAATATTGTGGTCAACCAGCCTGAAAAAATTGTAGAAAGGAAAAACCTAGATCATGATTTACCGGGGATGGCCTGGGACTTGTTGCCGGATATTAATAAGTATCGGACTGCCGGCTGGCATTCTTGGTCTAACGGCTCCGACAAGAGCCCCTTTGGGGCAATTTATACTAGTCTAGGTTGTGCTTTTAGGTGCTCTTTTTGTATGATCAACATTATTAATCGAACGAACCCATCTAGCGGGATCACCGCGGCAGACAGTAATATACACCGCCACTGGTCACCAGAATTTATGATTAAAGAATTTGACAGAATGGCCGAACTGGGAATAAAAAATGTAAAAATAGCTGATGAACTTTTTGTTCTGAATCCTCGTCATTTTATGAGAATCTGTGATCTTTTGATCGAAAGAGATTATGGCTTTAATATATGGGCCTATTCTAGAGTCGACACTTGCAAGCCGAAGTATCTTGAAGCTCTTAAGATGGCTGGTGTCAACTGGCTTGGTCTCGGAATAGAAAATCCCAACCAGACCCTAAGAAAAGAGATCCACAAAGATGGATATAAAGAGGTAAAAATTTATGACATTATGGATTCCATGAGGAATGCCGGCATAAATATCGGAGCGAATTATATATTTGGCCTTCCAATGGATACGAGCGATTCAATGCAGGAAACTTTGGATTTTGCACTTGATAATATCACAGAAATGGCAAACATGTATAGCGCGATGGCCTACCCAGGAAGTCCCCTTCATTTAGAGGCTAAAAGAAAAGGAAAAAGTCTCCCAGGCTCTTATGATGGGTACAGTCAACATTCATATGAATCATTAAATTTAGCAAATAAAAACCTAACCTCTGCACAAATTTTAAGTTTCAGAGACTATGCTTGGAACAAATATCACACTGATAAAAGATACTTGTCATTGCTGGAAAATAAATTTGGGAGAAGGTCTAGAGAAGATGTGGAATCAACCACTAAAATAAAATTAAAAAGAAAATTACTAGGAGACTAAAGATGAAAAAGAAAGCTTTGATTATTACTTATGCCGGATTCCAAGATCATGAAGTAATATATCCTTATCATAGTTTAAAAGAAAACAATTTTGAAGTTATTATCGTGGCTAATCAACTGGGAAGATTCTATGGTATCTTGGGATGTCACATGATAGGCGATGTCTTGACAACAGATTTTAATGACCCAGAAAATAGATCAAAATATCTAGAGTATGATCTATTGGTGATTCCTGGTGGAGTTAAGGCGTTGGAGAAGCTAAGATTAGAAAAGGGAGTGGTTGATTTTGTCCGAGAATGGAACTCTCTCGACAAGACCATCTTTTCCTTGTGCAATGGAGCCCAGTTGTTGATTACCGCAGATGTTATTAGGGATAAAACAGTCTCTGGATATTATGCAATTGAGGCTGATATTAATAATGCGGGAGCAACATATCATAGAGGCCCCGTGGTGGTTGATGGTAATATAGTTTCTTCCCCTCATTATGATTTTATGGGCGAATGGATGAGAACTGGGTATCAGGCTCTAGAGAAGAGAGGCAAATGAGGTATCAAAATAATATCGTAAAGAAGCCATGGGGTTATGAATATCTGGCTTATGAAAATAATGAGTGTGCTTTGTGGCTCCTTCATATCAACAAGGACCAAAGAACCTCAATGCATTGCCATCCAAATAAAACTACTGGATTAATTATATTGAACGGAGTGGGTCAAGTTTCTTTCATGAAAGATGATAATATTTTAAGCCCAACCAATAAGATAATGATTAGAAAAGGGCTTTTTCACACAACAAAGGCGATCTCCGATGACGGGGTATCCTTATTTGAAATAGAGACTCCAGTTGATAAGCACGATCTTGTTAGGCTGAAGGACTCTTATGGAAGAGAGGGTATGCCTTATGAAGATTCATCTCATGATTACCCAAAGCAAGAAGAATGTTTGTGGATTAAGAACCCAACAGCGGGCGCCACCAACACTTATGAGATCGCGGGATGTGTTTTAACAGTCAAGAATGTGCTAAGCACGAAAGAGTTTTATGAAATAGATGACTCTGTTAATGTTATATTTCTTCAGGCCGGGATAGTAACCGAATATGGCAAAATCGTTGCTGGCGCTGGAGACATAGTGTCGGGCAAAATAATAAAGAAATTGATAAAAGTCTTCGACAACGTAAAAGAAGAAACTGTAATCATGAAAATGGAGAGAGCGTGATTGAAAATAATTTTCCACCTGGGTTCGAAAAAGACGCAAAAAACATAGCCATCGACTTTGACGGCGTTGTGCATAGTTTTGATAAAGGATATTATGATGGTACGTGCTACGGAGACCCGCTAGCGGGTTCGTTAACAGCCATAAAAAACTTGTCAAAACATTATAATATTATAATTTTTACAGCGAAAGCTAAACCGAGCCGGCCTCTAGTTAATGGCAAAAATGGGACAGAATTGGTAAAAGAATGGCTTGAGAAATACGGTGTTATGAAGTATGTATCGAAGATAACAGCCGAAAAACCAAGAGCTTTTTTATATATTGATGATAAAGGCTATAGGTTTGAAAATTGGGAAAACACCATGAGATTTTTGGAGAATTTTGATGTCTGATTATCGTTTAAATGTTTTCAAGAGAGCATCATTATGCAGAAATTTTGAGCAATATGTTTTCAATGGAATTAAAAATAAGATGTTTAAATTTCCGATTTATTTGTCGGCAGGACAGGAGTATATCTCAGCTTCGATAGCAGAGAACATGAAGCGAATGGGGGTAGAGCCCAACATTTTTATACAACACCGCGGCCATTCTACCTATCTTTCTTTTGAAGCACCGATAGAAAAATTAATAGATGAGTTGCTAGGAAGAAAAACTGGCTGCTCATATGGTATGGGAGGTTCAGCCTCGATCCAGTCGAAAGAGAAGAACATTTTTGGTCATGATGGATTAATGGGATCTCAAGTTCCAATAGCGGTGGGACACTGCTACGAAACAAGACACCCTACAATAGTTTACATGGGAGATGCGTCCGCCGAAGAAGATTATGTTTTAGGGGCTTTGGGTTGGGCCGGCACTAAAAATCTACCGATTCTTTTTGTGGTCGAGGACAACAATTTATCAATACTAACCGAGAAGCGGGTTAGAAGAACTTGGAACATATGCGATGTAGCCAATTCTTTTAACGTTAGGGGGTTCGACATTCAAGACAGCCCAACAGGGATAAAAGAGCACCTATCGGATGTTTTTGACGGCCCGCTGCTATTGAATATAAACACGCATAGAAAGTTTTGGCATTCGGGCGCCGGAATAGATGATGAAAATATTTTTGATAGATATGAAAAAGAAAAAAGGTTTTTCGGCGCCAAAGGAAATCAAATTGATTTAAAATCAAAAAAAGAAGTGGAGGACGCATGGGATCGACAGTTAGAGATACAATAAAAGAAATCACACGAGAACATTTATCCGGAGGATCTAAGTGCTATGGCCAATGCCTAACGGCCGTAGGCTGGGTAGGCGGCACACTTCCAGAAATGTATGAAGAAGATGGAATGATCGAATTATCCATGGCTGATGTTGCCGGCGCCGGCATTGTTGTGGGTGCTGCGCTAGCTGGCGAAAAGCCATTTTACATAGTCAGGTTTCAGGGATTTCAGTGGTACAACTCACCAATTATAATAAATTATGCTATGAAATCAAAAGAAATTTGGCAAAAACCTTGCCCCCTGTTAATACGCAGTATTGCAATGGAGGGGGCTATCGGCCCCGTTGCTGGATCCTCTCACCACTCTATATATCAAAGAATGCCGGGTGTTAAAATTCTTTCACCCATGACTCCCAAAGAGTATAAGTATGCCTATGAACAATTTATGCTTGACGATGAGGTATATTATATATCCGAACACAGAAAGAGTTATGATAACACAGAGGAACTAGAAAATACAATACATCAAGATGCTGATATAACTCTTTTTCCAATCTCTATTACAAGATTCGCCGCCGAAGATGCAAGAAAGATCTTGGAGAAAGAAGGCCTAAAGGTAAATGTTATACATCAATTATGGATCAAACCATTTTTGTTTCATGACGAGTGGGCTAGCGCATTAAAAAATTCCAAATTTGGCGGGATTGTATTAGATGATGACTATGAAGAGGGCGCCGCTAGCAGCATCGCTCAGCGCATGATGATGGATGTAGATAGGAAAGTTCACACAATGTGCCTTGAGCCGAGGACAGCCGGCTTCTATCCAACGGTAGACAATTTACCCCCATCAGCCGAAAAGATTGTTGAATTTGTCTTAAGTATAGTGGAGAAATAAATGAAAAATAAGATATTAGTTGTGTATAATACATGCGGGATCAAGTACAACAATCCGGAATGGTATATAGAGTGCATCCAGAGCATGCTGGATCAAAGTCTAGACCAGAATGATTATCGTATCTTATGGTCTTCTTGTCTAAATTCTCCGGAGTGTTTTAAGAGAGTATACTCCGCTTTCAAAGACAAGATATCTTATTGTCTTCATTCTCACCCTTATACGGTAAATATAACTTTTAACAAGGCAGTGCAGGAAGCTGTAACACATTACGGAAATTTTCAATACTATCTATATGTCGATTCTGGTGTTACTTTTGGCGAGCAAAAATACTTGCTGGAAAAAATATACGAGACATGCAAATCACACCAACCCGGCATGCTGACTATCCAGACTGACACAGACGAAGCGCTTAACTCAATCGACGAGAGCAAATATGTATATCAGTCACCTACCCCTCAAATTGTCGGAGAGCACTGTGTTGTCGCTGTCGGAAAAGCATGTAATATTCATGCCCATATATATTCGGATGAACTGTATAGTCGTTACAATTCAAAGGTCGTGCCAGATGTTTTTGCTGCGTACTGCACGGAATCAACCTTTTCCTTTTTAGTTGCCGGCGCAGAACAAAGGTGGCTCATAATGAAAGACGAACAAGTAGTTCACAAAAAGGGTGTCGACGGAGCATCTGTTTGTTCTCCTCATCATTCCATTAAATACAATAATACATGGAATAATCTACTTTATGATCGTGACGCACTGGATTTTATAAACGACAAAGAGGCTTATGATGTCGGTCTAGGTTACGAAGAGTGCAATAATATTATGAATCACTGCCCGGATGCCTACGGGCCAGACGACTCTCCTAAGTATCCGGATAAATTGGCACAAATGATAAATAAATATTTCTTTTTGAGCCAAGATGAGTTGGATTATGATAAAATGATAACAAAATTTATTGCACAAAAATAATGATTTCCACTATAAAAAAGACAATAGATTCTAAAAAGATCGCTGGCATGAAGATCACTGTTCTCGATACCTTCCAAGATGAAAGAGGGGAGATATGGACCATCTACTCGGACAAGCACACCAATCTAAGCTTTGTAGAAGACAAGATAACTATATCTAGATTCGGAGTTTTAAGGGGCTTTCATGGCGATTCAAAGACTGCCAAACTAATATCTTGCCTGTCCGGCCGGATACAACTATCGGTAGCAGATCTGAGAAAAAATTCTATAACCTATGGAAATGTGGAAACTTTTACCATCTCAGCTAAAGACCCCAAGGTCATAGAGGTGCCAGCCGGCTGTATCAATGCTCATTTGTGCCTATCAGATAAGTGTATTTTTCACTATAAATGGTCAGAAAAATATGCTGGACCCAATGAGCAGGTTACTGTATCTTGGAATGATCCTGACTTAAATGTTGATTGGAATATAAAAAATCCAATATTATCAGAGAGGGATAAAAAAGGAACACCAAGCAAGGAAATTTATTTATAGGAAACAAAATGAAGAAACTTAAAATATATATTTACCCAAACTCTCTGCCTCATGAACACGATAAGGAAGACATATATAGAAACACTGTTCCCTTGAGTGAGGACGGCATTGAAAAACACTGCCAACTGGTGGATCCGCATGAAGCCGAGTATTTTTACATGGGGCAAATATCAGATGGAGTAGACTTGCCAAACCCGGACGATTTCGAATACCTCCCAGGAAGAGAAGAAAAGCATATATGTGATATAGAAGGGGACTGGCTTACAAAGAGGCTTCCTAGTTGGCTAAAATCTAGCATCTTAACTATGAATGGTGTTAGGGGGGAATATGTTGAAGAGAATATAAAGATCTTTACTCGCCCGACATTCACTTACCTTCTCATGGATATCATTAGGAACAATAGAGAGGTCAAATACACCTTTAATGGAAATAAAAATTTCAGCTTCAAAGGCTATCCAGATCCTTTTGGGGTCAGGCACAAGATGGCAGAGGCATGCCGACTGTCTGATGGCTCTATAGGGTATGACATAGAATTTAATAATAGTTGGGCCGCCAGATCTGGGCCAAATAGTGAGATAGCCAAAGATTATTGTAAGAAAATTTTGAGAAATACTTTTTCGTTATGCCCGAGAGGCACAGGTGTAGATACGGTTAGATTTTTTGAGTCGTGCTTCTTTTCTAGAATACCAGTTGTTATATCAAATTGCAGAGTATTCGGACAGGAATATGATATAGATAATCCTTTTTATTTTCAGATCGATCCGGATCTAACCGCGAATCAAATGATGGAAAAACTATATGAAATACAGGAATATCCTGTTGTTAAGCTTGAAGAAATGAGTTATAATGCTAAAGAATATTTTGAAAATTATGTAAGAAAATATTTTGAAGATCCGACATTGATGTTTATAGAATGGTTGAAAAAGGAGAAAGTCATATGAAGATAATGGTAACAGGCGGTTGTGGATTTATAGGGCATCACTTTGTTGATCACATAATAAAGACTACAAATCATGAAGTTGTGGTAATAGACAAATTAAGTTATGCTAGCATGGGATTGGACAGGCTCAAGGATCCCGGTCTCCTCTACCACCCGAGGCTTAAGGTATATACGGCCGACTTTACAAAACCTTTCCCGGAAGGCTTACGCCGAGAAATAGGCGAAGATGTTAATGTGATTGTTCACATGGGCGCCGAATCTCATGTGGACAACAGTATTAAAGATCCTGTAAATTGCTTTGAGAATAATGTCGGCGGCACCGTAGAAATGTTGGAGTATGCTAGGAGCCTCTCAGCCTTAAAATTGTTTTTTTATTTTAGTACTGATGAGGTCTTTGGGCCTGCTTTGGGAAATACTGCCTATAAGGAATGGGACAGGCACAAGCCAACAAATCCCTATTCTGCCAGCAAATCTGCTGCTGAAAATATATGCATTGCATATGAAAATACTTATAGAATTCCATTGATGATTGTTAATGTTATGAACGCATTTGGGGAGAGACAGCATGTTGAAAAGTTCATTCCAAATACTATAAAGAAAGTTCTAAACGGAGAACAAGTTTTGATTCATTCATACCCAGACAAAAAAAAGGCCGGCAGCAGGTTTTACATACATGCGAGAAATATATCCGCAGCAGTCGTTTTTTTGATGGAGAATGGTGAGATTGGAGAAAAATATAATATTGTCGGAGAAAGAGAGGTTGATAATTTAGAGTTGGCACAGATTATAGCAAAATATGCAGGAGAACCGTTAAAATATAAAATGGTCGATTTCCATGGCGCCCGCCCGGGCCACGATCTTAGATATGGCTTGTGTGGAGAAAAAATGAAAAACATGGGATGGAAGATACCTGTGGAGTTTGAAGAATCTCTTCAAAAGACAATAGAGTGGACTCTTAGAAATAAAAATTGGCTGGAGGGTTAATGGCGCCCCCCAGTCTTGACTGTCACAGAATTTATGAAGAGTTGACGCACGATATCGCCATGAGACTAGAAGGAAAGAGTATCTTTCTGACAGGCGCCAGCGGTTTCATCGGCCGTTCACTTATTGATTTTATTTCTTTCCTAAATGAAAATATCCTAAGTGTTCCCTGTAAAATGTTGTGTGTTGAACATATTTCTGAAATAAAAGAGACAGATACTTTAAAGACTATAAAACTAAACTTAGTTGAGCCATTTCCTGATATCTCCGAAAGTTGGAAATTTGATTATATCATGCATGCTGCTGGAATAGTAAGCCCACAAGACTACAGTAAGTGGCCACTGAAGACCTTAGAGTTATCATATTTGGGCACCAAGCATGTCTTGGAAATGGCCAACAAGCAAAAAGTAGAATCAATTTTATGCTTCTCCTCTTCTGCTGTATACGGAAGCACAGGCATTATGCCGATCTGTGAAGAATCAATCGGGGCTATATCTCCTTTTTCGGACAGGAGTAGTTATGCGGTTGGCAAAAAAGTCTTAGAAACTTTGTCTTATTTTTATCATTCCAAACAAGAACTGCCAGTAAAGATAGTGAGACCATTCAATATTTATGGAACTCGAATGGGGAAGAACAATGTTATGATAAAATTTATTGATAACATATTGTCCGGAGCGCCGATTACGATATTTGGGGACGGAACACAGTCAAGATCGTTTTGTCACATAGAGGATGCGATCAACGGATTTTTGAGGGTAATGATATTAGGAAAGAGTGGAGAAGCTTATAATATTGGCGCCCCTGAAAACTCTGAAATAAGTATGTTTGACTTGGCGAAATTGCTGGTAAAAATATCTGGCAGGTGCACCGACATAAAGCTAGTAGATTATCCAGAGGACTACCCCAAAGACGAGCCCAGAAGAAGCATGCCGAATGTGAGAAAAGCAGAAGAAGAAGCCGGCTTTTATAGTTCAATAATTTTAGAAAATGGTCTGCGCGCCCTATATGAAGCACATAAAGACAAAATATTTAAAGGAGATAATGATGAAAATTAAATACCCACTAGCAAAAGAAACAATTAACAGTGAAGATATTGATGCACTGTGCGATTGGCTGAAGTCTTATCCAAGACTGACCAAGGGCCAGTTAACTTGGGAGGTTGAGTCCGAGTGGTCCAAATATATTGGGACAAACTATGCAGTATTCAATAATTCAGGATCATCAGCTAATCTATTGATGGTAGCAGCCGCACTTCAAGTCGGCAGAATTCCAAACAAGAAGATCGTAGTGCCATCCGTAGGTTGGGTCACAACTATTTCCCCGGCAATGCAACTTGGACTAGAACCGATTATGGTTGGCCCCGATCCAGAAACGTATGGTATGGATTTGGACCAATTGGAAGCAGTTTGTGAGCGAGACCGTCCCGATGCTGTTATATTTGTGCAAGTGTTGGGCATCCCCCACCATAAAGAGCGCATGCTGGCTTTAAAGGAGAAATACGGGTTCATACTCCTTGAAGATGCTTGTGCAGCACTAGGCGCCTCTTATGCCGACGGAAGTATGGTCGGGACAGTGGGTGACATGTCATCGTTCTCGTTCTACTTTGGCCACCAGCTATCAACGATTGAGGGCGGGATGGTTAACACCAACGACCCAGAACTGTATGAAGCTCTCCTAATGCTGCGCTCTCACGGTTGGGCAAAGGATTTACCGAAAGAATCATATGATAAGCTCATGAATGAACATGACATTGAAGATTTTCATAGCCCATTTACTTTTTTTATTCCGGGCTACAACCTGAGATCAACTGATTTACAAGCATTCTTAGGCCTAGACCAAATCAAGAAGGCTGATTGGGCTGCAACCAGACGCCACGAAAACCACTGTTTATACGCTGAAAAACTCGAAGGATATGTAGAGTTCCAAAGATGGCGCGATAATATCCCTGTTTCGATTTCTTTTGGTGCAATTGCGGACAGTACTGAGCACCGCCGCGAGATCGTAGAGAGACTCGTTGCTAACGGCATTGAAACAAGAATCTTCAGCGCCGGCAATTTAGGCCGCCATCCTTTCTGGACTGGCGCCTACGAAGAGTTTGTTGATGAACTGAGCGATAAGATTCACTCGCAAGGTTTTTTTATTCCAAATTACCCGGAATTGAAAGCTAATGAAATTGACTTTATCTGTAAAGTAGTAAAAGGTGAAATCGGATGAGAATTCTCGTAATAGGAGAGAGTTGCATGGACATATATCAATATGGAAGATGCACAAGATTGTGCCCGGAAGCCCCAGCCCCGGTGTTCGTTCCTAATTGTAAAAAATTTACAAACGGAGGCATGGCCATGAATGTCTACAATAATTTATTATCTCTAGGTTCCAAAACTCAAATCATAACAAATTTGGGGTGGGAGGAGATTACAAAAATCAGATTTATTGATTCTGGTACAAATTATATTTTAATGAGAATGGATTCTAATGATGAAGTCGATAGCTCCTGTAAGTTATCGGACATAAATTTTGAAGAGTATTCTGCTATTGTGATATCGGATTATAATAAAGGTTTTTTGACAGAAGAAAATATTAGATATATCTCGGATAAGCACCCGGTTACATTTCTGGACACAAAAAAGATCTTGGGAGAGTGGTGTAGCAATATTAAGTTTATAAAAATCAATGAAAACGAATTCGAAAGAACAAAACATCGGTTGAGTACAGATCTTTTGGAAAAACTCATTATAACACTTGGCCCAAATGGGTGTATGCATAAAAACAGAATATACCCAGTTCCAGAGGTTATAATGAAAGACGCGTCGGGCGCCGGCGACACCTTCGTGGCAGCATTAGCTTGTAAGTATGTCGCGACAGAAGACATAATAGAATCAATTTTATTTGCGAACCAAAGCGCGACAAAGGTTGTGCAAAAAAAAGGAGTCTCTGTTGTCTAACGTGGTTTTTACCAACGGCTGCTTTGACATCCTACACAGGGGACATATGGAGCTTTTGAGATATTGCAAATCTTTGGGACATGTCGTGGTCGGGCTCAATACTGATAATAGTACGAGGCTAAACAAAGGCCCAGAGAGGCCATATTTTTGCCAAGAAGATAGAAAATTTATGTTGGAGTCATGCAAATATGTTGATGAAGTAATTTTTTTTGACGAAAAAACACCTTTAAACTTGATAAAAAAAGTAAAACCGGTTATATTAGTTAAAGGCGGAGATTATGATCCTAACGAGATAGTTGGATCTGATTTAGCTGAGGTTAGAATTTTTAGTTATATAGATGGATATTCTACCACGAGTATTTTGGAGAAAAGATGAAATATGTTTTTGATATCGATGGAACTATTTGCACAAATACAAATGGTGAATATGAAAATGCAAAGCCACTCAGAGATCGAATAGAGAAAATTAATGAACTTTATGACAGCGGAAATATAATTATATTTTTGACGGCAAGAGGGATGGGAAGGAGCGACAACAGTATTGTGTATTCTATTGCATCTTTTAAGGATCTGACGAAAAACCAACTGGAAGAATGGGGAGTAAAATATCATGATCTTTTTCTTGGAAAGCCTTCGGGAGACATTTACATAGACGACAAAGGAGTGAGCGATGAGTCGTTCTTTGCCAATTAATTTTGTCCCCAAGGGATGGGGATTTGAGAAGTGGATCGTAAATTGTGAGGAGTACTGTGGAAAGCTTCTCTATTTTGTGAAGGGGAAAAAATGCTCTTGGCATTATCACAAATTAAAAGACGAAGTTTTTTATGTCCAATCTGGAAAGATAATGGTCAAGTATTCTTTTGCTGACGATCTTGATAAAGCGTCGGAACAAATACTAACCGCAGGTGATAATTTTCATGTGCAGCAAGGACTAAGACATCAAATGACAGCACTTGAAGACACAGAATTATTTGAATTTTCGACACAACATTTTGATTCAGATAGTTATAGAATTACAAAAGGAGATTAAAAATGAGTAAAGAATTAAATTTAACAGACCAAGCCGTAGGAGCCCTTATGATGGCCTTACAGCAATCCTTATTGGAGCAGAGTGATATTGTTCCGGTGATTAAAGGATTCCGTTTTAGGCTATCAGAGGGCGGCCTAGTGGTTATAAACCCTCCCATCGTCAAGTTGGGCAACCAACCGACCGATGAAGAGGACCATGCCGAGGTATAATTATCACTGTTCCGATTGCGAACAGTATTTTGAAGCCTTTCACG
>Ga0098061_1001134_pt1 | contig 12924 bp, 2 predicted proteins | sample 22_taG_FD_92579 | JGI IMG/M metagenome (GOLD analysis project Ga0098061, IMG submission 92579) | Marine viral communities from the Subarctic Pacific Ocean - 22_ETSP_OMZ_AT15343 metaG | ecosystem: Environmental > Aquatic > Marine > Oceanic | place: Subarctic Pacific Ocean | collected 2015-01-20 | reverse complement strand
CCTACAGGATTTGAGTTTAACCAATCATCTATTAAGTTTTCAGAGCCTTGGTCACTGCGGAAATGGTCCCATAATTTTACAGCTATATCTTTATACTCAGCACCTCTGCCTAACGTTGGTTGCTTTTTCCCATTATCATCTATAATAAAATTATCTGGGCCAATATCAGCAGAGTGTTTATACTTATATCTATAATCATCGTAAGCTTGTTTAGCAACTATCCTCCCTTCTGTTATTTCTTCACTTTCATTATGAGCATAATCACCATAACCTTTGTATTCCTCTTCTAAGTTACGTAGTTTAGTTCCATCCCCCTTCCAGTATTTCTCATTATCTATAGCTCTAGTAATTCTATGATAATGTTTCATCTTAGCAGCTATATGAGCATTAGCTGTACTGTATTCAACTTGGTTCCTCATTATATTTTCATCCCACCCTGGTATAAACTCACGTCTTAAACCTTTACGTAATGAGCTAGATTCTGAAGATAGTTGTTTTACTAATGCTATTTTTTGTTTTTTATTTAAGGCAATACCTAACCTTCTGAACATCATAAGAGTTTGTCTTAAATCTGTTGAGAAAAAAGGTTCTATAGTTTCTTTCTCTACTTCACCAACGAAAGTTCTAATTAAAAATTCCTGCCCGTCTATTGTAATTTTTTGATCTTCGAGAAATTCGGATAACTCTTTCTGTTTTGCAAGCATCTCTGATTTAGTACCCTGCATATATGGTAAGTTCTGTTTCCATTGGATATTATTTAAACTTTTCAAACTAACGCCATCTTTAGAATCATATGGGATCCATATATTCTTTTTATTATAGTGACCTATTTGAGAATCCATAAACCAATCACCCCTTCGTCTTAATGGGAAATAGGTAGTTAATATTGTTTGCTCTAATTGTTTAACTTCATTTTGTAGAGCTGCAGTTTCATATAGTAAACTTATAAGTGTATCTTGGAATTGTTTTAAAGTGCCGTAATCTATTTTTTCACTTGTAGGGTTAAACTGGTTATCTAGTGAAGGTCTTATCTTATCTGCGTTTCCTATAAGAGATCCGGAAGATTGTATAAGCTTATCTATCTGTTCTACTAACCCTTCAGGTAATTGTAATCGACTAATATCTTCAGAAGTTACAGGATTCTCTTTAGTACGTGTGAATATATTCTTTCCTTTATCAGTAGCATCAGCTAATGTTCTTACAGCGTTAATAATCTCATAAGCTTCTGCTATTTCGAGAACATCTTTACTAATAATGGTGTTAAATATTTCAGTAGCGCCCGGATTTATATGGGAAAAATTAGTATCCTGTTTAAAATCTTTTCTATGGTCTATATCACCGAGTCCATCTGCTATTTCTGCGATCTCTTTATATATATCATTTAATTGTTTACCTTGATTTGGTGTAATATCGAAAGTTTGAATACCTTTGGTAAATAGCTCATACATTTGAGGATTTTTTATTAGTCCACTAATATCTTTTAATTGTCCAGTATTAAGACCTAGTTCAGTATGTATCTTAAGTGCTATAGGCATATAAGCTAATGCTTCTCTAGACTTCCCACTTGGGTTAATAGATCTTGTGTATTTATAAAATACTGTTTCAACAAAGTTAATAAGGTAATGCTTATCGTTATCATACTGTTTTATTATTCTGATAGCCTCATCAACTTTACTACCTTTAACTCCTCTTACTTTAGTATCCCTCAGTACTTTTTGGTATTTGTCCAGATCAAAATTTATATATGAGAGATCGCGAACACTCTTCTGTAAATTTTTTAGCCCATCTTCTAGTTCGATATAATCTTTTTGTTTTAGGTTACCTTTATCTATATATGATTGTGAAAGCATATCAAAAAATTCATTAGTCTGAGCAGCAATTAATTGGTAATACCCAGATACAGTATTTAAATAAACATCTTTCTTACTTTCAGAAACAGTAAGTCTACCCTCTAAATATAACTTCCATGGTATATCCCCTAAGTCACCTAAACCTTTCTCTTTTCTTTCGGCCAATATAGTTTTTATACCAGATGGTTTAGAACCTGTATCCCTAGATTTATATATAGGATCAGTCCTCATATAATTTATAACTTCTTCAAAAGTAGGTAGAAAATCTTCATATAATTTCCATACGTCTTTATTTATTCTTTTAGTCTCCCTATTAACAAGTTGTTTATTGTCAAGAACTTGAGACATTACCCACCATCCGGACTTATACAAAGTATCTTTACCCTCTTTATCTGGAGCTGCATAAGAATCTACTTCATCTATTCTTAAATCCTGGTCAGATTTTGTGTACCCATCTCTAACAGCATATTTATTATAGTCCCTAAAAAATTCAATAATTTTACCTGAAGCTAAAGCTTTATTTATATCTTCCTCACTATAAAAACTATCTAACTTATCTAACTGTAAACGTAAAGAAGCAACAGTTAACTCACTAGAATGTCTTTGATTTATTATATCTCTGTCGGTTCCTACTTTATTTAGTACACCCCACTCACGTAGTTTATTCATTAAAGGTCTTAAACCAGCATAGCTATTCAATAAAGAATTTCTCATAGCTCCTATATCTGACATAGCTTCATAAACTTTTGATAGTCCGAACGATGCCCTAGCATGGTTATTAGTAGTCTGGCTAAATTGTTTTAAAGATCTCCAAAGCCCTTTATCTTTTATATTAATCCCTGCTTTTTTTGCGAGTTCTATTAATTGTTTAGGCGATCTACTATTGCCGGGGCTATTACTGTGAACTATATTTTCTATCTGGCCTGTCAGATTATCATTCCTGCTAAATCGAATATCAGCTTCCTTCTGTAATTTAGCTACATTATCCCTAATAGCTTGAGAACTATATATACCAATCCGTGTATCCCCACCTCTAACATATCGTCTAGCTTGGTTTATAAGGTACCGTGTTTCCATACCATCTGCTAAAGGAATACCTAGCTTATCAAAAGCTGATAATATTAAATGTATAAGTTTTTTAATTAGCGAAGTCTCTATTACTTCAATTTGATCGGCTAAAGTTTCTTCTACAGCTTCACTTAAACTAAGGGTATCATTTAGTATTCTTCTCCTTTTCACAAGATTATGAAAGTACGGATCACTTTCTTCAGTATTTTTATATATGTCTTCAAGAATAGAGTTTAATTTTTTAGGTTCTATAATAGATCTTAAACCGAAGTGGCCTATAGCTTCATGAGCTAGTACAGTTTTGAGATGGTCCTTAGATTTTATCTGGTCAGCTATAATATAAACTTTATCACCATATGATATACCTTCTACTCTATCCTTTACTCTTAAACTACTAGGTTGTTTTATACCCATCTTCTGTAGCTCACGAGCATACTTAACAAACGATGGAAATCCTTTCTCTATATCTGTAAGTACTTCTGCGTTATACCAAGTATTAATATCAAATCCTGGAGTTATTAAAGATATTTTTACTATGTCATCTACATTAGGATCATTTATTAAATCTTCTATGGTTTTAAATACTTTTACTTTTGGTTTTACCCTAAGCTTTTTTAATACATTACTTATAGTAGATTGTATTTGTAATATATTTAAAGGATTATCTGGCTTCTCACCCTTTTTTCTAAGTCTCTTCCTAGGTTCATCTTCAGTAGACTCTAGTAATAATGCTACTCCCTCTGCATCAGTAGGAATTTCAACTGCTTCATTATCTATATCTTCAGCAGCTTTTTCAGCATTAATTTCTTCTGTAATATTAAGCTTGCCATATCCAACATCTGTTAAACCGGTTGGCTCTAACTCATCTGACTCTCTTAAAGGTTTTTTCTTTAAAGGCGTTAAAGGTTTTGTTTTGTATAAATTACCTACTAGTACATAATATTGTTGAGCACCTGAAAACATAGCTGTTCGATGCTTCTCTGTTATACCAAGTTTAGGATTACTTAATCGTAATTCGCTAGATATTGTCTCAACAGCTTCCTTATGTTTCATACCATCTGCTCTTAATCCAGCATATCTTTTGTGTATAGCTTTCAATATATTTACTTGACTATCAGGTATATTGGGATTTTTAATAGTCCTTTCTTTGCCTTTTGCTATCCTATCTTCCCTCTTTTCTCTTTCTAATTTTATAGATTTAATTTGTTTTATAAGTTTATTAGAATATTCTTCTGGCTTATTATATATCTCTTCACTATCTATTCTTTTAAATTCCTTAGTATTAGCTAGTCTATCTAAAGCAGTAGAAAATGCGTCACCTTGTTCGTTAATAAAAACTTGTAGATTTGTTGAACCAACACCAGCGTTTAAATTTTCTAGATCAACTTCTCTCACTATCCTTTTAATATATTTAGTTAGTTCCGGCACATCTTTTATATTAACTGCAGGATTATTATCTATAATATCTGCATAGCCTATAAGAATTTGTACTGCTTTTCTTAATTCTTGGAAATTATTTTTGGTTATTAATTTAGGTCTTTTTTTGTTTTTAGCTATTGTCTTACCTTGCAGAGTAGTTCCTTTTAAATATCGTGCATAAAGAGACTGAGTAAAAGTATTTTTTTGTATACCACCTTTTGGTGTTTTAAGAATACCTCTAATTATTCTTCCGTATTTAAACTCAATTTTCCCTGAACCATCTGGGTTCTCCATAGGTTTACCATCTGGGCCAAGTATATAATCGCTAGTTAATGCGTCTAGAAGATCTGCTAAACCATTTCGATTATCGGTAGCTATTGGATGTTTCCCCATCAAATAATGTATATGCAAGGCATCTTTAGTTACATCGTTATATTCAATGCCTTCATTATTTGTTTTGTTTCTTGCGAGATCTATTAATTCTGTATATGCATCCAAGGGGACTTGCGTATGTTCAGATTTATCAATGAGTTTATTTACCCCTCGTATAGAATTTCTATATATCTCTGTTACTTTTTTACCGAGCTTCGGATTTTCTTTTGCTAAGTCATATATTGTTTTAGGAACTACTACTTTAGGTGTAGGAGTACTAGCAAATTTATACACAGATAACTCATAAGTATATTCAGACGGATATACCCACCTATCCAGTGAATATAATCTATCGTTCTTGGTATCCCATAGCTGTGATACTTGTATCTCGGTCATATCTGATTCGGGATCAAGCATATTATAGAACTGGCTATACTGCCTAGGCATTGATAACCACGAATGCCATATCTGTTCAGCTGTTCTTTCTGTCATATGAACACCTTTTTCACCATTCATCGCCTTTACTACTCTCCGCATAGTCTTTTCAGCTTGCTTCCTTATTGTATTAAACTCTCCATATTTTGCGCTATTCCAATTCAATAGTTTTGTTATCTTATCTTGTATCTGCTTAACTGCTTTTGCTTCATCTTCATCATTAGAATCTGCATACTCGTCTGAAATTTCTAATCTAATACCCCAATCTGATATTTGTCTCCCACTTAAATTTTTTATTAATAGTTTAAATTTGGCCTCTGAAGGTTTACCCTTAGCATCATTTATAACACCGGAAGCTATAATTGCTTTATATAATTTAGTACCTAATTTTTGGTGCGTGTCTTCACCTGCAGCAGCCGCATCAACCTGTTCTAAAAAAGCAAACCATTTAGGTCTCTTATCATTAACAAGCGAAGGTGGAACGTTACCATCCATAATAGAATTGTTTAATTCCATAAAGTTTGCTATAAATTGATTATATAATATTGATTTTTGGACGTTATTAAGAGCAGTATCACCATTAAATAAATTACCCGCAGACCAATCAATTAAACTTTCTCCTCCAATATTTTTAAACTTAAACTCACCTTTTGTTTTAGCGTGAGCCTGCTTTAATATACTACCTGAACCTACTATAGGTTGAACTATAGAATCCATATGGTAAGTAAATTCGGATGGGGTTAATTCTCTACCGGATTCTATAGCATGCTTAGCAAATGCTGCTCTCCAATCAAATAATCTTTCTAAGGTTATTTTTTTTCTAGCCCTTGGTGTTCTATATATATTAACTTGTTCTTGTATTATTGATCTAAACTTATCAAATACTGTTTTGTTGTTTCCGTAGTCCCCATCTAAAAAATATTTAACATATACTTTTTCTTGTTCTTTAACTTTACTTCCGGCATCGAAGAATTCTTTCTTGAAAGAATCAAACTTAAATTGTTCTGCAGCTTTACTCTCAACAAATAAGCTAAAGAATTCTGAGTTAAGCATCAACTCTGGAGGCATACTAACTAACTCAGATCCTGTAATTGGTTTTGCTTTATCAGGTACAACTTCAATACCAACATCTGGTTTTTTTAGCTTTTCTAATTTTTTCTTTTTAAACTGACCTTTACTTATTAAATCATTTAGAATTTCATCTTGAAGTTCTAAAGTTAATCCATCGAGACCTACCCCTAATCCTTTTAATTTTTTATTTACTGCCTTTGCCCAGGCTTTATTTAGACCTTCATATACAATAACTTTACCATCAGCACCTAAAATTCTAATTATTTTGCTTAGCTCATTATTAGTTAAAGTTTCTGGTATATCTTTTATAGGTGGTGGTGCAGGTATCCCATAATCTAACGGACTAACTTTTTTTGGACTAGTTTCCTTTTTAAGTTTAAGAATCGGTGCTTCTTGTTTTTTCCTTTTAGTTTTTAAATCCCGCTGTTTATCTTCTTGTATTTTTCGCCAAAACAATGAGCCACTATACCTTTCTTTTTGTTCTTCTTCTGAAAGAGTAAGATCAAATACTACTGGGTTTGGATTAACAATTACTTCTGCCACCTCTACTAATTTTTTAGTATTCGGATCTTCAATATTAGTAAGTATAATTGTTGATACTCTTCCGGTTTCAGGATCTCGATTTTGAATACGAGTTGCTCCGCCTCTCTGACCTAAGTATATATTGTCACCTTTCGGTATATTTGAACCTTTCTTTAATCTATCTCTACCTTGTATGTTTGATTCTGCACCTATATTTAAAATATGTAGACCTGCAATACCAGGCCAGTCAGGAGATGTACGTTTATTAATATTTTGGCTAACAAAATTTGCTACTGTTTCATAATCTGAAAGAGAATCTTCAGGTCGTTCTCCTCGAATAATTGGATCTGTATCTGTAGAATCTTCAACAACATCAGGAGTTAATCTATCAGGATGAATTTCACCTTCTAACAGTATCTCCTTCCTGTATATTTCATCTATATCCATTTGTATAGCGTCAAATTCTTTCTTTAATTTTTCTATGTCAAATTCAATTCCTCTTCGGCTTGATGACGTTTCTACCCCTGCGTTTTCTTCTGCTTGAACAATAGCTAATTGTGCTTCCTGATGCTTAATTCTTGCTTTAATTACAGCAGCTTCTGCTTCGCGAACCGTTTGTGCGTGTTTAAAAAGTGTTGCCTCTTCATCTGGCAAATCACTAAAATTTAATTGTTCTTCAAATGCTTTATCTTCAAGTCTCTTTATCTCATCCATGGCTTCTGCTGAAGTTTGCCTCGCAGCTTCTACTGAATCATCAGTATCAACAACATCAGTATCAACAGGAGTTGCATCAACAACATCAGTATCAACAGGAGTTGCATCCCCGGTTCCAATTAAGTTTTCAGGAACATCTTCATCTCCATCAGTAATAGTTTTACCTTCAACATTAACAGCATCAGTTTCAGTCTCATCTTTTAATTCCTCCTGATTAATAGCAGCTTGGTCAAAATCTGTTTGGCCAGTTAAGTCTTCCTCTTCTAATATATTTCGCTCTTCTGAAGTTTGTTCAGCTTGCCTAGCATCTTCTTCAGCTTGATCTAAATCTTGAGCATCTTTAGTATCTTGTTCATGTTCTCTATCAGTAGGAACTATTTTTAATAAGTCAGTAGGTTCTCCTTTCCTAAGACTAGCTAAACCACCTATCGGTCCACCTATACCAAATCCAGCCCAGAAAGAGTTCCACCTTCTTTTTAAAGTTTCATCTGACAAATTTTCCGTATCGTTAACCCCTTCATCTATACGCATTAATATTTCTTCTTGGCCTGTTTCTGTGATACCTTCTAATATGCCTCCGTATGCAATACCTTCACCTACTTTACCAGCCCGATACCCTAATCCCCCTTTGCCTGTGCCTTTAAGAAACCTAGCACCTATAAATATTTCGGGGAGGGATTCAAGAAGCGCATATGGAAAAGCACCTGCCAATGTTGCTAATCTTGCATTCATGTCACTAGCTTCAGACCCACCTTCTCTTAACTCTCCATATATATCAGCAACACCTATCGCATAACTATTAGCAGCAATAGCACCCATAGCTAATACTCGTTTTGCTAGATTTGCTTCTGCGAGAGTGAAAGGTTTTCTATAAGGTTTTTTTCCTTTACCAATAGGAGCTTTAAATCTATTTATATTCATAGAAGGAGAAATATCCCCAAAGCTTCTTTTATTAAAAAGGGTTGTTACTTCCGACCTCCATTTTTTTGTCCCTATATTTTTTGCCATTTGCCTACCAACAAACATTAATGGTGCTGATATTGCAGCACCAGTTGTAGTAGTAACTGGAGCCAAGGCAGCTGCCACCCCTACACCTATTGACTCTAATACTAATGGCACTCCCTGACCGAGATTAGCCCAAAACCAATCCCATGCGCCCTCAATATCTTTTATTTCACTAGCACTTCTTTCATATGGTGAGGTCTTACGCAGTTGCTCTATGTTTCTATCAACCATAGCCTTACCAGTTTCTTCTGCACCTACAAACTGTAAGGCTCTGCCGAATAATAGTTGACCTACGTCAAGACCACGGTCTAAATTCTTTAGGAATAAATCTAATGTGCTAGGGTCTTGAATCTTGTTGACGTAGTTCCCGTATTCCTGAGGGCTAAGATCGACCCAGCCACCTGTATCAGGTTCTACTCTGTTGTTAGTTAAGAAAGTTTTAGATTGTAATGCTCGTTCATGATCATCAGCAGAAAACTCAAAACCATTCACAAACATCTTGCCAGATCTCGGTTGGTATTTAACCGCGGGGCCTTGAGGTTGGGATTGAACCTGAGGTATAGGGGCACTACCCCCTATTAAACTATCTACATTAAGGTTAAGGTCATCTGAGAATAGTGAACTATCCTCTTGACTATAAGGCATATCTGAAACAGATGTATCTAGCCCTAATCTATCAGCCATTATTTTGCTAACTTACTAAAATCTAAATATGACCCGGCACTTGTATCTTGTAGGCCAGCCTGACCAGATATAATAGCCCCAAAATCTATCTCATCGACATTTACCGTCTTTTGCCTTTTACCATCGGCATCTTTATAAGACCCTAGTGTTAGATTATATGTTTTACCAGTTTTAGCATCTAAATACCAAGTTAACCCCTGATTAGTATCTACTGTTATACGTTTCTTTATATCAGTTGCTGATTCATCCAAACCAAATTGCCCTTTTAATTGTTCTACAGCCAACTCTTTTATCATTTCTAAGTTCGCTGTAAATTTCTCTCCTGATCTTGATATAGCAGTCTCAACAGTTTGTTTGTAGTAATTAGCATCTATAATTTTTTTGAACTCATGATGAGCTTTTTCTGCAGTTACACCAGTAATTAATTTATGGGGTTTTCCATTATTAATGGCAGTGTACTTACCATCAGCTGTTACTTGAAGTTCCCAACTATTACCTGTTGTAGTCTGTAGTACTTGTTGGAGTTTACTAAAGTCACCAGCTGTAAATAAATTCTGTAATCCTCTTAAACCTTGTTGATGCCACAGCTTAGCATGTTCACCAGCTATTAAAGCATCAACTTCTTTAACTTTATCATTAGCTCCGTACTCTGCAGCTATTGCTCTATGTTGATTTAAGTAATTTAAATTTTGTTCTACTATATGTTCTTGCCTTGTTTTAACATTAGTGTATCCACCTTGAGTTTGAGCTTCAGTTCCAGCATTAGATAAATAAGTAACAGCTTTTTGTTCTATAGAACCCCCACCAAATTCCATCCCAGCTTCCGGAGTGTACAGTTCTGATGGTTTATATGCTGCTTGTATTTTTTCATAAACTTGGTTAAACGCATCATTATAATCCTGGCTATATAACTTCATTTCTTTGTCATATAGATTTTTATCTACTTTTTCTGCTGAACCATTATAAGCAGCACCTAACTTATCATTATCTACACCTACTATATCTTTAGAATATTTAAATCTTAACAACCCCATTAATATGCGATCTTCTTTTGAAGATTTTGCATATGAGTCAGCTACCCCTGCTTTTTTAATATCCTCAGATAATGCTGCATATCCAGCTACACCATTTATCATTTCGTTATAAGTTTCTGCAGTTATCCCTAATGGATTATTCTTACCCTTACCAGTAGTACCAAAGTCAGACTCCATGGCCAATAAAGTTAAAGCATGGTATGGATCTATACCTAATAAGAGAGCTTGTTTTTTTGTATATTCGCTAACTTTATTTTCTAGTCTATCTGTAGCTATACTCTCAGTTACGCTCTCAACTCTCTTTGCTGCGTAATCTTTACTTTCTTTAGTTTCAGTATCTTTAGTTTTTAATGCAGAAATATCACTAAAGAATTCTACAGCATCCGGCATAAATCCATCTTTCTTACCCCTAGCTATATTAGTTCTCATATTCTTCGGATCTTCTTTTAGTACTCCGGCTCTCCTTAATTTTTTATAAAGCTCTGTAGGATTTTCTCTAAACTCAGATATAAGCCTAGGGTTACTTGAAAGTATTTTCAAAGCTTCAGGGGATCTATAGAACTCACGAGCTGCATAATCATATGCTGAAATTCCCATTGTCTTTAATTGGCCATAAGGTAGATTTAATTTTCCTACTCCCCAAGGATAGTTTTTATTTGCTACTTCATTTAATAGATTTTTTAATCCAGTATCAGGTCTACGTCTTCCTGATTCATCATATGTTCCTGTAGGATCTTGTGAAATACCGGGTAATTTGTCCCAGCCAAACAAAGGTTTTTTACTTTCTCCCTCTCGAAGTTGCTCTTCAGGAGAAGTATATTCGGAACCAAATACAGCTGTACCAAATTCTTCATTAGTAACTGGACGTTTATCTATATCACGTAAAACTAATCCAGGTTCCCTAAAATCTCTTGTAGTAGGTTCTGTATCTATAACAGAATAATCTTCTGGATCTTCAACTGCAGCTAAAGATTGTGGATTAACAGCACCGAGTTCTGGATTATAATTATAGTCGGGTGCTCCAATTTGGGAGTGTCTTTTTGCAACCTCTCTATTCCTTCGCAGTTCTTCCAGAGCCAATTTCTCTCTTTCATCCGCATTAGCTTGTGCTCTCCCCTCATAAAATCTACTGGTGCCTAATTCCAATCCCGATAATATTCCCATTACTAAAACCCCTGTTAATATTTTAATTTATTTATTACTATGCCGGTGCCGGTGTAAACTGCTGTGTGTCCTCATTAAACACAAACAATTGCGGTTTATTTTTATCCTCATCATCAGGTTTATCTGAATCATCAAAGAATAACCCTGAAGCAGAACCTATAGATTCTTGGATATTACCTGCTCTTTCACGTCTATCCGATTCAAAGTCTCTCTGCAATTTCGCTAATCGTACTTCTCCTGCACTATCAGGTGCGGATACAGGTAATGCATTTACTGCTGTTCCAGTAGCTCTAAACTGTGCGCTTGATGCGTCATCAAAAGCATCTCTAAATGCTAATGCTTTATTCTTTGAAGTTGCTATAGCACCTTCTCTTTCAAGTGCAGCATTAGCTTCACCACTACCTGTACGTCTTCTTTTACGTAATTCATTTCGGAAAGCTAAATCTGTTTCAAGACCGGCTTGAGTAGCTGACCGTCTAGCTACAGTTTGTGGGTCAAATTGATTTAAAGCTATACGTCTAAGTTCTTCAAATGTCTCCACTCTTCTATCAAATAAACTCCTATCTAATTTTCTTTGTTCTGCAAGTCTTGCTCTTTCTTCTTCCACAAGTCGTTTTTCTTCGTCAGTAAGATCAGTCATTTCATCACCTAATATTCCAGATATGACTGACACAAGTTTTTGTGGATTATCCTCTAAATTATTTAAGAATTTACTACCAGTCTTTGCTACAAATCTTTTAAATCTTCCAGCGTCTGTAGTTGATGGTGAATTTACATCAACCTGAGCTTGTCCACTTCCTGATAAATCTACTCTATTTGCATTAGATAATTGCTCAAATCTTGCTCTATTAGCAGCACTATTAACATCAGAAAAATCAGCAGTATCTGGTTGTAAATCTGGTCTAGTAGTTTGAGTATGTGCTGTTGTACCATCAGGAGATACAGGTAGTCGATTTGCATCATTTATACCTGCATTTTGTGTACCTGTGCCTGATAATATTTGACCCGGAGTTGATCCGGCAGCTACACCACGTACAGCATCAATACCACCTTGCGAAAGCAATCTAGCCGTTTGCGTATTTGCTATAGGTCGCATAGCTAAAGGAATATTCGATGTGGCACCTGCTATATTAGTTGCACCAGATGCAACATTGGCACCTCCAGGTTGGAAACTCATATTTTTAAGTCCAGTTATTCCAGAAGAAACTAGTGAAGCAGCACCGCCTATTAAAGCACCTCTTCCAAACTTGCCCCCAGCTAATTTAGAACTTATCCCGCCCATTGCTGCATTTACCATAAACTTCCCTAAGAAACTTGTAGGCATAGCAAAAAAAGCTGGAGCTATAAAAGGTAAAGCCATAGGAACGACAATCCTAAATACTTTACCTAAAAACCCTCCCTTATGTTGAGTTTCTCTTCTTATAGCCAGCGTAAGTGGCTTTAATTTAAATTGGTCAATTGAACCTGACATGCTTATTCCTCCGTTAAATCTAATCGCATGTGTGTATACACATGTTTGAAACCATATCGAGATATAATCCGTTCCATTGCTGGGGAGACTAATCCCTCAATAGCTCGAACACCGT
>Ga0098061_1001131_pt1 | contig 12948 bp, 13 predicted proteins | sample 22_taG_FD_92579 | JGI IMG/M metagenome (GOLD analysis project Ga0098061, IMG submission 92579) | Marine viral communities from the Subarctic Pacific Ocean - 22_ETSP_OMZ_AT15343 metaG | ecosystem: Environmental > Aquatic > Marine > Oceanic | place: Subarctic Pacific Ocean | collected 2015-01-20 | reverse complement strand
TGTACTTGTTATTGCAACAACACAAGATGTAGCAAAAAACTTAGTAAGTAAAGTTCAAATAATGAATGAAAATTTACCGAGTTGGCTGAAAACAATGATAACTACAAACAATAAATTATCATTAAAATTTAAAAACGGCTCAGAAATAAAGGCAATATCCAGTGCATCCACCGGCGCTCGATCAGAAGCATTATCATTATTAATTGTTGATGAAGCTGCATTTATTAGAAATATCGAAGACATATGGATAGCATCACAATCTACGTTATCAACAGGTGGCGCTGCTATTGTTTTATCTACTCCCAATGGTATTGGTAATTGGTTTCATCAAATATGGGTTGATGCAGATACAGGCCAAAATGGATTTAAAACAATTAAATTACATTGGGATTTACATCCAGATAGAGATCAGAAATGGAGAAATGACCAAACAAAATTATTAGGAGAAAGAGGTTCCGCTCAAGAATGTGATTGTGATTTTATATCTTCCGGACATACTGTGGTGGATGGATTAATTTTGCAAGAATATGAAAGTAAGTGTATAGAACCGGTAGAAAAACGAGGATATGACAATGGATATTGGATATGGGAATATCCAGATTATTCAAGAGATTATGTAGTAGTAGCAGATGTAGCACGTGGAGACGGAGCAGATTGGTCAGCATTTCATGTAATTGATGTCCAAGATATAAAACAAGTAGCAGAATACAAAGGCAAATTGCCACCAAAAGATTTTGGTAATATGTTAGTAACTGTAGCTACTGAATGGAATAATGCATTGCTCGCAATTGAAAATGCTAATATAGGATGGGCCGCAGTTCAACCAGCATTAGATAGAAATTATGAAAATTTGTTTTACACATATAAAGATGATGGCTATGTTGATTTAGAAATCCAAATTCGAAAAGGATATGATATAAAAGATAAATCACAGATGGTTCCTGGGGTATCAACAACAGCTAGAACAAGACCATTAATGATATCTGCATTAGAAATGTATATGAGAGAAGGAACTCCAATTATTCGATCAAAACGATTAATACAAGAATTATTTGTATTTGTTTGGTTAAATGGAAAAGCACAATCACAGGTTGGATATAATGATGATTTAGTAATGAGTTATGCAATAGGGTTATGGTTACGAGATACATCATTAAAATTAAGACAACATGGAATTGATTTAAATAAAAGAGCATTATCTCAATTTCAAAAAACAGATACAACAATTTATACTAATACCGAAAGACCGGATAATAATTCATGGGATTGGCATAATGGTCATGATGATGAAAATTTAACATGGCTTCTGTAGTTAGTTATATTTATTAATAAATAAAAAAGATATTATGGCGTCATTAAGAAAACGTTTAAAAAATTTATTCTCTACCAATGTAGTAGTTCGAAAATATGGTAAAGATCGACTTCGGGTTGTAGATACAAACAAGTTACAATCCACAGGTAATTTATCACAATCAAAACTTTATGATAGGTATACAAGATTGCATGGTGCAAATCGCCATAGTTATGGTGGACATGGCGGATATGATTCAAATTATTATATGCAACAAAATCGGATGCAATTATATACCGATTATGAAATGATGGACCACGATCCAATAATTTCATCAGCATTAGATATTTACGCAGATGAATCAACCTTAGCAGATCAATTTGGTGATATATTAACCATTAAGACAAATAAAACTCATATACAAAAAATATTATATAATTTATATTATGACATATTAAATATAGAATTTAATTTATGGCCATGGATTCGTAATATGTGTAAATATGGCGATTTCTTTTTAAAATTAGATATTTCTGAAGAAATTGGAATATTAAATGCACGTCCATTATCATCATATGAAGTTGAACGCCTTGAAGAATATGAAGAACACACCGGCGAATATGATATTAAATTTAGACATTCGTCAGCTGAACACATGGAATATGATGTTTTTGAAATAGCTCATTTTAGATTATTATCAGATTCTAATTTTCTTCCATATGGAAGATCCATACTCGAAGGAGCTCGACAAGAGTTTCAAAAATTAATGATGTTAGAAGACGCAATGCTTATTCATAGAATAATGCGTGCTCCAGAAAAACGTATTTTTAAAGTTGATATTGGTAATATTCCGCCAAATGAAGTTGATTCGTTTATGGAAACTATCATTAATAAAATGAAAAAAATTCCATATGTAGATAAACAAACTGGAAATTATAATCTTAAATTTAATTTAAATAACATGTTAGAAGATTATTTTTTACCTGTTAGGGGCGGAAATAGTCAAACTCAAATCGATACATTACCAGGAATGACTTTTACTGGTATTGAAGATATTGATTATGTTAAACATAAAATGATGGCTGCTCTTAAGATTCCTAAACCATTTTTAGGATATGATGAGGGGGTAGAAGGCAAATCAACATTAGCATCAATGGATATTCGATTTGCTAGAACTATTGAGCGAGTACAAAAAATAGTAGTTTCAGAATTAGTTAAAATTGGAATTATTCATTTATATTCTCAAGGGTTCGAAGGGGAAGATTTAATTGGATTTGAATTAGATTTAACGGCTCCATCGATAATTTATGATCAACAAAAAGTTGCGTTGATGAATGAAAAAATTCAATTGGCTGTTGCTATGAAAGACTCAAAATTAGTTTCTGATAAGTACATTTATGAGTATATCTTTAATATGTCTGAAGATGAGTGGTTAGAAGAAAGAAATAATGTTATTGAAGATCTTAAATTAAGATTCCGACAAAATCAAATAGAACAAGAAGGAAATGATCCTATATTAACAGGAACTTCATATGGTACACCCCATGATTTAGCATCAATACATATGAGTTCGGATGACGTTGAAGATAAAGATACAGGTGGAAGACCACCAGAAGGAATTAAATATGGACAACATAAAAATGAATTCGGATGGGATCCAACTGGGGGGAAAACAATAAAACAACATACTGATCCTATTAATCAAACGTCAACGTTTCTACCCGACCCAAGATTCAGGAATAGACGATCAGCTGTAGCTACAGAAAATTCTGATATTCTTAAGAAAATTAAGAAAAAAGGCCCTAAGATTATAACAGAAGAAAATGGTGAAGATAAAGATTCCGGAACAATGTTAGATGAAAACAATATTTTATAATTTAGATAATATTTATATGAAAAGGAACTGTACACAATTATGAAGAAATTAAAACATTCTAAGTATAAAAATACTGCAATTCTTTTCGAAATATTAGTTAGAAAGTTAACATCTGAATCATTAACTTCAGATAAATCAGTAACTATTGATATAATTAAAAAATATTTTGGAAAGAATACTGCGTTGTCAAAAGAATTACAATTGTACAATTCTTTAATAAAAGAGCAATTTAAATCAGAAGCAAAGGCATTAGATTTTATTAGATCATGTAAAGAAACCCACAATAGACTTAATAAATCCCTATTAAAAAGGCAACGATATAATTTAGTAAAAGAAATATCTAATAATTTTGATTTTAGTCATGTTTCTAAAATCCGGATTGGAAATTATAAATTATTAGCTTCTGTATATAAATTATTTGAATATAAAGAAAGTGAGAATCCTAAACAATTACTTGAATGTAAGGATGTAATTTCCAACCATATTATTATTAGTGAACAGAAAAAATCACTTTCTGATCCAATATTGGAAAAATTTAAAAAGCAACATAAAGATATTCGTTTATTAACTTATAAATTATTAATAGATAAATTTAATAAAAAATATTCAGATAATTTAAATGAAGAACAAAAGAATTTATTAAATAAATATATTACACACGTTAATGATACTACTGCGTTAAAAGAATATATTCGTACGATAATTCCACCAATCAAAAAGCAATTGAAGGAACAAATTAAAAAAGTAGATGATAAAGTAACCAAGATTAAAGTAACAAAATTATCCGAAATGCTTTGTAACGTTGAGACAATGAAAGTTATTAAGGAGTCTCATGTATTATCATTATTAAGATATTTCGATTTAATAAAAGAATTAAAACAGGCGAATATAAAATGAAATCACTATTAAAAGAAATAGAGAATAAATTCATAACTTTAGAAGAATCCAAACTATGTGAAGAATGTGGTATGATCAAAGAAATGTGTCAATGCGTACATGAAGCAACAATTGAAGTATCGCCCGAAGATTTGAGTACAGTAAAACCAGATACCGATCCAAATGATATTATTAAAGTTGTTAAAGAAGACGATTTAGAAGAAGCAAGTACCTCCGGTGGCGCTGGCCCATATGGTACACCAAATGCATTTATATCTAGAAAAGCATATGATAAAAAGAAAAAGAAAATGACATGGGCATCTGTATCTGAAGCTATGGATAAAAAATATGAGACTTTAATTGAGTCATATTCTAAATTTGCAATGGGTAAAGGACCAAAATCATCACCATCGCGTACAGTTAATGAAACGATTAGACAAGTATCAAAAAGGCTTCATGAGATAGAGACATTAATAAATTATACCGGAAAATTAAAAAAAGAATCCGGGATGACACGAGCAGAATATGGAAAATCTACATTCAATGCATTAAATAAAATTTCTGAAAGATTATTAAAAATATCTGAAAGAGTTAGGAGTTTGGGAGAATAACTATGTCTAAACAACTATTAGTAGAATATATACCATTCATACCAACTGATGCATTAAATGAAACTTCTGGGGATTCATATGGTGTGCCAGGAGGAATGGTAGTAAAAGGGGTATTGCAACGCGCTGGAGCAAAAAATCAAAATGGCAGGATATACCCAAAAAACATATTAGCACGAGAGTGCATTCGGTATGAAAAGGAATATATCGATCAAAATAGAGCATTAGGAGAGTTAGATCACCCTGAGTCATCAGTAGTGAACCTAAATAATGTTTCACACAATGTTTTAAAAATTTGGTGGGACGGCGACAATCTAAATGGAGCAGTACAAGTATTAGATACACCGGCTGGCAACATATTAAAGTCGTTATTTAAATCAGGAATAACATTAGGAATATCTAGTAGAGGATTGGGTAGCGTGAAAGAATTGTATAAAGAAAGCGCAGTTGAAGTACAAGAAGATTTTGAATTAATTTGTTGGGATTTTGTATCAAATCCATCGACTACCGGAGCATTTATGCGACCAATGAATGAATCAACTAATAAAAATAATAAAATAATAAACAAATATGGTAAAGTAAATGATATTATAACATCTATACTTTGCGATAATGGAAAGTGTAGGATATAATTATGAATATTACAGCATTAATGGAAGCATTAGAAAGCGAACCTGTACAGGTAACAAAAGAACAGAAAAAAGCTTTTATGGAAGCAATTCGTGGATTTTCTCAATTAGGAGAAGGGGTGTATGGAAAAACTAATTTAAAAGAATTATGTGAAAAAGTAAAATATATGGTTGAAACGGCAAACCACGTAACACTTTCAGAAGGAGATTGGTTTGATGGAATGACTGTTAATCGCAACATGAAAGAAATTGCAAATTCATATAAAGTATTTGAAAAGACAGCACAAGAAATGTCAGTATTAAGAGAAAGATTTGAAGCCGCATTTGAAGACATTGGCAGAGGATTGAATCGATATTTTGAAATGGATTCCTAGGAATGTTGAAAAAAATTTATTATAATATATAAGGTAAGTGATGTCAAATAGTAATAATATGTATAGAAAATTTTTCGGATTTAAAAAAATAAATGAAACTTCTGATTTAGAAGAAGCAGATTTATTAAACAAAATTTCAGACTATCGTGGAGGAGTTTTATATCAATTAATTGATCCAGCAACTGCACCAGATGTTAGAAATGATATTGCGCAATTTGCAGCCAAAAAGAAAATGCATATTATAAAAACAGAGTTTGATGATGCACAAGGATTTGGATTTTTTTATTTTAGATTAGGAGAAGATCCAGGAAAAGAATCACAAAGAATACAAGGATTTATAAGTCAATTACCAGAAGTCCGAAGATTTAGATTTACTACACTTAAACAAGAAGAACCAACAAGAGCTCCACAAGAAGTTCCACCACCACCACCAGAAGATCAAATAATATAACAAGTTATAAAAAAACAACATGAATAAAAAATTAAAGTATCACCAATCGATTATTCCAGGTCATGGAATAGGATCAAAAGTAGTTAACAAAGATGTTAACTTTGCACTTAGAAATTGGAAACGCAAATTAAAAAATTCTAATATTCTTTCAGACCTTAAAGAAAAAAAAGAATATACAAAACCTAGCGTTCGGAAAAGACAACAAAAAAATACAGCCATATATATGCAAATGATTAACGATTTACATATAGTTGATTAGGTTGGATATTTGAAAAAATTAAATTCTTACCGCCCCAGCTTTAAAAGTTGGGGCTTTTTTACTGTTTTCTAGAACTGCCCTATATTTATTGTAAATACGTTATTATTCTATATAGCGTCATAAAATTAATTATTTCTATTAAGATTCCAAATAATCTTATTTCCAAAACAAAATTTAAGGAGAAAACAATGGCAAAATCAGATTTGCTAAAAGAAGCGATTGCGGACGCTAAGGCCGTTAAGGAAACTGCATTAGCAAACGCAAAAATTGCATTAGAAGAAGCTTTTGCTCCAAGGATTCAAAGTATGTTATCAACTAAATTAGCCGAAGACGAAATGTATGAGCATGATGCTGAATATGCCGAAGATGAAGGCATGGAACAACCAGATGCATTTGACGCAGGCGAAGATCCAGCAGCAGTCGACGATTTAGCTGCAGCAATGGGTGGAGCTGAAGGCGATGAAGGATTTGAAGCAGAAATTTCTGCCGGACCTTCTACCGTAACTATTGATGGTGTTGATTATGCACCTGTCGGAGGAGATGAAGGCGGTGAGCCGGAATTTGATGCCGAATCAGAAATAGTTACCGATACCGGTGCTTTAGAAGACTATGGTGAAGAAGAATCAGATGATCTTGAATTAGAATCTATCATTCGTGAATTAGAGGAAGATTTAGACAATTCTGAAAATGAAGCCTATCAGGACTTAACAACAGAAGCTCGTGGTGAAAAAGCAGGCGATGAGTCTGACACTGATCCAGGCGCCACTGATTATTCAGGCAAAGGAATGCGCAAAGGCGATGAGTCTGACACTCATAAAGGCTTAGATGAAGCTTCATGGGAAGAAACAGATGCACAACATATTGATGACTTAGAAAAAGACATTAACTATGATAAAGATGAATCTGCAGATTTCAATATTGATGAAATTATCGAATCAATTCTTTCAGAAGAAGATGATGAAGATATCATTGATCAGGCAGAAGTCGAAGTTGAAACAGAAAGTGTTGAAAAGTTAAAAGAAGCTTATTCAACAATTAATTCTTTAAGGTATACTATTAATGAAGTAAATCTTTTAAATGCAAAACTTCTTTATACGAACAAATTGTTCAGAAATTTCGAATTATCAGAAAATCAAAAAATGACAGTAATTGAAAATTTTGATAGAGCTGGTAATACACGAGAAGTAAAATTAGTGTTTAGTACATTGGCAGAAAGTTTTAAAATGCCAAAAGGCACAAAACGTAGGATTGTAAAAGAAGGCAGAGCCTCAAAATCATCTACGACAACGGCGCCGACTAAACGAATTATTAATGAAGGCAATGAATTAGCTAATAGATGGAAAAAATTAGCTGGTTTACTTGACTAAAAAAAAGAAAGAGGAAAAATAATGGAAATATCATCATTATTACAAGACCCGAATCCAAACCAAAGAAACGCAGCTAAAGGGCTAGTTTCGAAATGGGAAAGAACGGGACTTTTAGAAGGCCTCAATTCAGAGACAGAAAGAGCGGGCATGGCCCAGCTTCTTGAAAATCAAGCTAGGCAACTAGTTAGAGAGCAATCCGTTACCGGTACTGCACAAAACTCTGAAGAATGGTCCGGGGTAGCTCTTCCGTTGGTCAGAAGAATCTTTGCTGAATTTGCAGCAAAAGAATTTGTTTCTGTACAACCGATGAATTTACCTTCTGGTCTAGTATTTTACTTAGACTTTAAATATGGCACAGCACAGCCAGGGTTTACTACTACCGGTGGTACTAGTAATCCTATTCCATTTGGTTCACCAAATGCAGATAACTCCATGTTTGGTGTTACATCTGACTCTGGCGATCCATCAGGTGGATTATATGGAGCAGGACGATTTGCTTACTCAATTAATGAAGTATCAGCATCAGTCTCAGCTTCTATAACTGATTTAGATGCCGTTAGTGCAGCAGCTGCATCAGCATCTGTTAATTATAATTCAGCATTTACTAATTTAGATTTATCACAATATAAATTAATAACTGTAGCAACAGGATCGATGGCAGCTTCTTTTGATCCAACAGCTGTTAGATCATTTATTATAACAACAGGTTCGGGTGCAACACTTACACAATATCCGGCATTCACTAAATTAAGTGGTGGCGATATTCAATTTGTAATGACAGCATCCACAGGAGCATGGGCTGGTACTAGTTATCAAGATTTTGTGTTAAGCTATAACTTGCAACCAACGGATATTACCAGAGGTGACTTTGAAGATCAGGATCCATTTACAGGTACTGCTAAGAAAAGTCTTGGTATCAATCAGGGAACTGATATTGATATACCACAAGTTAATCTTGAAATGCAGTCAGACCCAATTGTTGCGAAAACAAGAAAGTTAAAGGCTGTATGGACTCCAGAATTTGCTCAAGATTTGAATGCTTATCATTCAATTGATGCAGAGGCTGAATTAACTTCAATGTTAAGTGAGTATGTATCGATGGAAATTGATCTCGAGATTTTAGATATGCTTATCAATGGAGCAGTAACGACCGAATATTGGTCAGCTCAAGGTAACTATATTTGGGATGGAGTAAGTAACTTCACACAAAAATCAGCAGGAGCTGGTGGATGGTATAACACTCAAGGAGAGTGGTTCCAGACACTTGGTACTAAACTGCAAAAAGTATCTAATATAATTCATCAAAAGACACTGAGAGGTGGCGCTAATTTCTTAGTTACTTCACCTGCTGTTGCAACTATCCTAGAATCTATTCCAGGATTTGCTGCTAATACAGATGGAGACAAACAAGAGTTTGCCGCTGGTGTTCAAAAAATTGGTGCTATGAATAATAGATATACAGTTTATAAGAACCCATATATGCTTGAGAACGTAATCCTTATGGGATACAGAGGAGCACAATTCCTTGAAACAGGAGCTGTTTATTCTCCATATGTTCCGCTTATTATGACTCCACTAGTATATGATCCTGTAAACTTCACTCCAAGAAAAGGTGTAATGACTCGTTATGCGAAAAAAATCGTTAGACCAGAATTCTATGGTAAAGTTTATGTTCATGGATTGAATACCCTATAATAGTTAAATAGTAAAAATTTAATTAAAGATTTATAGAATTAACAATTGCAATGAGGAAGGGATGAATTTCATCCCTTTCTTACTGTTTTAATATTTATATAAAAGAATAGTATGGGAATTCAAAATGGCAGCACCTAGAACAAAATATTCGATGCAAGTTCGAATTAGGTATAAAGGAAATTTAGTAGATGTTTTAGATAGAATTAGGGCAATTCGAATGGTTTTAATGGTTCATATCGAACAAGATTTAGGTAAAGGAGCAGAATTAATTACTATAAAAATTATGACTCAATATCCTCCTAAACAAGCATATGAAGCAATTCGAAAGTTGTGTACTACGAGGATTGAAACATTGGAACAAATGCAATTTATGGAAACGACTCTTACTAAATTACAATAACCCCTATTGAATAGATAATATTAATATTTATATATAAAAAGGTAACGAATGGATTATAGTATAAGTAAACCAATATGGCCCGGAAGTTCATCATTTAGTCCCGGAGATACTCCGTTTGGTTTTTTTGATAATGATATAATGTTCCAACAACAAGCAGATAGCTTTGCAAAATTTGCTGCGCAATATGTTGGATATCCAATAATGGATGTAGAATTAGTAGCGATTAATTTTTATACAGCATTTGAAGCAGCTGTAGTAGAATATTCAAATCAAGTTAATCAAGTTAATATTACTAATAATTTATTAAGCACATTAGGCATTAATACAGGATCAACATTTTTAACAGATGCAAGTTTTACAGATACATTAATTGGTAGTTCATTATCATATGTAACAAAACTATCAAAAACATATGGTACTGAAGCAGACTCAGGTGGGAATGTAAAATGGCATTCTGCTTCGATTGATATTAGAGATGGGGTGCAATCATATGATGTAAAAACAGCTATATCTGCATCATTGGGTATAATAGTATCTGATTCAAGCTCAATTGAAGTAAAACGGGTATTACATAATGTTCCTCCTGCTATTATAAGATATTTTGATCCATTTGTAGGAACAGGAATGGGTTCTCAACAATTATTAGATTCATTTGATTGGGGTGGATTTTCGCCATCAGTTAATTTTATGATGATGCCAATTAATCAAGATTTATTAAGAATCCAGACTATAGAATTTAATGATCGAATTAGAAAATCACATTTTTCTTTTGAAATACATGGAGATGATATAAAATTATGGCCTGTCCCTGGAACACAAGGAACAGCCGCAACTCCATATTATAAAAATGTTTGGTTTGAATTTATATTTGATGATGTTAAAGATAATGAGGCTATTTTATTTGGAAATAGTGCAGTAATGAAAGGAATAGTTTCTGATGTTTCGAATATACCATATACATATCAAAAATATAGTCAAATAAATGATATGGGCCGAGCATGGATTATTCGATATGGAGCAGCACTAGTTAAAGAAACATTGGGATATGTTAGAGGGAAATATTCTACAGTGCCTATTCCAAACAGCGAAGTAACATTAAACGGCCCAGAATTAGTATCACAAGGACAATCAGAAAAAGAAGCATTAATAACTCAATTACGTGAGTTTTTAGAGAAAATGACAAAAGAGAGTATGGTGGTACGACAACAAGCAGAAAACGATGCAATGAATGAAATATTGTCAAAAGTACCAATTAAAATTTATATAGGATAATATGGCATTATTTGGAACACAGCGAGATGCAAAATTTTTAGCATCTATTAATGCAGAATTATTAAATGCAATAGTAGATACTGAAGTTGAATTCTATAAATTAGTAATAGAACAATCAAATTCAAATATATATGGCGAATCTATATCTAAAGCATATTATGAATCAATATTAATACCAGCATTAATTGCAAAAGAAGGTAAAACAGGAACTATGGATGATTATGGTTATACTTATACTAGAACTGCGCAGTTTGGTATATCGAGAGATATATTAGAAAAAGCAGATTTTTATCCTGAAGTTGGAGATGTAATTAAATGGGATGCTGAATATTATCAACTAGATAATGTAGACGCAAATGAATATTTTGTAGGTAAAAATCCTGATACTTGGCCAAATGGCGATAAATTTGGTTATAGTGTTTCTGTATTATGTGATACTCATGTAACAAGACAAACACCGACAAATATTAGAAAAATGAGATTTGGTACTCCAGATGATGCTCCATCATATAAAGGATATGCATAATGCCTAGATACAGAAGACAAAATATCGATCGGAAAACAAATAAACCCGATTTAAAAAGCACTGAATCTGAAAGACCTGATTTAATATTAAATCGTGCCAATCAAGTCCGGCGCGATGATGATACTGTAAGAACTCCAAAACGTACTGTTTATGATATTGACTTTGCAATAAAATGGTTTATTGAAAATGAAATACAACCACAAGTAGAAGCAGATGGACAACTAATAAAAGTTCCAGTAATTTATGCAAATGGCGAAAAGTGGGATAATGTTAGGCGATTAGGATATCTTCGTGATGAAAAAGGAATGTTACAATCTCCTATTATTGTATTAAAACGAAATTCGTTGGTAGAACGAGAACAACTTAAAAAATTAGATGTAAACAGACCAGCATCTGGAAATGTACTTCATTATCAAGCGTCTTATGATAAACGAAATCGATATGAAGATGACTTATTTCCTATACCACTAAACGATCCAGCAGAATCTGTAAAAATATATACTGTTAACATTCCTGAATATATAGATGTGGAATATGATATGTTAATGTGGACAGATTTTACTACACAAATGAATAATTTGGTAGAACAAATTATGCCATATGGAACATTTGCATGGGGAAATAATGAAAATAAATATATGACATTTATTCGATCGTTAAGTTTCGAGACAATAAATACAGTTGGTGAAGACCGGCTAGTAAGATGTACAATTCCATTAACAGTTAAGGGAACATTACTTGGAGAACAAGAATTTCGTCAATCGACCGTACAAAAACGGTATTCAATAAAAAGATTATCATGGGGATCTGTTATTGATGTAGATAAAAGTGTATTTGATACTACAATTGTTCCACAACAATTAATAGACGCACAACAAAGTATTATATCAGGAAATTCAGTCATTGTTACAGGAGGAGGCAGTACTGCTACTATCGATGCAACTACAATGTCATATTTAACTGCATTAACTGACAAAGCTGGATCGTATTCTGATGCAGATACGATTACGGTGTCAGGTGCCGCAGCACAAAACCCAGTAACTTCTTTATCTGCAACTAAAAATGAATTTGATGTATATATTAATGGACAATATATAGATAAATCAATATATACATGGACGCCTAACTCAACAACCACTCAAACAATAGATTTTAATACTGGATCATTAGGATATATTATTGGATCTACAGATACAATTATAATAAACGGTAGATGGAGTAGCTAATGGGTAGATTATTTAATAGTAAACAATTTCGTACTGATTTACAATTATCAGGATCATTCTCAGGATCATTTCAAGGTGATGGTTCTGGTTTAACAGGT
>Ga0098061_1001130_pt1 | contig 12956 bp, 16 predicted proteins | sample 22_taG_FD_92579 | JGI IMG/M metagenome (GOLD analysis project Ga0098061, IMG submission 92579) | Marine viral communities from the Subarctic Pacific Ocean - 22_ETSP_OMZ_AT15343 metaG | ecosystem: Environmental > Aquatic > Marine > Oceanic | place: Subarctic Pacific Ocean | collected 2015-01-20 | reverse complement strand
CTTGTGCAGAGAGGGCTTTAAAGAGAAGGGAATCAGTAAAGAACTGGCAGACAATAAAGATCTCCTTCAGGTTTATACCGATAGAATCAATAACGAGTTGTCGGTATTTAAGAAGGCAGGGATCTCTAGTTATTTTCTTATAGTTAAAGACATGATGGACTTTGTTAGTTCAAAGAGTATACCTGTTGATATACGTGGATCTTCGTCCGGATGTTTGATTTCATACCTAATAGGTCTATCGTCTATTGACCCAATGAGACCGGACCCCGTATTGGAGTATAAGAAAAGCAGAGAACTTTCATTTGAAAGATTTTACAATGAAGGACGAAACACAGATGGCCACGTATCTCTTGCTGATATAGATATAGATCTCCCTCCAACATTTAGGGATTCGGTTATACAGTACCTGTCCGATGTTTATGGAGAAGAATGTGTAGGGCATATTATAACACACTCAAGATTTAAGGGTAAGGGAGCAATAAAAGAGATATTCAAACTCGTTAAACCTACCTCTAATTACTTTGAGATTGCTAATGAAATAACTAAAACATTTGTCGACGAATCCAAAATCTCTGACGAATTATCAGAAATTCAAAAAGAAGATCCTGCATATGGTATAATACGTTGGAACATAGATAACATCGAAGAGGCAGCCAGGTACTACGAAGAGTATAAGGATATATTTGATATAGCCATGAAGATTGAAAGGATCCCAAAGAACGAAGGAGTTCATGCTGCTGGAATCATTGTTGCAGATCAGCCTTTGTACAACCTTTTTCCCATGAGATACTCTACTAAGATGGGCAAGATGGTTATAGATATAGAGGGGTCTGACATAGAGTATTTGGGCGGTGTAAAGTTCGATGTGCTAGGAGTAGCAGCACTGGAAAAGGTTTACAAAATACAGGAAATGATTAATAAAAAACTAGAAAAGGTGGAATTTGGTATATGAAATTTTTAGATAAGACTATAATTTTAAAAGACTCGGATAATAACAGTGTTTGTATTTTTGTAGACAAGATTGTGTCTATAAAAGAAATTGGTTCAAAATCTTCAGTAACCCAAGTGAACATGATTAACGGAGTAACCCATAGATTTAATAACGAAACAATATGTTCCTTCTTAAGGATGATTAAGATGGGGTGTGAAGGCTGCGACAATGTATAATAAGAGACACTTTATTGTTTACGACATAGAGACTACTGGCCTTGATCCGGAAAAAGGATCTGAAATAGTTCAGATTGCTGCGGTAAAATTAGATTATAGCACCTACAAAATAGATGAAGAGAACCCCTTTGAAATTGTACTAAAACCACAGAACCCTCTGACGGCAGACCCCAAAGCTCTGGAGGTTATAGGGGAAGACCTTTGGCAAAAGGCTCTCAATGATGGAGTCCATCCCAAAACCGCCCTTCGAAAATTCAGTCAGTTTGTAGACTCACACAACACATCACAAAAATTTTGGACATCGCCCATACTTGTTGGGTTTAACAATAGCGGATTCGACAATCCGTTCATAGAGTTTTGGATGAAACACTATAAGATTATAGGTCAAAAAAGAAACGACAAGCCTTGGTCTCATATCTCTTTAGATGTTCTCCCCCTAATGTTTTCTTTATTCGGAAGAGATAACATGAAAAATAATAGACTTGATACATTCGCCGGTCTTCTAGGAATGTCAAGGTCATCGGAAACCCACGATGCATTAGAGGATGTTTTAATTACAGCTGGTATATTTCAACGATATATGAAGTTTGCTAATTTTCAAATGAGGCCCAGGATTAAAATAGAGGAGACAGCATGATAAAAAAACATATAGCATTTTCTATATTAGGACTATCACCTAGGGATGGTCTTTTTACACACACGATGAATGGAAACCATTTTAATTTTAGCAGTTTAAATATTCTACAAATAGGGGCGATTGAAGAACCCACACTAAGATTTAAACTTGGAAGCGGTTGGTCCGATATAGTATTCGCATCCTACATAAATCTGTTTGGGGGGAAACTAACTGTAGTTGATATTAATGAAGAACATTTAAATAACTCAAAAACTGTTCTTAATGATTTTAACATAGACCACGATTTAGTATTGTCAGATGCGTCTGATCATATAAAAAATAATAAACCATACGATGTAGTTTATTTAGATGGTAGTAATGACCCCGAGGAAACAGAACACCAGTACAACTTGCTGGACAAAGATTCAACGTCTATAATTATTATTGATGATTTTAAACTTAAAGGGGACACAATAAAGTTTGATGAAAGGTATTCTGGAAACGTACACTTCGTAACCAACCTGGGTGTGTATGTTGGCTATAACGCCAAGGCTCTAGAAAAAGTTAAAAAATCTGTAGAGAACAGCGACTTAATATTAGACGAATTATTTGAAACTAACCCCCTGAGAGAAGTCAATGTATAATGGTCAAATTTTACAGGATCTTTTTGTAGATAATCTGTTAAGAAAAGAAAAAGGTTTTTTTGTTGACATAGGAGCGGGAACCGGTGGCATGAATAACCAGCCACCCGGCTTTCTTAGCAATACTTTTTTTCTTGAAAAGCACAGAGGTTGGAATGGTATTTGCATAGATAACGATACAGTGTTTATGGAAAGAGCTAAAGAGGAACGAAGTTGTATATTATGTTGTGAAGACCTAATGAAAAAAGATATAAACGATATCCTTTCTGATAATGATTGTCCAAACATAATTGATTACATATCATTCGACGTGGACTCTTCCGAATATCCAAATGCGATTCAAGAAAAAGTCATGGAAGAATTTGATTTTCAAAAATATAAGTTTAGGATAATGACATTTGAGCATAATCTTTTTCAAGCAATGAATACTTCTAGTCAAGTTCACAGCGAAGAACATCAAAAAGAAATTATGGAGTTCTATAATAAATCAAGAGACTTCTTCACGTCTCTCGGTTACGAAATTTTATGCGGCAACGTTTTACTTCCAGGCTTTGGCTTTGTAGAAGATTGGTATGTTATGCCAAGCCTATTAGAAGGCCTCGATTATCAATACCTAAAAAGCGAAAAAGAAAGCATACAAAACTTAGTATATAAAATTCAGGAACACAATGTCCTCAAAGCTTGATATCAACAATGTATCCTTTGAAGATAGCAAGACGTGGAAGCTTATACAGAAAGGCCACACGTCCGGTGTTTTTCAGCTAGAAAGCGATCTTGGAAAACAGTGGGTATCCAAAATTAAGCCACGCAATATAAACGAACTCAGCGCTGTTCTTGCTCTACTAAGGCCAGCATGCTTAGATTCAGGAATGACACAGCAATACTACTTGATTAAGTCTGGTCAAGAACCCCCTCTTAAATTTCAAGATCCTAAAATTGATAGCATATTAGAATATACCAAAGGTGTTCTTATTTTCCAAGAGCAGTTGATGAAGTTTGGAAGCGAGATTGCGTGGACAGATCTGCCTCATATTGAAAAACTTGTTACTGTTGACAAACTAAGAAAGGGTATCGGTAAAAAAGATTCTAAACTAATTGCTAATCTTAGGAATAGCTTCATAGAGGGATGTATAAGAAACGGTTGGAGTTCTGAAATAGCTCATCAGCTCTTTGAATTAATTGAGAACGCTGGTAGATATGCGTTCAACGACGCTCATGCTAAAAAATATGCCCTGTGGTCATACAGAACAGCGTATCTGAAAGCAAACTTTCCTCATCAGTTCTATTGTGTTTATATGACATATAGCAAAATGAAACAGAAGCCAAGAGAAGAACTTTACAATCTAATCAATGAAGCCAGGATGCTAAACGTTACTATTTTTCCACCAATGGTTACTTATAAAAATTCCGAATTCCAAATATCTAATATTAAGGGAACTGACGGAATAGTCTACGGGTTATCGCATATCAAACAGGTTTCTCTTGGTGACATAAAAATTATAAACCAGCATGATATAGAAACTTTTCAGAAACTGATTAACCTGTTGATCAATCCTGATTTGGAAAAAAGAATTCGAATACAAACCCTGGTTGGATTAATACAATCAGGATCATGTGACGTGTATGGTATTTCAAGAGTTTCCATGTTAGGTTTAATTGATATCATAAAAAACCTCAGTGTTAAAGAAAAAAAATATCTATCTCTACATATAGACAGTTGTGTTGATTATAAAGAAGTTAAAAATATCCTATGGACTATATCAAACGATGTCTCCATTAAAAAGAGAAAAGAGTTAGTTCAGTCTGAAGTTAGCATGTGGGACACTGAATCAAAAGACAACCTAGAACAAAACCTCGTTCTAGAAAACCAACTGCTTGGCATAGAAATATCAACTCAAGAGGATATAGTTCTCGGAAAAAGAAGAATGAGTTGCAAGTCTTGTTTTTCTAATTACCAAAACAGTAAAAATAAAAAAGGATTTCTTGTTAGTAGAATCAAAGAGATACGAGAAATAATTACTAAGCGGGGTAGAAACAAAGGAAGCAAAATGGCCCAACTTACATTGTCTGATAGTACTGGATCTATCAAGGTGGCGTGTTTTGCAGAGGTTTACGGGGGATTAAAAGATTTATTAGAGGAGAATCGAATATATGAATTTCAATTAAATGGCACCGGATCAGGCTGGTGCATAAAATCGGCAAGTATTAGTAAAAAAGAGTAAGTATTGGCTATAATATATAGCATAAGAAAATAAGGAATTATTATGAGCAATTTTAACAAAGTTATCGTTACAGGAAATTTATGTGCTGATCCAGAGCTAAAGACTATTGGAGAAGATAGGCACGTTGTAAAGGTTCGATTAGCATCGAATAGAAAATACTCAAGCAAAGGTGGAGAAACCAAGACTGATACGGTTTATCTTGACTGTGAGATGTGGGGCAATCGAGCAAAGGTTATTAATGAATACCTAAGCAAGGGTGACCCAATTCTGTTCGAAGGACATCTAAGGCAGGATACGTGGGAAACAGAGGGCGGAGATAAGAGAACTAAGATCTATCTTTCCATTGAGAACTTTACTTTTATGGGTAAAGCCTCTGGTGAAACCAAGAAGGAGACAAAGGCTGCGTCCACTCCAGAACTAGAAGATGTTCCATTTTAGTGTATAGTCCTTTACAGGAGATTAGTTTATGTCAAACAAACCACTGACACCAGAAGAAGCAGTAAAATGGGCTTTAGATATAGCTAGGGGTCATGGCATGGGAACTCAGCCCAATGTTTTGTCGTCTATTTGGAACGAATGGGAAAAGGTTAAAGATGGTAGCGCAAGGCAACCTAAGCCTACTATTCCTCAAAATAAACCCGAAGAGGATGATTCCTCAAATAAGTCAACCTCATCTACCAAGAAGTTCAAAGGTTTTACCACGGGCAATTAAGGCTTAAGGACAAAATTTAAATAAAGATCGAAGCAGGGACAGCCCTGCTTTGTCTATAATAGGATATATGAAAACCAAACGAAAAACAAGAATACTGTTAGTTGCAGAGTTTAGCCTGTTGAACACGGGCTTTTCTGTGATGAATTACGAAATGCTCAAAAGACTTCATGAATCAGACGAGTTTGAGGTAGCAGAATTTGCTAGTTATATCGGAGATGATGATCCTAGAGTTAACAATGTTCCCTGGAAAGTGTACCCTGTCATTCCTTCTAAGTCAAACAAGCAAGAGATGACAATGTATAACGAAAAATATAGGACGGCACAGTTTGGAGAATTAAGATTCGAGAGTGCTGTTTTAGATTTTAAACCGGATATTGTTTTTTCATACAGGGACTATTGGCACGATGAGTTTATTACAAGATCCCCGTACAGGAACATGTTTCATTACATGTGGTCAGTATGTGTAGACTCTGAACCCCCACATCCGGAATGGTTAAGTACATTCGAAACCGTAGACCTATTGACTTCATATACAGACTGGGGATTAAATGTTCTGAAAATTTACGGAAGTAATAATCTTAATATAGCTGATCACAACACTATGCCCGGAATAGATTTAGAGATGTTTTCCCCTAAAGATAAATCGGATATAAGAGCGAACTTTGGACTAAAGGACGACCTTAATGTTATCCTGTCCGTAATGAGAAACCAACCAAGAAAACTTTTTCCAGATCTAATACGCGGTTTCATGGAAACTTTGGATGATCTTTACAAGAGCGGAAAACAGGAACTAGCAGATAATACATACCTATACCTCCACACTGGTAATCCAGATGTTGGTTTTGATATAGTCGAAGAAATAAAAAAGTACAACGCTTCTCATAAGATACTTTTAACATATCTGTGTGATTCATGCAAGTTCGTTTTTCCATCTTTTGTAAGAGGGGAAATGTGCCATTGTCCACAGTGTGGGAATCTTTCTTGTCATAACCCTAATACTAATTCTGGTGTAACCAGAGAACAATTGGCTAACATATATGCTTGTAGTGATTTGTATGTACAGGTAAGTACTGCTGGCGCTTTGGAGATACCCATAATAGAAGCCAAGGCGTCTGGGTTGCCGACGATAGCCGTGGATTACGCCGCTCCGTTTGAGTTAAACAGGATGGGTGGAGCGTTTGGTAAAATTAAAGTACTAGGTTTTAAACAGGAAGGAGTAAGAGAAACAGGACAATTTAGGGCTGTTCCAGATATTGAACATTTTAGTAAGTTGTTAAGAAAATATCTACTCCTAAGCAAAGATGAAAAACAGGAATGGTCAAACAAGGCTCGTGAAGCGGCAGTAAAACACCATGGAGCTGATTTAACCGCAGATAAATGGGTAGACTTGTTTAAAAAGGCTCCTGTTCTTCCCGAGGGAAGATGGTATAAAACCCCTGACCCTATTGTTGTGGATCCATCTAAAATTCCTTATAGTGAAAATGATTCTACTTTTGTTCGATTTTGTTGTGAAAACTTTTTGCCAAACAAACATCAAGCAAAAACATTTTATCAAGAAAAAAAGATACTAAAAGGGCTATCATTAACCTATACTACTGTTGATGGTGGTGGTGTAGTGCCAACCAGCAGAGAGTCAGTTATGAATGGATTTTCCGAAATAGTCAATAAGCACAATCATTTTGAAGAGCATAGATACAACCTTCTTGTGCTGCAAGAAGATGTTGTTAATCCAGAAATACCATTTAAGGTTTTATAATTATGAAGATAGTATACCTTTCAGTGTACCGCGATGGAACAGGCTATGGGCATGCGGCAGAAAACCTAATAGAATGCATGGACTATGCAGGCTTGGATGTGGTTCCTCTGTGGGCCACCCTTTCTTCTACGCCAGATAATACAACTAAAACAATTGAAAATCTAGAGTCTAAAGATCTAGATAATGTTGATGTAGTTATTCAACAAATTTTACCTGAAGGCTTTTGTCGAATAGAAGGTGTAAAAAATGTGGGACTTTTCTTTTGTGAAACAACCCATTTCAAAGGGTCTAATTGGCAATACTCTTGCAATCTTATGGACGAGATATGGGTTTCAACCGAAGAACAAAAGAAGGCCTGTCAGGATTCCGGTGTTACTGCCCCTGTAACGATTATAGATATACCGTATAATTTTGACAAATACGAGATAGACCTGGAAGAACATAAGGATATAGAGTTTTCAGGATTCGACAACACTTTTAAATTTTATACCATATCAGATATATCGTATAGAAAAAATGTCCTTGGTCTTATCACTGCATACTATTCTGAGTTTTCAAAAAACGATAATGTCTCTTTAATCTTAAGGTGTTATATTAACGGTAAAGACCCACAAGAAACAGAAGAGTATTTAACAGGCTCAATAAACCAACTCAAACACGAGATTAAAAAAGATCCGAACTCATATCCTCCTATAATATTTATTTGGGACAGGATGTCGGATGAAGATATAACCAGACTACACCAAACGTGCGACTGTTTTGCTATTGCTTCTCGCGGCGAAGGGGAATGTATACCAGCATTTGAGGCTGGAGCAATGAATAACTGGGTCGTAGCTCCTGGATGGAACGGCCCAAAAAAGATATTTGAAAACACTGATCAGTTTATCGTGCATGATATTATTGAAAAGCCTGTTATAGGAATGGGAGACTCCTTGTCTCACTTGTATAATTTTGACGAAACATGGTATGAATGTTCGCTTTCTGAAGTTTCAAGAAAAATGAGAGAAGCGTACGAATCGCCAACTGTGTCAGAATCCAAACAGGTTCTAGAGTCCCGTTTTTCATATAAGGTCGTTGGAGATAAATTAAAATCTACTTTAAAAGAGTTAATGAATGGATAAATTTAAAACTATAACAGACAGAATCAACAGAAAGCCTAAGAGTACATATAACATTCTAAGCTTTCCTACCCATGAAGGGTACCAAACCTTGTTGTCAAAAACAGGACACAATTTTATCTTACTAGATAGAGGTGGAGAAAGTAAAAGTTGGGACTCTAGGTATAGAAAGGTTCCTGAAAATTGCAGTATTGTTAATAATTGTTATGACGATTTTGAGCTAGATTTTGTTCTCTCAAACGAAAGGTTTGGTCAGCTACAATTTGCACTTGAATTATCAATGCACTATCGTCTTCCTATTATTCACCTAGAGCATGTTGAGCCACAAAAAGACAGATGGGATGATTCGCAATTTGAATCAATGAAATCTATATACGGACATTTTAACGTGTTTATTACTGAGCATAATAAAAAATCATGGGAATCGCAGGATGGGATTGTTGTTCCTCATGGTATAGACTCTGAAACATTTAACGGATGGTCTTATCCTAAAAATAAAAAGAAATACGTTCTTTATGTTGTGAACCAATTAGAGGGAAGAGATTATTTTTGCGGTTATTCTGAATGGGTTCAAATAAAAGAACGTGTTCAAAGCGTTCGTCCAGACGTTGAGTTTGTCTTGGTTGGAGATAATCCAGGAATAAGCACAACCATTTCTGATGAGCAAGAACTGAATTCGGTGTTTGCTAACAGTCTTTGTTATCTTAATACAACAAGATTGTCGCCAGTGCCAATGTCTTTGCTAGAAGCTATGTCTTGTGGTTGCCCCGTTATAACAACTGCCAACCAAGAGGTTCCTCGTATCATAAACGGAAAAAACGGAATAGCTTCTAATGATGTGGACATCTTAGTAGAGTCCATAGTAAAAGCTTATGATAATCAAAAGTGGGCCGAGTCCCTTGGGGCTAATGCTAGAAAAACAATCAAAGAGGATTTTTCCTTGAATTCATTTGTAAATAACTGGAATAATATATTTGATCAAGCCTACAATATGAACGTAGGAAAATACTTATGAAAAAAATAAACATTCATTGCGGAGAAGACATTAGGAACGATTGTATAAATATAGATACTAGGCCAGAAGCCGGTCTTTCGTGTAATATTCAAGACTCTTATAATCTTCACTTTGAAGAAGGGTCTTGTGACGAAATAATTATTAATCCGGGAGGTCTAGAATCCATATCCAAACAGGACGTGGCTCTTACGGTAGACAGCTGGAAGAAATGTTTAAAAAAGGGTGGGTCAATTTGGATTAATTTCTCTGATGTTAGGCCTCTCTTTAATAAGGTTTCATATGACAGAATGCCACTTGGCGAGCTTGAGTCAATTATATACAAAACTAAATCTTTATGGGATATGAAATCTGTCAAAAGCTTAGTTCAGTTACTTGGACTCTCAGTGTCTTCTACCCATTATACAGATTTTATTGGTGTTATACATGCAACAAAAGATTGAGTCAGAACAACTAGTAGATTTCAACCTACTGCCTGTCGTTATTCTTAATGATAAGTCTAAGTGGGATTACGAAACATCTCAATTAACAGAAATCGTTATTGATTCGGACAAGCTTGTAGTCATGATGGTTGGTTTAAATAAAGACAGTATAGAAAAAACAAGAAAAAGTATTCAATCTAATTTAATTAAAAAAGGGTTTAGTGAGGCAAGGCTTGAAGATATCACCTTCGTTGTGATATTGGATAATTGGTTTAAAAAACTAGAAGCCTCTTCTGACAATGAAAAGAAATGGTTTTCTATAACACATTTGTACTATGATATTATTAGAAAGCGTCAGGATCTTGTTGATAAAAGATTTACACATATTTTATGGTGTCATGACCCGTCTAAAAATAATATAAAACCCTTGAGTAATGCGTGTAAAAGTTCTTATGAGGACAAAGAGAAAAAACTATTGTTTAAAACTAGTAATGATAATGACGCGGTGAATTTTTGCACTTATCTTTCTGGACAAATGTTCCTTACTCCTGAAATGATAGAGAGTAACTCAGACGAGACTTACAGTAAGGTGGTTTCTTGTGAAGTGTAGTGTTGTAATAACCAACTATAACCAAGGGGAGTTTTTAGAGAGATCTATATTAAGCGCGGTAAATCAAGACCTGCCTCGTGACATGTATGAAATTATAATAGTAGACGATGGGAGTACTGATGATTCTATATCTACTATAAATGGAATACTAGAAAATAACGATATGCCTAACACTAACATTTCTTTGATATCTAAAAGTAACGGAGGAACAGCTTCTGCCAGAAACGCTGGTGCCTATGCTAGTCATGGAGAGTTTATATCTTTTTTAGACGCGGACGATGAGTATTCTCCATATAAGCTTTCTAAGTCCCTTGAGGAAATAGAGCTTTTTCCTAATGTTGGGGTGGTTTATTCTGATTATATAGAGGATGGGATGAACGGTGAAAAAAGAGCGAATTTTAAATTCCCCTTTGATATGGAAATGTTAATAAGCCACTGCATCGTTTCTACTAACTCTATGGTTTCAAGAAATGCCTTCTTAAAAGTGGGAGGTTTTGATGAATCAATAAAGGGTTGTGAAGATTATGATATGTGGTTAAGAATAGCAACGTCTGGTTATATGATCAGACATATTCCAGAAATTTTATTTACATACTATTGTCACGAAAAACAAAAAACATCTACATATGATATGAATAAATGGTCGGAAGAAGAAACCTTCATAAGGAACAGAATTCTTAAAGGAGAATATTTTGTACAAAACAAAAGAAAATTCGATAACTAAAGGTTTTCTTCAAGATGTATATAAACCAAGAAAAAGTCTTGGTGTTATATTGGACAATCTAGGGCAGAACCAGGTAGCATTTGACGTCCTATGGAATATAGAATCGTTCCTTCCAAGCTCAACTGAAATTGTTATATTTTCTCAAGATTGGAACAGGCCTGTAATAACACCTCCAACTGGGGTTCATCATATTACTAGCCTGTATGGTTACCGTGGCAACGTAGTAGCGTTTACGCCACAATCTGTAGACGATTGCTTGAGATGCGGAACAACAGATTCCGTCTTATGGTATATATATAATCCACATGAAATCAATGCGTCGTCGCCTGAGTTTATAGAAAAGATCATGTCTAATGATAATATTATTAAAGTGTGTAGATCTGAAAATCATAGAAAATTAATCAATAATCTCTTCCCTTATGCTACAATAGAGGAGAAGATTATAGGAAATTTTGATATTAAAAGATTAATAGAGGTGCTAGATGCCGTATAAAAATAAAAAAACATTAATTGAAGAAGCTGTTGCTGCCGGGCATAATGCTGATGACTTAAAAAAACTAAAGAGAGAAGCTCTTTGCAAACTTTTGTCCAATGAAGATTGTGATGGTAAGCCAGTAGAAAGACCAGAAAAGTATTCCGTAAAATGGTCTAGCTATATCCTGTCATTATTTGAGTCTGACGAACTTATTGAAGAAATGCCAACCTGTGATGGGCTTCGAAGAATATTTAGATTAGTAATAGGAAGTATTGCTAGTGTTGACATGGGGGTTATCAAAACCCCTAGCATACAAGATCCATCTGCTACTGTCAGGTGTGAGATAGGATATCAAGATCATGATACCGGTAACTATATGATGGTATCAGATGTATTCGATGTTAATTCAGAGAATACTCCTTGGCCTTATTGTAAAGCAAGTGTTGCTACAGCAGCTACTAAAGCAGAGGCTAGGGCTTTAAGAAAGGGCCTAGGGCTAATTAAGGTTTATTCTTCAGAAGAAATGCATCAGGGGTTTGAAGCAGCTGAGCAGTCTATTGGCTTTTCTACAAACGACGACGGAACTCGTGCAGCTTCAGACAGCGCAAAGATAGCCATAACGACCTTAAGCAACAAGCTTAATATAGACACTAGTAAGTTGTTGGATTTTATGGGACTCAAGGATACAGATATGCAAAATCTAAGCTATGACGAATCACATCATGTCATCGCTCTCTTGAACGAGTTTTCAAGGGGGTCAAAGAATGGCGGACAAGAGGTTCCAGAAGAGCTTATGAGTGAGGCTATTTTTTAAATGGAAGCTGAAACCAAATATAATCCATCTTATAAGATATATAAACCTAACTTCAAGGATTCTACAAAGGGGGCGGCAAGCTCTTGGGAGTGGAACCCTAATACAGGCAATTTCTTTCTTACAATTGCTAAACAGTCTGGACAAAAAAGCGAGGGGGGAAAACCCACCTTCGCATGGAAAGAAAATTCTGAAACATTTAAACTTGGTGAACCTGACTTATCCGAGATACGCCTCGTCCTAAAAGGAAAGAAGGATTATCTTGGACAGTCCGATGGCACTAAAGGCAAGGGCCTGTTCCATCAAAACAAAATGGGCAACAGCATCCTAAAGATTTATAAGATAGATAGGGGTTGGGGTATGGAGCTAAGTTGTAAAAAGGGCGATGTTAGATTTTGGGGAGGCCATCGTCTTTCAGAAGGTGAAGCAGAATTCCTATCGTGCATTCTTGAAAGATGTATGTGGGAAATGTTTATCTCTTAATTATTTTATTTCTACTCTACAACCATGCATCCCAGGTCCCATACAGCACCTTCCATGCCTTCGCATCCCATTTGGGTAACCTTTTTTAGGATTTCTCCACTCTCTTCATCCCTACAGCAACCTTCGCCTTTTGCTGGTTCTTCAACTCCGATGTCGGTGTCATCGCCGCCTTCTTCCTCACCACACG
>Ga0098061_1001126_pt1 | contig 12959 bp, 8 predicted proteins | sample 22_taG_FD_92579 | JGI IMG/M metagenome (GOLD analysis project Ga0098061, IMG submission 92579) | Marine viral communities from the Subarctic Pacific Ocean - 22_ETSP_OMZ_AT15343 metaG | ecosystem: Environmental > Aquatic > Marine > Oceanic | place: Subarctic Pacific Ocean | collected 2015-01-20 | reverse complement strand
GAGAAATTATTTGTTTGATGTTGAAATGTACACACATTTAAAACTTACAACAGCTACAACATTTACAACTGGTGAAAAAGTTTCTGGTGCAACTTCAGGTGCTACTGGAAATGTATTAAGTATTTCTGCTGGTACTACACAGGTTATAACAGGAGCAACTCAAGCAAATCCTGGTGTAATTACTTCAACTTCTCACGGATTTAAATCTGGAGACGCTGTTTATTTTATTGGTGTTGCTGGTATGACAGAATTAAATAGTAATACCTATTATATTAAAAAAGCAAGTGCAAATACTTTTACATTACACGATTCAGCTGGTGTTGATATTAATACATCTGGATTTGGAGCTTATACTTCATCTGGTACAGTAGCAGCAGCTACATTAGTAGTTTATAATGTTGATGGAACCTTCCAAGCTGGTGAAGTAATAACAGGTGCAACATCTTCAAATAGTGCAACTACTAAAGCAAATTTATTTGGTAATCAAGCAGCTCAAGTTAAAGAATTTGGACAAGTTAAACAAATTGGTATGGCAGGAAGTCCAACTTATACTGCTGATACAGATTTAACTAATACTTATAGCGACCATTTTGAATTAACAGGTAATGTATCTGTTGCTAATTCAGACGCAACTTTAAATGGTAAAGGTACTCAATTTACAACTCAATTAAAACCTGGTGACCAAATTCAATTTACAGATGACGCTAACTCAACTGTAACAGGTATTATTGATAGAATAGAATCAAATACTTTAGCAGAATTAACTGCAAATGTTGGTGGTTCGGATGTAACTACTGCTGGTATTGTTACAAGAACAAGAACAAAATTACAAGGTGCTGATAAAAATATTTCTTTATTTAAATTACCTTATGTAACAGTTAAAACATTAAAAACAACTTCAAATTCAGGTCAATCAGATACAAACTTTAATGTTAGAAGAAACTTTACTGCTACATTATCTTCAAATGGTGACGCAACTATAACAGCTGGTACAAATGAAATATTTGCAGCTCAAAATGATTCTGATTTTACTGTAACTATAATGACAACTGGTGCTGGTAGTACAGGTGCTGTAGGAGATGTTGTAAATACTTCTGGTAATAACCACGAAGGAGACGGTATATTTAATTTAGGTGGTTCACCTACAGGTAAAACTTTAACTTTAGATTTTGGTGCAAATTTTAATGGACATAAAGTAAAAATTTTAGCAACTATTGCTAGAACAGTAGCAAATTCTAAAACAAAAACTTTAAATAGTGATTCAACTGTAAATATTACTTCACAAGCAATTATTGAATCTGGCACTATTGGATTATCAAAAGCAGATATTTACGCTTTAAGTAATGTTTATATGTCAAGTGGTTTTGGTGCAACTGCTTCAGCTAGTGATACAGATATTACAAATAGATTTAATTTAGATAATGGACAAAGGGATAATTTCTATGATATAGGAAGAATTAAATTAAAACCAGGTGCAATTGTTCCAACTGGACAATTATTTGTTAAATTTGATTATTTCTCACACGGTTCTGGAGATTATTTTGATGTAGACTCTTATTCTGGTATTGTAACTTATTCAAATATTCCAAGTTATACATCTGATACAACTGGAGATAAATATGAATTAAGAGATTGTATAGATTTAAGACCTAGAGTAGATGACGCTTCAACTATTAATAGTGGTGGAACGGAAGACCGTTCTTATGATGGTACTGGTGCTTCAACGATTGATGTTGTAGAATTTGGTACGGATGTAACTGGTGATTTAGAATATTATTTAAGTAGAATAGACAAACTTTTCATAACAAGAGAAGGAGCATTAAAAGTATTAAAAGGTGCTTCTGCATTAAATCCATTAGAACCTGGTGAGTTTGATGACCATTTACTTTTAGCAACTTTAGAAATTCCATCTTATACTTTAAATACCGATGAAGTTATAATTGAAAAAGAAGATAATAAACGATTTACAATGAGAGATATTGGTCGTTTAGAAAATAGAATTAAAAATATAGAATATTACACTCAATTATCTTTATTAGAAGCTGACGCTCAAGGATTACAAATACAAGACAGCGATGGTTTTGATAGATTTAAAAATGGTTTCGTAGTAGATAACTTTACAGGTCATAATGTAGGTGATGTAGGAAATAATGATTACAAACTTGCTATTGATAGAGGTAGAGGAGAAGCTAGAACATTATTTAATGAAGATATAGTGGAATTGGAAGAAGTAGATGATGATGGTTCAGCGATTGTTGCTGCTGATAGAACAGCAGCTGGTTATGCTACAACAGGAGATTTAATAACTTTACCTTATACAGAAACAATTGTAGTACAACAACCTTATGCGACTGGAACTGAAAATTTAAATCCATTTTTAATATTTGATTGGATAGGAAATATAGATTTAGATCCACCTTTAGATGAATGGAAAGAAACTACTGTTGCTCCAGAAATTGTTGCAAATGTTAATGGTACTTTTGACAACCTTGCTAGAGAAAGAGGCTTAGATAATACAACTACATCAGAAATTCCTGTAGGAACAGAATGGAATGAATGGCAAGACCAATGGACAGGAAATCCTAGAACAAATACAACACAAGGTGGTAATCAAAGAATTACAACAACCGATGTAGATGTAACTCAAACAAGAAGTGGTATAAGAACAGTTATAGTTCCACTATCAGTTAGACAAAGTTTAGGAAATAGAGTTATCTCGGTTGCTTTTGTTCCATTTATAAGAAGTAGAACAGTTACTTTTGAAGGTTTCGGATTGAGACCAAATACAAGAGTTTATCCTTTCTTTGATGAACAAGCTGTAGCTGCTTATGTAACGCCTGATGGTGGTGCTTTAGCAGGAAATTTAAATACGGACGCAAATGGATATATTAAAGGAACTTTTGCAATACCTGATCCTAATGATACAAGCAAACCTCGTTGGAGAACAGGTAAAAGAGTTTTTAGATTAACAAGTTCATCTACAAATACTAAAACAGCGTCAAATATTGCAACATCAGCTGAAGCTGATTATGACGCAAAAGGTTTATTAGAAACAGTACAAGAAGCAATTATTTCTACAAGAGAAACTCAAACAGTAAGACAAGATGTATCTGGAAATAGAACAACAACTAGAACGGTTAGTAGAACCGTAGAAAATATTGGTAATGCTGTAGACGGTAGTGAACAACAACATCCAGATCCATTAGCACAAACATTTATGATTAATGAAGAGGATGGTGTGTTTATTACAAGTGTTAATGCTTACTTTTCTACTAAATCAGCAACTATACCTGTTAAGGCAGAAATTAGAAATGTTGTTAATGGTTATCCTGGAGAAAAATTATTACCATTTGGAAGAAAATGGTTAAATCCAAGTTCAGTTAATACAAGTACAGATGGTTCAACAGCTACAACATTTACTTTCCCATCACCTGTTTATTTAAGAGAAGGTGTTGAGTATTGTTTAGTTTTATATTCAGATTCAAGTGATTATAGTGCTTATATTGCTAGATTAGGAAGTACAACTTTAGATTCAAGTAGAACGGTATCAAAACAACCTGCGGTTGGAGTATTATTTAAATCTGCTAATAATACTTCTTGGTCTGCTGAACAATTTGAAGATTTAAAATTTGATTTAAATAAGGCTGTATTTACAACTAATACAACTGGTACTGTTACATTAGCAAATAAAGCAACATCTACTAGTGCAACAAAAATTTTAGCTTCAAATCCAATTAGAACATTTAGTGGAACAACTAATATAAGAGTATATCATAAAAATCACGGAATGCATATTACAACTGATAATGTAACTATTTCAGGATTAAGTGCTGGATCTTACAATGGTATTGCTCATTCTAATATTAATGGAACATATACAGGTATTTCAAATATAACTTTAGATAGTTATGATGTAACTGCTGGAGAAGCTGCAAGTTCAACAGGAGATGTAGGTGGTGCTGAAGTATTGACAACACAAAATAGATTGTTTGATGTTTGCCAATTACAAATAGGACACGTTACACATCCAGGTACAACAGTAACATCAACATTAAGAACAACAACTGGTAGGTCAGTTCACGGTTCAGAAACACCATTTAGTTTATTGTCTGCTGCTAGTGCAAAATCAGTAGTGCTTGGAGATAATATTTTCTTTACAGAACCACAAGTGGTTGCAAGTACAATTAACCAAACAAATGAAATGTCTGGTAATCAATCAATGTTTGTAAATGTTTCTATGATAACTACAAACGCAAATGTTTCACCGATTATTGATTTAAAAAGAATTAATGCAATTTGTGTTTCAAATAGATTAAATAATCCTACAGTATCTTCAACAGATACATTTACAGGAGATGGATCAACAGTAGGATTTACTTTATCTGGTTCTCCAACAAGTGTCCATTTACTTTCAATTAAGAAAAATGGAGATAAATTGGCACCAGTTACCGATTTTACAGTTTCAGGATCAACTTTAACAATGGTTTCTGCTCCAGCAAGTGGTTCAAAAGTGGTTGCAAAAATTACTAATACCGTAGATTATGAAGATGATACTGCTGTTGAAGGTGGTTCATCTGCTGGTTCTTATATAATTAAACCAGTTAATTTAACAAATGCTTCAACTGCTTTAGATATAAGAGTAGCTGCAAGTGTTAGGTCTTCTTCATCAATTAGAGCATATTATAAAATAAGTGGTGGTGATGAAACAAGAAGAATTGAAGATATACCTTATACAGCATTTAATACTGATGGAACTTCAGATTCAAGTGTTGTACCATCAACTGGTGACCAAGTTTTAGATTTAGATTTCAAAGATTATAAATTTAGTGTATCAAATTTACCTGAATTTACATCTTTTCAAACTAAAATAGTATTTAAAGGAACTAATTCATCTTATACAGCTAGATTAAAAGATTATAGATGTATAGCATTGGCGGTATAATATGGCAATTAATAGATTAAGAGTAACAGGATTTGATAGTTTAGTTAGAGATGTTAGTAGTAATGCAATTATTAATACAAATAAAACTGATTATCAATTATATATGGCTAGAAGAACAGCAACAATAAGAGATAGAGATATGATAAGAAATTCTATTAGAGAAATAAATAATCTAAAGAGAGAATTAAGAGAAATAAAAGACTTACTAAAAGGAGTAATTAACAGATAATGGCTGTAAGAAGTGTAGCAACAACAAATACGTTAGAAACGTTTAGAACAACGTTTAATAGTCTTGCTAGCACAGATATAGGTGATGTAGCAACACTTACTACTACAGCTACATCTATTGTAGGTGGAATTAATGAGTTAGTAGGTTCGGTTGCAGGTGGTTTTACTTTAAGAGATTCTACTTCTACAGTACAAACTATTGAAGGTGGAGCAACTTTAAATGTTGCAGGAACATCAAATCAAACAACAGCTGTAGTTTCAGCAACTGATACATTGACAATAGGACTTGCTTCAACTGTATCAGGATTAACTAGTATAGGTGCTACAACAATAACAGATGGTACAGCTTCATTAAATACTGGTGCATTGACAGGAATAACAAATATAACAGGTACAGGAACACTTAATATGACTACGGATGTTCAAGTTAATGGGGTTTCAGTATCATCAAAAGCTTTTGCAATTGCTCAGGCAGTAGCATTAGGATAATTATAAATATAGAAAAGGGATCAATAAATGGCAAACGATTTTAAAAGATTTACAGTATCAAGTGCTACAACTAGCACAGGTTCATCTGCTGACGCTTTGTACACTTGTCCTTCTGGAGGCAGTTCAGCTGCATTAGAAAGTATTGTAATTGGAATAACTTTATCAAATAAAACATCTGCTGGTATAACTGGTAGTATATTTTTAGATGGTTATGACGGTGTTGATACTTATATTGTCAAGGATGCAACAATTCCTGTTGGTTCCTCTTTAGAAGTAATGGCAGGTAATAAATTAGTGGTACAGAATAGTGGATCAGGTGCTGGAGATGTTGTTAGAGTATCTGGTGGTACAGCAACAGCTTTAGACGCTACAATATCTGTATTAGAAGACGTATAAGGATAATAAATGGCATATATAGGAAAATCACCGAGTACAAAATTCTCGGCTGCACCTAAATTAGATACCTTTACAGGTGACGGTTCAACTGTAGCTTTTGATGTAGCAAATATTATACCTGCAGGTGGAGAAAATGCATTACAAGTTTTTGTTAATAACATAAGACAAAAACCAGGTTTATCAAATGCGTTCACGGTAGGTAATGATGGATCAAGTGATTTAAAAAGAATTACTTTTACAGCTGCTCCTGCAGCTTCAGACGAAATTTATGTAATTACTCCATATGAAGCAACTAATATTAAATCAGTAGGAGATGGAGCAATTACTTCAGTTAAAATTGGAGATGACGTTGTGACAATGGCAAAATTAAATTTAACTTATGATAATAGAACAACGGCAACTGGTGATGGTTCAACTGTTGCATTTAGTATAAATAGTAATAGAACAGTCAATGATGTACTGGTTATTGTAAATGGACTATGTTTAGTACCAACTACAGATTATACTATATCAAGTACAACTTTAACTTTTGTAGCGGCGCCAGCGGCTTCGGCAGAAATAGCAGTAAGGTATTTACCAAAATAGGAAAAAATATCCAAAATAGGATAAAATATCCATAAATAATAATATGAAAGAGGTAACATAATGGCAATACAAAGAATAACTAAAATAGGAACTAAACCTACAGCAGGTGCTAGAATAAAAATTGTTTCTGGTCCAAAAAAAGATGAAGATTATGTAAAATTATCAGCTGGTACAGTTTATGACCCAGCAGATGGAGAAGATTCTAGAGCAGTTAATACTACAACTGGTTATTTTGGTACAAGAGTAACAGATTTATAATAATAAAATTTATAAAACAGGAAGAATAAATGGCAATAAGTAAAATCAAAGAAAAATCAATAGAGGATAATGCAGTTACATCAGCAAAAATAGTTGATGGAACTATTGCTGATGCTGATGTTAGTCCAAGTGCAGCTATAGCTCAATCAAAAGTATCTGGTCTTGCACCATCATTATCTAATTTATGTACAACTGCTACAGCTGTTTCAGCTGATGTAGGTGATATACAAAATAATATTGGTCTTCTTGGTTTTAAAATGGCTGTTAATGATGGATTAACTGTATTTAACTTATTAAATGGTGTAGTGGATGAATTCCACGATGAAAGTGGTACGGATGAATCAGAAGGTTCTAATGATACTTATAATTCATCAAGTGATTATTATGTTAATAGTACGTCACCAACAGGTGTTTCATTTTGCACACCTGCTAGTTTCTCTGCTGGTTTTGGTAGTTTATCGGTAACTGAACCAGATACTTCAACAGCAGGAACTAATCCTGCACCAGGTTCTGGTACAAATGCTAAATTTACAGTACCTGCTGGTATGACAGCTGCAAACATTTATGTTTTTGGTGGTGGTGGAGGATCAGGTTATGGTGGTTGTAATTTTAAAAATAATGGTGGTGGCGGAGGTTATTCTTCAGGTGCCCTTGCTGTGACACCAGGTCAAGTATTAGATGTAATTGCAGGTGAAGGTGGTCTTACTGAAAGTGCAATTGGTGGTGGTCCTAGAACGTGTTCCCCTGCACCTCTTACTTCTGGTGGTTTCTTTGGTGGTGGTGAATCAACTGCTGGTGGAGGTGGTGGTATTGCAGGTGTATTCATAGAAAATTTTGATTGGGATGCAGCTGAAAGTTCTCCAGGTGAGGCTCCAGACGCATATATTATCGCTGGTTCAGGTGGCGGTGGTGGATATGTAGGTCCTGGTGGTTCTGCTAGCTCTGGAAGAGGTGGTGGTGCGACTGGTGGATCAGGTGGTTTTGGTGGCTACGGCCCTATGGTTTCTGGTGGTGGAGGTGGTTCTCAAACTGCTGGTGGTAGTGCAGGTAGTGGACCTCTATTTAGTGGTCAAGCAGGTAATTTATTTAAAGGTGGTAATTCTCCTAGAGGAGGCTCAGGCGGCGCTGGTTATTACGGCGGTGGCGGAGGTGGAGGAAGACCCGATGGTGGTGGACAAGACGGAAATGGTGGTGGTGGATCAGGTTATTTTGGTCACCCACAGATTACAAGTGGTAGCACGTGTGGTAGTGGGGCAGGCACATCTGCACCAGGATCTCCTAGTCCTTTTTATCCAGGTGCCGAGGCAACAGATGATCCTGCAAACGGTTCACCAACATCAACAGGTGGCGATGGCACACCTACTACAGGTGTGGGTGGTGACGGTTATGTGTTGATTTCAGGTGCTGGATGTACTCCTACTCCTGCAACAACAACATCCACAACATTAATATCATCAGCATTTACAGCTGCTTCAGTTCCAACGAGTGCTAGAATAGTAGTATTTGAAGAAAATGTTGGTACCCCAACATTAAATACAGATATTATTGCTTATGCGTCCAGAGATGGTGGTAGTACATTTACTACTGCTACATTAGCTGATAGTGGATATGTTACAGGAGCAAGTGGTCAAAGAATTTTAACAGGACAAGCTACTATTTCAGGACAACCATCAGGTCAATCAATGAGATGGAAATTAGCTTTGGCTAATAATACAGTAAAAGTTCATGGAGTATCATTACAATGGGCTTAGGAGAATAATATATGGCATTAACTAGAATACCAGCAACAGGAATTAAAGATGATGCAGTTACATCAGCAAAAATTAAGGATGCTGAAATTGTAAATGCAGATGTAGCACCAAACGCAGGTATTGCTGATACAAAATTAGCAACAATTACAACATCAGGAAAAGTAAATGTTTCTGCTCTATCAGGACCAGGTAGTACAAGTGTATTTGCCGCTGGTGATGGTAGTTGGGGTACTATAGATACTTCTCAACAAGACGCAAATGCTCAGAACATAGGTCTCCTTGGTTTTAAAATGGCTGTTAATGATGGCCTTACAGTATTTAATTTAGTAGATGGTGTAGTAGATGAATTCCACGATGAATCAGGAACGGATGAAGCAGAAGGATCAAATGATACATACAATTCAGCTGAAGATTTATATGTAAATTCAACAGGTCCTCAAGGAACAACAATGGCTTATTCTGCAGGATTTGGAATCGATTCAATTACAGAACCAGAAACTTCGGTTGCTGGTGATAACCCAACACCTGGTACAGCAGAATTTGGAACATATACAGTTCCAACAAATCTGACATCAGCAGTTATAAAAGTTTGGGGTGCAGGTGGAGGTGGTGCTCCTACTAGTACAAATATGGGGGGTGCAGGTGGAGGATTTTCAACAGGAACATTAGCAGTTACTCCAGGACAAACTTTATATGTAAGTGCAGGAGAAGGTGGAATACAAGGTGGTGTTGCACAATATCCAGCAGGAATTGGTAGAGGTGGTAGAGGAGTTTCAACACCTAGTGGTGGAACAGGTGGTGGAGGAGGAGCTGGAGGAGTTACTTCAGCTGCTTCATATCCACAAGTATCTGCTCCTACGATTTATATAATGGCAGGTGGTGGAGGTACTGGTGCAGCTATGCATACAGGTGGTCCTGATAATTCAGGTTATAGTTATGGAGGTCCAGGTGGCGGTTTAACTGGTGACGCAGGACTGTCATCTGGATTAAACCCTGGTCCCGCTACATCATTTTCAGAACAAACAAGTAAAAGTAGAGGAACAGGTACAGATCCAGCTGCTATGAATTGTGGTGGTGGAGGCGACCAAGAACAAGGTGGTGAAGGTGGTACCGTTGCTGAATATACAGGACCAGCTGGTGGTGGAAATGGACAAAGCGGAGCTGCTTTCCAAGGTGGAGACGCTGTTTGTGGTGGTGAATCACAACCAGGTATACTTGCTGGTGCAGGTGGTGGAGGCTATTTCGGTGGAGGTGGTGCAGCTTTTGGTGATAACTTACCAAATAATACCCAGGAAGCTGGTGGAGGTGGAGGTGGAGGTTCGTCTTACTTTGGACATCCACAGATAACATCAGGTTCAACAGAAGAAGGTGATAGGGCACCTGATTCTGTGCCAGGAACTGACGCTAATAAAGATTCAGGAGGTGACCAAGACCCAGCATATTCAGGACTCCCACAATTAGGCCCGCTGTGCCAGTATAGAGTAGGAGAAGGTCCTTCAGGAGGTCCTGGTCCAGGAATTAAAGGACAACCAGGATATGTATTGATAACAGGATCTGTAGCTGCTACAACTTTAACAACAAACATATATTCAAATGCTTTTACTGCTGGTTCAGTTCCCACAGCTGCTAGAATAGTAGTATTTGAAGAAAATGTAGCAACACCAACTCTTAATACAGACATTATTGCTTCAATTAGTAGAGATGGAACAAATTATACAAATGCTACATTATCAGATTCAGGATATGTAACAGGTGCTTCAGGACAAAGAATTTTAACAGGCCAAGCCACAATATCAGGTCAACCATCAGGCCAATCTATGCGTTGGAAACTGGCGTTGGCTAATAATGCAATTAAGATACACGGCGTGGCTCTACAATGGAGTTAACGCATGGCAATTACAAAAATTAATAAATTTCCAGATGATATAATTACTACTGGTGCAATTAATAATGTTGCAAATGCAGATATTCATCCTGCAGCTGCTATAGCTCAATCAAAAGTATCTGGTCTTGCAACATCAATGACTAATTTATGTGCTAGTTTAACTGGTGCTTCTAATGAATTAACAAGTGCAAAATCTAATGTAAGTCTTCTTGGTTTCAAAATGGCTGTTAATGAATCTTTAACAGTATTCAATTTAATAGATGGTGTCGTGGACGAATTCCATGATGAGTCTGGAACAGATGAGGGAGAAGGATCAAACGATTTATATAATGCAACTTGCGACTATTACATAAATGCAACAGCACCAGATGGATTAACTGCAACATCAACAAATATATTTTCAGAACCTTTTGCTTCAACAAGTGTCGCTACAAGTGCTAGAATAGTAATATTTGAAGAAAATGTAGATACACCAACATTAAATACAGATATAATAGCTTCTGTATCCAGAGATGGTGGAAGTACATTTACTAATGCAACTTTAACAGACGCAGGTTATGTAACAGGTGCTTCAGGTCAAAGAATACTTACAGGTCAAGCAACTATATCTGGACAACCTAGTGGACAATCAATGCGTTGGAAATTGGCATTGGCTAATAATGCAGTAAAAATTCATGGAGTATCATTATCGTGGGAATAGGAAAATAATATATGGCATTAAGTAAAATAGAAGAAAAAGGTATTAAAGATGAATCACTTACATCAGCAAAAATAGTTGATGGAACTGATGGAGTAATAAATGCTGATATAGCTCCAGGTACTGCTATTGCTGATACAAAATTAGCAACAATTTCAACTTCATCTAAAATTAATTTTTCTGCTATAGCACAACCTGGTAGTTCAAGTGTATTTCTTCGTGGAGATAATACTTGGGGTGCGGTAGATGCTACAAAAGATTTAACACACGCATATAATATATCCTTATTAGGTTTTAAAATGGCTGTTAATGAAAGCTTAACTGTATTTAATTTAGTAGATGGTGTAGTGGATGAATTCCACGATGAATCTGGTACAGATGAATCGGAAGGATCAAACGATACTTATAATTCAAGCGAAGATTTATATGTAAATTCAACAGGTCCTCAAGGTACAGCAATAGCATATTCAGCAGGATTTGGAATTGCTTCAATTACAGAACCAGATACTTCAACAGCAGGAACTAATCCTGCAGATGGTACAGCTACTTTTGGATCATTTACAGTTCCAACAAATCTGACATCAGCAGTTATAAAAGTTTGGGGTGCAGGTGGAGGTGGTGCTCCTTCTAGTACAAATTTAGGGGGTGCAGGTGGAGGATTTTCAACAGGAACATTAGCAGTTACTCCAGGACAAACTTTATATGTAAGTGCAGGAGAAGGTGGAGACAATGGTGGTCCTGCAGCTTATCCAGCAGGAATTGCTCAAGGTGGTAGAGGAGTTAGTTATCCACACGGTGGATCAGGAGATGGAGGAGGAGCTGCAGGAGTTACTACAGCTGCTTCATATCCACAAGTATCTGCTCCGAATGTTTTTTTAGTGGGAGCTGGTGGAGGCTCTAGTGCAGGTATGCATGGTGGACCACAACCAACTACTTATGGAGGTCCAGGTGGAGGTTTAACAGGTGATGCAGGATTTTCAGCTGGTTTAGACCCTGGTCCTGCTACAACATTTTCAGAACAAACAAATAATGCTCCTGCCACAGGTGCTTCTGCTCCAAATGCAAATGGTGGTGGTGGAGACCAAGAACAAGGTGGTCAAGGTGGAGATTCGCCAGGAGGAGATGAAGGACAAACAGGAGCTGCTTTTCAAGGCGGTGACGCTGCTGGAGGTGGAGAAAGTAATCCAAGTTCAGGTCCATTTACAGGTGCAGGTGGTGGAGGCTATTTCGGTGGAGGTGGAGCTTCCTGGGGTGAAAACTCACCAACCCAAGAAGGCGGAGGTGGTGGAGGCGGAGGTTCGTCTTACTTTGGACATCCACAGATAACATCTGGTTCAACTGAAGAAGGTGATAGAGCACCTGATTCTGTGCCAGGAACTGATGCTAATAAAGATTCAGGAGGTGACCAAGACCCATTATATGCAGGACTCCCACATTTAGGCCCGCTGTGTCAATATAGAATAGGAGAAGGCGCTCCAGGAACAGGAATACCAGGAGGAGACGGATATGTATTTATAACAGGATCTGTAGCTGCCACAACTACAACAACAAACATATTTTCAGAACCTTTTGCTGCTGGTTCAGTTCCCACAACTGCTAGAATAGTAGTATTTGAAGAAGATGTGGCAACACCAACTCTTAATACAGACATTATTGCTTCAATTAGTAGAGATGGAACAAATTATACAAATGCTACATTATCAGATTCAGGATATGTAACAGGTGCTT
>Ga0098061_1001113_pt1 | contig 13012 bp, 19 predicted proteins | sample 22_taG_FD_92579 | JGI IMG/M metagenome (GOLD analysis project Ga0098061, IMG submission 92579) | Marine viral communities from the Subarctic Pacific Ocean - 22_ETSP_OMZ_AT15343 metaG | ecosystem: Environmental > Aquatic > Marine > Oceanic | place: Subarctic Pacific Ocean | collected 2015-01-20 | reverse complement strand
ATAATACCAGACCCTCAAGCCCGTACTACAATCATGTATGACTGCGTAATAAAGAAGGACACTGGCGCTAGCCAATATCCCTCGACTTAATAAAACTTTTCCAAGAAAAAAAGCGCCGACTAGACACTTTAATTCAAAAGTTTTTTGACTTAAAAAACTCCAGCAGATAGTCTGCTTTAAAAAAAAACAATGGGAAAAAAAAGTTCCCGTCATTCTGGACGGGAACCTAGATGTCATGCTCGTGCTTGGATAACTAAATCCGAGGCGTTAGCGATGGCTTTGCGGCGGTCGGTCGCACCTGCTTTCAAGAACAGTTTAGCGATAACGCTACCGAAAGGTACACCAGCAAATGCTCCATCAAAAGAGTGTGGCATAGTGAACGCTGTACACTTAGCAAGGACATCAGCATGATACTTTACAGTATCGATGAACTCATTGCATTCAGCGAGCAATTCTTCGCACTCAACGATGATAGCGACTCCACCCTTTGACGCTTGGATGAACTGCATAGCAGCCATAACAGCGATAAGGACATTGGTCGCCTCTTCTTGCGTTTGCGGTTTCGGATCATCTCGGTCGATAATCAAAGAAGTAACTTCTTTGAACGACCAATTAGACCAACGATTAGCAATCGCTTCAGACGCATTTCGAGCATTGACAACGGTGGAAGTAGTAGTAGACATGATAGTCTCCTAATTACCGCTTGGTTGCGAGAGGAAAAAAAACTTCTCCTACAAGAACGCACCGATAGCGGTACTACTAAATGTAGTCAATGTTCAGTTATGACGGACAGCAAGGACGATGCGATGCCGAGGTGGTGGCTACCCATATAGTCACATCCGCAGACGCACTGATAGAGGGATAGATAACACCCTTTCCTGATTGTATGAAGGGCAAGCCCTTCATAGTTATACAAGGCGTTTGGATATTGGCAAGTTTTATAAGTGCTTGGTATTAAAGGACTTACGAGCGATTATCTGGAGGGGCTTCACCCACAACCACAACCCCCTAAAACAATATAAGGACTTTTATACTTCGCCCTCTTTATATTATAAAACAATCCTCCCCCTAATATCCCCCACACTCTCAACAATAGAAAGAAAAAGTGTATTCACTTGTAAGGGAATATTTTAAAAAGAAAAAAACCGTGAACAATAAAAACAAAACAAAAAAAATTATAAAGAATTTATACAGAGCAATTGCTAATTTAGACCAGCTCAAACTTCCTTCCCCAGAAGGAACAGGGGCGTGTTGTTTCGATGCCCAAAATCCCGACTGGGAAGACAACTGCTTAGATGGAGTCTCGAGAACGCCCTGCGAATGGGCGGGCGGTACATACCAAGGCGACAATTCTACTTGTTCGAAAAACCCCTGCAGGAGCGTTTACCCAAGAGAAACCCGTGAACAATACGCTAATTTGTACCAAGAAAAACCGGGTGTTAACCCAATAAGTATGACAGGCTCATGCTGCAATCTAAAACTCAAAACTTGCATTAATGATCATGTAGAAATGAAAGATCCGTGCGAACAGTACGGTGGAGTGTGGAGTACTGAAGGCTGCACGTCTAGAGATTGCATTGATGAGGATGAGGCGAGACATTGCAAATGGGCTGACAGATGCACTACATATGGACGAGGCCCCTCGCTAATAGACCAAATGAGAGCTTGCCGAGAAAGCAACGGAAAATGGGGTTTAGGATTCTGCCCACCATATGAACAAATTTAAAACCCCCTACTAATATTAACACCACCAAGAAGCCGTCAAGCCCTTTCTACTAATAAGAATACGATTAAAATGAGAGAAAAAAATGAGAGATGAAACAAAAAAAATTCTAAGAGAGATCCTAAGTGACAATCAACAAGCAGGAGCCAAAACTTTAAAGGATGCCTTACGTAAAAGAGCGAGGGCTGGATATGGTCCAGACCAAACACTTGATCAATATAACAGGTGTATGAGTAAGAAGATATCGGCCAAATGCCATCAAACATGCCGGGATATCCACAATCCCCCTGATATGACTCCGATGATTTTCCCTTCCAAAGCATTTAAAGAATGTCTAGCGAGTTGCGATTGCCTAAAGTGCAGAGACGAATACAATTGTCGTAAAGAAACGTATCTTCCAGATGGGGGAGCCATTCCAGTAAGTTGGGAGAGAGACCTCTTACAATGCATGGAGAAAGTACCTGGCTGTACAAAACCCCCAAAACCAAACATTACTCCAGACTCAAAAGGTTTACCCGGTGTTAACCCAATAAGTATTAAGTAAGACCAAACAAAGTGACCTTCCCTCTTATAAATAAAACTTACAAAAGTTTCTTTCCGTCTGGCTTATTAAAGAAGCGCTCCGTCGGTCATGATTTATGGGATCTTGTTGAGGACGAAGAGACTGGCGAATGGATTGAAGTAAAACGCCCCCACTCCCACCAAGGGGAGCAGTATGAAGATGAGAACTCCATGGGTCCTTCTGGCAAACAGTGTGAAACCCCTTCTGATTATTATGAATGTATAGAGAGGAGGGCCGAGTTAATGATAAATTATATAACGCTGCTAGCCCAAGCTCATGAAGCTGGTTTTTCTTTTGCTAACCCATCATTAAATACAGAGTTTGAATGTGATTTTTTTGACTATGTTGATGAAGATTTTGATGAGGATATAATTGATCAGTATTTGTTTTTTTGTATGGGCTTAAACACCATAATCAGATGTCTTTTTAATTTTAACTTCTGTCCTCCTAGACCCCCATCAGGGTGTTGTTGTCGCGATCATACTGTTAATGAGCAAATAGCTGTTCTTGATAAACTTATAGAAGAAAAGGGTGAAAATATTACAAGTCTGGATATAGAGAATGTTCACCAGGGGTTCACTTGTCATCATGTACAGGATGAAAGTTTGTGTGTAGGTGAAGGTTTTGAGTTTTTTGCAACTGACGAAGGGGATACCTCATGCAACTGGGGTCCCTAACTAGTTACTACAAGGTTGTGTATAATATATTGTGAAGAATGCAAATCTCAAAAAAGCATTAAATAGAGTATCTGAAGCGGGATACCCCACCATGGCCTGTTGCCTTGACGCTGAACCCGGGTCATACTGTGATGAGAATGATAGTCAACAGAAAAAATGCAAAATGATGAATCCCTTTCAATGCCTAGCAGCTGGAGGGGTAGCCCAGGGGTTTGGAAGTAGATGTAGTGTTTTACCAGGACCAGGAGGACCCGGAGAAAGAGAGTCTTGCTGTGACGGTGTCGTAATTGAAGATGTTTTCTGCGCATGCTGTCATGGTCCGAAAGATAGACCACGCTGCAGAACGCTTTTTGGTCCGAAAGATCTTGTTGATGCACGGTGCCAAAATATGGGTGGAACATGCCAAGGCGACGGTGCTAAGTGCGACCAAATAGAATGCCCTATAGACGGTGGCGGTATCGACCCACAACCAGGTAGATAAACTTATAAATAGAAATCAATATGAAAAAATTTCCAAACATAGATTACGTTTTAAATATGATGGCGAAAGCGGACACAGAGATTCCTGGCGAACAGACTGGTCAATGGGAACCCGTCAAAGAAGAGCAAGACATACAAGATATTGTGGATGTAGAAGACTATGCTGACTGTATCAGATATGCGGAAAAGGACCGATTATCAAGATGTATCGGGAGATGTTTGGATGAGCCGGTAGACAACTGGTTACTTCCTGACTGGGCAACGCAGAATCTGTACACTATCCGAAATTGTCGCAGGCAATGTTATTGCGCGTCTTGTAATCAACAGGCTGATTGCATGAGAAGAGCAAACGTAAATGAGGGAACGGTAAAAATTAAATTAAGGGAGTGTTTGGCTACCTTTGGTGGACTCTTAAGTTGTATGAATGTACTTCCTACCCCCTCGATTTAGGGTATAATATAATATGAAAAACAATAAGAAAAATAATAAAACAGAAGGTTCTCACCATTACGTTCTCCCCCACTGGATTAAAATTAAAGGCAATGGTTGCTCCCATGCCAATTGTGAGTACGGCAGGCCGTATTGCGGCTGTGCGATTAATACAAGACCTGCCGACCTTGAGTACTATGATCCTAATGTTTCCGAAGAAGATTGCCCTGAGAATCTTCGCCTTTGTAGGCGACCGTTTAACCCCAAAGCAGCCTGCAATCGAGGCGGCTGTGGATCTAGCTCTAAGTCCCACCGTTTACAACACGAAGATTATATGGATAATTTGTATCGTAGGGTGTTTGCCGATGAAACAGCTCGAACAATCCGTACTCCTTGTTCACAAAGTAAAGGTGTACTACCCACTGACGCCAGTAGTCATTCTGGTCCAGTGGGAACTCTGAATCATTGCTGTGTTTGCGATAGTAAAAGTAAGCAATACGCCTGTCAAACACTCGCCCCTATTGTAAATCGTGGAGACACTGCGAGAAGAAAAAAAGAATGCAGAGAAACCGGGGCGAAATATGGGCTACCTAGCCATCACGTAATTGGATCAGATTGTGGAGAAGATGGACATGGAAACTGTAAACATAACTGTTGGCCTGCTCCCCCCGTATCACTTTAATATAGTAGGACAATAAGATATATAATAGGGGACCTTTCGGCGGGAGGTCCCTTATCTTTTTATCCTCATCTTGTAGAATGAAAAAATTTTGAGAATTAATTAAATAAAGGTTCGCGCCGCTTGGTGTATAAACTAGTGATGAGTCTCAAGAAAGCTTTAAATAAAATTGTAGCAAGTTACCCTCCATGGGACTTTCCACCTCTCTCAGAAGAGGATCAGCAGTGGTTGATAGAACAAGAGTCGGAAAGACAGTACATAAATTACCTTAAACCTCTTGGCTTTGGAGGCTGTAAAGTTACAATGACGTGCAACCATCCCGTTCATAATCAACCTATACTCCACGAATTCAATGTACCCCAGCCGGTATGTTCTAAGATTCAGGAAATGGTGGAAAACCTTAATCCTCCGGATCCTACAGATACTCCTACAGATACTGATCACGGTTACGCAGAAACAGTTACTGTCCCAGAATGTCCCAATGTAAACAAAAACCTTTGTATACTGTTTCAAAATTTACGGGGGGCTAAAGATGAATTGTGGCGGGTTGAAGGAAACATGGATTGGTTAGAATTGAGACAACATATAGTAAACTTTATAAGATTTTTACTTGATAATTGTGGACAATTAGAAGAGAATGAGCCTGTTGATGAATATTCTGAGGTACCCGACGAATGTATGACATCTAATGAGGAATTTACTTTAATGGCTTTGCTAGGTCGTCTGGAGCAGATTGATCATCTACATGAGAGTTTGACAAAAGAGATAAATCATTGGCGAAACGTTATTAATTGGAATATAAACAGGATGGTAAATTGCGCCTCTTGGCATCAAGACTATGGGGGTTTTGGAGTTGAAGAACCAGCAAAAGGCGAAGGTTGCTGCCTGGGAGGACAAGTTATAAATGTTCCCCAAGTCTGGTGCGAAATCTTAGGCGGAACATGGGGCGATGTCCAAATGGGATGCATGGTTGTGGAGTAGACTAACACGACATTTTGTTTAAGAATAGGGTATACAATATATAGACGGAGAGTAACATGAATTTTAAAAAAGCATTTAATATTATCGCTGCTTCTAAGATAGATTTAGAAAGACCTGCACAAAAGCCTAAGCCTAAGCCTGACGGCAAAAAACCTGAAGACGAGCGAGGTTTAGGGGCTTTAGGAGATCTTACTTGGGGATGTTATCCACACGCAAACACTTGTGAACTGGCTTGTCCAGGAATGGAAAATCGATGGTTCATGTTTATGCAAAGCGAAGACGGGTGTGATAACGACGGACTTGTTAAGGTTCCGTTGAGTTTTAGCGGTACAGGAAGCTTTGAGATGCCCTGGAGGCTAGAACAAGGATACCCAAGTGATCCAAGCTATCATTGGGAAGATGGTGATTTTGAACCAACTTCAGGAGTAGTGACAGTTTCAAGCGGGTCTGATAACTATATTATTATGAATGTCAGGGATCATTTTGGTGGACCCTGGTGTGATCTATGGGGCGGCGGCAATTGTCCCGAAAGCAACGAAGAAATGGCCAGGTTAATACTAGACTTAGAGTATCTACCAGCTGGAGTAACGTGGAATCCTCAGAATATGGCAACTGATCCATCTCATGGCTTTTGGGATAACCTAATAATAACGATTACAAACGTAGACCCACACACAGGCCCAACAGTAGATAAAAAAACATATTGTGAGCAGAATCCACAGGCACCAGGATGTAAATAAAAATGAGTATCAATAATAACTTCCTTAATAAGCTGGCTTCAACAGGACAATCCGGCGAAGTGCGACCTCTTTTACGCCCTCGAATGATAGACTGCACGACTGTAAGAAACCAACTTGATGGTATCTCGGAAAAATTGGCAAAAGGTTTGCCTAAAGATAAACCCATAGTCATGCAGGATCTGATGAGAAGAGCGTCTGTGATATACTCTGGTGATATTCTCAAACAATTTCTTCAGGAACTTAAGAAGATCTGTGAAAGAAAAGGGGGAGACCCTCGAAAAGCGATAGATGATGCCGCTAAAAGATACGAGAGAGACCTACGCTGTATTAACGAGTGGAATGTAGGTAACCCCAGGATACCTAAGCATAACTATTATAATAAAGTCCTGCGGTGGCTGAATACGGGAGCGGGAGGCCTATGCGCAAAAATAAAGAAAATGCAAGAAGTCCTCTCCCCTACCGAGCAATTTATTCAAGACTCTATAACGCCAGACCAAGATTTGAATAATATGGCAGTATGTCCTCAAGGAGTATTTGACGACGCCTTAATTGCGCTTTCAGAAATAGTAAGCGAGGAAACTCTGGACTTGGTTGGGGGCATCCTATTAACATTAGCGACGACGCTTGGGGTGATTGCAGCGGCAGCTGCAGCATGGCCATTAATATTTGGAGGTGCGGCATACACCGCTGCTGTGCTAGCAGCAAGAGGTGTTGCAACTGCGTCAATTGCAGCGTTAGTGGCGGCAGGATTAATTACAGCGGAGGATGCGGCTGCTGCTAATGGAACAGCAGACGACTTGGTTAATGGAATTGATTCGTGTCTAGACTCCACAGACATCGGAGTTGAAGAACCAGCAAAAGGCGAAGGTTGCTGTAGGGATGAAGAGAGTGGAGAAATCCTAAAAAATGTTACCCAAATGGGATGCGAAGGCATGGAAGGTGCTGTATGGGACCTAGGATGCATGGTTGTGGAGTAGAAATAAAATAAATATCTTATGGATGCGTCTTAGTTACCGTTACTCCATTAGCGCTTAAGGGCGGGCTAGAAAATAGCTCGCTCTTTCTTAGTGTATAAATCTTATAATGGCTATGCCCTGTAAACTTCGAGGAACTTTTCCCAGCTCTGATATAATTGAGGGGTTATTTGTTAGTTCAATAAAAATGAAGGGCGTATTTAAAGATGAAGCACAAGCTGCCATCGACGATAGGCCCATAAAGATAAAGGGGTCTTTCTTAACAGAAGAATTGTTAACGGGACTACACTATCCCCAAAAATTACACGGCTCTTTTATCCCCTCTATAGATGCTCTTTTAGGACACTTGGATTCTATAAAGATAGAAGGGGTGTTGAAAAACAATGTTATAGTATCCTACATATCAGGACTATTTGATTACCAACTAAGAAGGCATGGAAGATTTGATATTGAGATTCCTCTTATAGGAGATTTCACATGTGTTCCGGACGAGGTAGTATGCACCGCATACAATCTTGATTTTCACTCTTCATGTAACTCCTCACACGTTGTGACGGCTGGATTCTAAAATGGATTATGTATACAAGGAAGATCTAGTACAAAGAACAGTAACTGGAAGCACTAGTTATACTACTATTACTTCTACAGACAATCTGACTTCTGGTAATAAATATGCGATATTTGTTAACTCTCAATTCGGAGGAAATCACACCAGCTTTCTTTTTGGAATTCGTGTTAAGTCTGGGGGCGACGCCCTACTAGGCTCCACAAGAGTTCGCGAAATGAACAGCGTTGTCCATGAACAATCTTATAGTTATATGACAATGATAACTTCTGACGGATCGCCCATCGACATACAAATAAAAACCTTTAATGCCACAAAGACGGCCCGCGTAGAAGTCTCTACTATACTTTGTATAGATATAACGGATCTTACCGAAGGACTCCATTATAATTTTTCTGAGAACGAAACAGAATCAACTCATACCTCATCTTATGTAGAACAAAACGCCCTTAATATTCCAACGTCGTACGGCACAGAAGGTGACTGGATTGTTATTAGCCATGTAGAAACCGACGTTAATGATAATACTATTAGTAATAAATCTAGGGTAAGGCTAAGCGGCACCCTGTCCGGTTTATCTCCTTTAATAAGTCAAGAAGGAGAAGATACAGCAGAGTTTACAAGTGAATATATGCAAAACGTAATATCTGTACCCTCCCCAGCAGTTGACCTATCTTTACTTGGAGCTGTTACAGATTCTATTGTTTCCCTAGAAACCGCAGACGAATTTGATACCACCAACAATAATGTATATAAATCTTCAAGAATGTTTGCATTAAAACTGAGTGTTTTTGATTATGCCGACAGTGTTACAAACAATACTCTTGTAAATGTAAGTACGCCAGGAAGTTTTGAAGAAGCATTAAAGATAAGTAAATTTAACCCTCCGGAAACTAGCCAAGAGGTAATTATTATGGGTTACACTTCTTTTATTGCTGGCAACATAAATAAACATATACATACTGATATTACTATTGCTGGCAGTGAATCCTTGCTAGGATATGGAGATAATGTTATGCATAGGAGTTTCGATGCTGAAGATGAGCTTCCCACATCCATAATATCCTTAGAGTCATCGATTGCTGCAGAATCAGATATAGTTATGAGAATGAAAGGGTATAGCACTGGTGCAGGGGTTCAGTATAGCAACTTATGTGCTATGACATTTCCTAGTGCTGAGGCTAGAAGCGTCATTACACCTGATTTAACATCTGCAAAAATGGAGCCTGGTAAGGTTACGAGAAAGTGGTAATGAGGGGTATATATATTATATGAGCATTAATAAGAAAAATAAGTAAGATGGTAAAATAATATGGCACTAATAGTTAGAGATGGAAATAATAATGAGGTAACTCTTAAAACTACCACCCAGAGTGGTGGAGAAACTCCTCACCACTTTCTTGACGGCACATCCGCTGTAAGTGGAATTGTTTCGATAAATAACGATGGGGCTGATATACTTGACGTTTACCAGTCACATCTATACACATCCTCGGCCAGTATGGTTAATGCTCTATCTGTATTGACAACTACTGACAATTCAGAAATTTTGGCTGCTCCTGGTGTCTCTCTTAGGTACTATGTAACCTCACTTAGCGTATCTAATGCGAGCGCCAGTGGTTTCAGAGTAGATATAAGAGACGGGTCTACCGCTTTCTTTTCTGTCTATACTGCTGAGCAGGGCGGAGGCGCAGTAATGCAGTTTCCAGTACCAGTGAAATGTACCCTAAACACTGCTGTCAACGGAAGTCTCAGTTCTAACATCAGTGGGTGTATAGTAAGTATACAAGGATATACCGGATCATGACTTCTATTAATCAAGACTTTACTCTGTATTCAGGAGACGACAAGACAATTGTCGTTACTATAACTAATAGCAGTGGACAAATCGTAAACCTGACTGGTTTGACTGCTGCTCAGTTCGTTGCTAAAAAATACTCTAAGTCATCATCTGTTGATGTGACAAAAACCCTTGGTGCAGGTATAACAAACGCAGCACCTACCACAGGAAAACTAACCATAACACTAGACGCTGCTGATACATCCGGTTTAACTCCGGGTGAATACTACGTTGAAGTAAGAATAAAAGATTCAGCATCTAGACTAGGCACGGTATCTGTAGGAACCATGACACTTAAACAGGCCGACTCACTGTGATTGAATTTACTAATATAGAACATATGTTTGACAAATTAAAAAAAGGCCTTACTATTGATAAAGGTGACCCTATCGATTCTCCGGGTTATCGCGGCCTGATACAATACGAGGACATACCACATGACGATCTTAATGTAGGTTGCCCAGAATCTTGTATGTCGTGTTTACTTGATGCTATAGAAATAGTTGAAAGTGGAGATTGGCAAAATCCTAATGCCACAGGTCCATTACAAAGATGTGATGCACATAACCCGGCTGACACAATGCACGGTCACTATCAGATAGGTCGCCTTATGATACAAGATGCTCAATCTTTATGTAAAGGAGGCGGAGGACTCCCTAAGGTTACTGCGTGTTGTGGTATACCAAAAAATGCTTATGCGATATTATCAACCAACTGTAATGGAAACGCCTCCTGTTGTGATAATAAAAAAGCACTTGGTCAACTTATAATAGACTGTTGGAGAAGAAGGTGGACTAGAAACCAGGGTAAGGGAGCTTGTGGGTGGTCTAAATGTGACGGCAGTGGAGGACCATCAGAAAATGAATCTGGAAGACACAAATATACTTGTGAAGATTTGGCAAAGATGCACAAAGAAGGAGTGTGTGGACATAAATGTTGTGAGTCGCCTGGCTGTTGTGGAGAAAACGTTAGTGAAGTTCAACAAGAGGCTGAAGGCGGAAACGCTTGTGCTAGAGCCAATCAGTATTGGGAGCGCGTACAAAGCGTAATGAATCAAATATGTCCTAACTGTGAAGACACTAATCCGCCTGAGGGGTACTGTTGTGAAGTAGATGGGACTGATATAGGCGAACCAGCAACATATGAGTCTTGTGAAAATCAAGGCGGAACCTGGTCTCCTGAACCATGCACAAAGTTTGACAATCTAAGTGTGGATAAGTAGAAAATGAAATTAGACTGGAATAAAATAGTATCAAATGCAGTAACCGTATTGGTTGCCTCTGTATTCATGGGGGCAGCCCTACAAATATGGACTGGTGTTCAAACTATTGATTCTCGCATTGATTCAAACCTAACAGATATCAAAGCTACTCAAAGTATACTAGCACCAAAGGTGGACTTAATAGAAGAAAGGATCGCAGAGATATTGGCTCATCTAGACGCCGAACACGCAGGCGAACTACACCCCTTTAATAAGCCAAAAAAAGGATCTCTTGAACTTATTAATGATGAGAGGTTTAATAATAAGATAATTCAACAGAGACAATAGGTGTATAAAATAATATGAGAAAAGAAATAAAAAATCTATACAGGGCTATTGCTGGTCTTAGCAACGAAGGAGATGGCTGCGAATGCAGTCTTCCTGGCGGGGGTACTAATTGCTGCGATGACTATGGAGCTTGCTGTACAAAAAGAGTAAATGTACCTGGCGGACCAATAACACTTCCTGGACCCTGGAGTTGTAAAAACGGGGTTCGTTCAGAAGAGTGTAAAGACGATCCTAGAGCTGGTATTAGAAGAAAACACAAGGGGTTTGGAAGTAAATGCGGCCTTTCAACAGACGGATCAGACGGATGCAATGCGACAGCGGGTGAGTCCGGGATGTGGGCTTGTTGCCACCCAGACCCGAAACAAAAAGGTTGTCTTATAACAGCCAAATTTGATCTTAACAGTCAGTTTAAGTGTGATTGTAAAAAATTGGGGGGTATTTGTAAGGAAAGCACAGGCATGTCCTGCTGTGAGGCTTGCGGAGAGAGCATGGACCAATACAAAAACAAAGACCTTTGTATAGCCTAAAAGATGAAAAAAGAAATGTGTTATATAGAGCGGGTTATTTATAATTCTAATTGCTTTGGGTTGCTTGCGCCAGACCGATCAAGACTTTCTAGTGATACACATCAAGGCGATGATAAGTCCACAGAAAACTTTAATGAGGCCTGGGAGGGTGGAAACCCACCAAAGAAGAAAAAAAGAATCACAAAAAAGAAAAAATAAACCGATAAGTGTATATAATATAAAGAGAGGTTTTAATAATATGGCAGTACTAAAATTTAATCATAATAATAATGATAAGCCCGAAGTCGTTAAAACGATTTCAGAGCCTATTATACCAGACGAACCCAAGGCTAAAGCACAGCCAAAGAAGACTGTAAAAAAATCTTCCAAAAAAAGGACTTCGTCTAAGTAATAAAATAAAATAAAATAGATTCTTAAAATAGGGCCGACGTTAGGCCCTATACTGTTTAGTATATAGTCTGAGTAAAAGGAGAAAACGAATGGCTAGTAAAGAAAATTGTTTTGGAGATGGTGATGTTTTGAGTGGCGCGTTGTCGCGAGTAGGAGTTAGTCGCAGTCTTATGGTTACTTTGGCCCTTGTACCGTTTGCGTGGAATGGTGTTGTTTGGGTAGCAGATGCTCTTCGTGAGCTTTGGGGCCTTATTGCAAGCGTCTAATATGGAGAATTATTATATGAATATTTCACGAAAATTAAAATTCGGTATTGCAGGAACTGTTGTCGGAATGGCAGCAAGCTTTGTATTTGCTGATAATGTTTGGTTAGAGGAACAAAGATCAGAAAAAGATCGTCAACTTGTATATAGCGTTCTTGCGGATGCAGACAGTCGTTCGAATCTTTTGGGTAACGGCTCACCTGTTACAGTAAATGTTCATGGCTTTATGCAAACTCGTTGGTCGTACAATGACATTAAAACAGATGGCGTTGATGCTACTCATGGTTTTAATGTACCACGAGCAAGACTTGAATTATCTGGCGACCTATATGATTGGGGTTATAAGGTAAGCGGTCAATGGAGTGATGGTGGAAATCTTACCCTGATGGACGCATATGCAGATTGGGGCAGCTTCCGAGTAGGTCAATTTAAATCTCCTTTCATGAAGGAAGTTTTGACCGCACAAACAGATACACTCGCAGCCGAGCGTTCTGTTGTCGCAAGTCAATTCGGTCAAGGTCGTAGTCAAGGTATTCAATACGGATACAACACCTCATTTGGTGGAGTTACTGTTGCATACACTGATGGTTTTAACACTGCCAATGGTGCAGGTGTTCAAAACGGTTACGCACT
>Ga0098061_1001112_pt1 | contig 13012 bp, 33 predicted proteins | sample 22_taG_FD_92579 | JGI IMG/M metagenome (GOLD analysis project Ga0098061, IMG submission 92579) | Marine viral communities from the Subarctic Pacific Ocean - 22_ETSP_OMZ_AT15343 metaG | ecosystem: Environmental > Aquatic > Marine > Oceanic | place: Subarctic Pacific Ocean | collected 2015-01-20 | reverse complement strand
TGGGGAGAATCGGAAGATGATTTGCGGGATGAAGTCGCGAAATTGGTAGCTGATTTAAATGAAGATGAACTTCAAGAAGCACTTGACGTCCTCAGAGAGCTAACAGGAGCGGGAGAAGAAGAACAAGAACCAGACTCAGACGACCCATGGGCCGGATACGAGTCTAAATGGAAGGAATGATTAGTCCTACAATAGAAGTTGGCGATGTCGTACAAGAAAAGGAAGGCAATCGCCGCAATGGTCTTGTACTTGAATTCAGAACGAAATATCTCGTGAGAGGCAAAGAAAAGAAGTCAGTTCCTTACAAAAGTGCACGCATTTTATGGCCAGATGGCAAACAAAACACATATAAATTATCTTTTTTAGAGAAAATGTTCTAACAAACCTTCTTTTTCTCAAATCCGAACATATGTATTTATAGAAGGTGCGTATATTTTTACACACTTTTCCCATAAAATTATTTCTAGTGTCGGAAACGATGGATTGGTTTATCCAACGGAGGGTTTTATCCAGTGTCAGTAAAGGTGAAAGCGCGTTATATTTTGCTTGCGTTCCTACCTTACTTGACATTTTATTTTTTAATTCAATCATTTGTGACTGTGAGTCAATATAATTTGCTGACAGACATTGACGAAAAGATTCCTTTTATCCCTCACTTTATTTGGATCTACCACAGCATCGTTCCTGTTATTATATTGACTGCAATTCTTCTGTTCCAAAAGCGAGAAATATTTTTAGGACTGATATTTTCAATCATTTTTGCGGGTATTTTTATGTGCCTTTCGTACATAGCATTTCCCTCTTTTTATCCCCGCGAAATGCTTGTTGATTCGTCTACGTTAACAGGGTGGCTCATTGAAATCACCAGATCCATCGATGGTCCCCATAACACATTTCCTTCGGGCCATGTAACTTTTGCATGGCTATTAGTGTTTTTTGTTGGGCTTTCCCAATACACACGAAAACACTTATGGATTCAAGGTGTTTATTTTTTTTGGGCCACCCTGTTAACAATTTCTACTCTCACGCTGAAACAACATTTCATAGTTGATGTATTTTCTGGCATAGTATTAGCCACTGCAACATATTTTTTAGCACGAAAGTTATTTGTAAGACAACATCAACAACTATTTATTATGAATGAATAATTCTTTTCCAGAAGAAGAACTACAAAAAAAATGTGCATCTATCGTTAAAGATGTCCTTAACAAAAATTATATAAATTTATTTATTAGTAATTTTATTTTAAAGGAAGATGATAAAGAAAAGATTTCTCACATTTCTTGTGTAATTTCCTTTTCAAATGAACGGGAAGATGTTATAATGGAAGGGAAAGGACGTGGAGTTGTTGACGCCCTGATGAATGCAACGATAGCGCAATTTGGTGAAGTATTTTTTTCTTTGCAAAGAGTGGAGTTTGATGATTTTGCAATGCGAGTGAAGTTCAAGAATAGTCTCAGGAGAAGAACAGACGCTCCCGTCGAAATAAAACTCGCTCTCAAAAACAAACGAGGGCAAAGAATATATTTTTTTGCAGAGTCGCGCTCGATGGTTGTTGCTGCAATCAGTGTCATTCGCAAGGCTTTTGAGTACCTAATCAACGCAGAACGAGCAATATTGCAGCTTCGTGAAAGTATTTTTGAAGCGAAGGGGCGCAACCGGCGCGACTTGGTGACGAAGTACACGGATCAGATGGCACGATTGGTAAAGATAATATCATATGAAGAAGTTATTAAAAAAAGCAAATAAGTCCCTGAAATGGTTTGAGAAATATGAGAATAGAATTAAAATACATGACGACAACAGAAATGGGAGAATGTTTCTGGGGACGGTGTTAATTTACGCTTCGATATTCCTATTGATATATTTGGAACATAGTTATTTATAGGGGGCGTGAATGAGTGACGAAGAAAATACCTTGGCGACCTCCGATGAATCAGACGGTGCGCCAAGAGAAAAGGGTTATAAACAAGAAGGATTCTAAGCACTTAGATGCGGTGGTTGTTTATGTTGAAAGAGTTGACAATCTGCCTCACTACATTATTCGCGCAGGAGCAGGAGCAGAACTACGATTTGTTGGACGAGATGAATGGTACGATTTTCTTGTGTTCCTCGAAATGATAGACTGGACTCCAACCGATACCCTCATCCGAAAAAAACCGAAAAAAAGAACATTTTCTGATTGACAGAACGAAATTCATATGCTATTATAGTGGTGTGGATAACGAAACCGGAGAAATCCCATGCAAGCAAATGATATTTTGATGAAGAAATGGTGTTTTGGTATGGCTCGCAAGGCTCGCGAAGAGGTCGCGACGAATGCTCAAGGCGAGCTTCAGACTTATGTGTCCTATCCGAAATACCGGACAATCGTGTTCAAGGTGGACAAGGCTCAAAAGAAAGGAAAGACGTGGACCGTTGAGGGCACACAGTACTCTTCCCTGACTGGAAAGCCGAAGAAAACGAAGCTCTCGCTGACCGAAAAAGGTGGACTGCTCTATGCTGAGAAGCAGAAGCGCCCCTTCCTTCGACTGCAAGAGCCGGGAATGATTACGGAAAAGGGAGTGCCACCTGTTGGTAGTCTGATCACTGTGGACAAGAAGCATGCGATTGTAACGGCAGTCGGTCGCAATCAGTTGACTGTTTTCGTGAAGGGAAAGGTCAAGACGATTACTTTCAAGCCGGGAACCATTCGATGGCATTCTGACAAAATATTAGGGGGTGTGGTATGACATATTTTTATTGATGACATAATTTTGGAGAGAGGGCCAGTTTTAATAACGGAGAGTTATAAATATATATATGGGTTTAACTTCAATGACACTCCTGAAGTTTGAAAGGTGTCTGGCGCGCACGGCGAGGACAGTGCTCTTGGCCCTCTCTTTTTATTTTTATTTTCATACATGAAGTATATTTTTATTTTCATACACGAGGCAACATGAAAATCGGTGAGTTGGTTAGATTCAACGAACGCGCAATGGAAATGAGGCGACCGTTTCCGAATCGGCCAATGCTGGTTTTAGAAGTGTCAGGGTGGAAGGAGACAACAGCACCAACATTGTTGGTTTTGAATGGTGAAGGACTTCTGCGGAGGCAGTATCAACATCATGTGGAGGTAATCAGTGAAAGTGGGTGACCTAGTGAGGCTACGCATCGGCTTCGATGACTTGACAGGGCTTGTGACCGCTGTGCATCAAGAATTCAATGATCATGGGTTCGTATCTGAACCTGATGAATTCGCTCTGACCGTCCTTTCGCCAAAAAACCCTTACAGTGGTGCGATGGGGTCCAGGGTCTTGGAAGTGTTTTCAAGTGAAGTGGTCGAGGTCATCAGTGAAGGTGGGTGACTTGGTGTGGTCCAAGCAGTTGGAACTCCACGGAATCATTATAAAAATCTGGGATGGCGCGGCTATGCTCAATTTTCTGAAACCGTGGCAAGGGTTTGGCTATCCTGTTCCAATGGCGCAGTGCTGGGTTGACTGTGACGATATTGTAATGATATCAGAGGGTTAACTTTTTTCATCTTTTTTCATTTTTTCCTTGACTTTTTCCTCTTCATCGAGTATAATTATATAGAACGGTCGAGGAGACTACACGAATGGAAAAATCGTTGCTTGAAAGAATTGAGCGCGTCATCAATTTCAACCAAAAATACCCTGTCCTCTCAGACTGGGAAAACGGTTTTATGGAGTCCGTTGCTGCATTCGCCGCAAAGCGCGGAAAACTATCTGAAGGTCAGTACCGCGTCTTCGCGAAACTCGAAGCGAAATGTGACCCTGACGTCATCGAAAAAGCGAAGGCATGGGAATCGTCATGGAACGATGAAAAGCGAGCAATTGCGCGGACTTGCGCCGAGTATTACAGCAACACCATGTACTGGACAGCGTTGTCCAACAAGATTCTGACGGACCCTGAATTCATTCCAAGTCACCGACAATACACGAAAATGTGTGAAAACAAGTACGCGAAAAAAGTGCTTGCCATCACCAGCGCTGAACCGCAGTACCCCGTTGGCTCAACCGTGGTACTGCGTTCCCCAACTGCGAACGAGTGGAGTAATCGCGTTTTACGAGATGTGCCGTGTCTCGTTCTCGGTGTGCTGGACGGAATCGTCAGCACCGCTAAGGGCGCGAAACAATACAGCATTTTGCCCTACGGCAAAGCTGAACCACGTACTTTCGAGGAACGTCAGATCAAAAAGTGGAACGGTAAGAAAAAAACCTCAAAGAAATCGGCCACTTGTGAAGAAATCCCTTTCTAGGCTGAAAAAACAAAAGAAAGTTCTTGACATTTTCGCCCTCATATGAGATAATATATATGAACTCAATGGAAACAGGAGCAAAGAATAAATGAGTTGGAATGGTACAGTGAGATGTTCGTGGTGTTATGAAAAAGGTCACAACCGGCTGGGGTGTCCCGAGCGCAAGGAACACATCAAGGAAAATCCCGATTGCTACGAAGCGCGCAGAGAAGAGAAACGGAAGGCGAAGGCCAAAGTACGCAGATGTAGCTACTGCGAAGAACCTGGGCACAACCGGAAGACGTGCAAGGAGATGAAAGTTGACCGTCTGAAATTCGTCAACAAAAACATGCTGTTGCGTAAGACCGTTCTGAATTGGATGAAAGACGCGGGTGTGGGTATCGGTTCGCTGATTACAGTGGCGCGGGATTACTGGAACCCATCACCCGGTTGCGACACAGAAATGTTATTCGTTGATCACATTTCATGGGTAAACGTTCGTGTCGGGACTTGGCGCATGAGCGAAATTCAAGGCCCGAAGGGTTGGAGCACATCCCTTTTCGCCGGGAAACGCATCGGTCCCGAAATGGCGAACGAACGTCGGTCCTTTCGTCGCGCAACCCCGGCTGCACTGATATCCGTCAATGGAGCGGTCGAAGCGCGCCATATTGAGATGATGGTGCCTGAAGGCTGGAAAGCGGCAACGGACGAAGAAACCGTTGCGCGTATTGAAGAGGATTTGAAAGGCAACACGATGGAGCAAAATCGTCAGTGGACCCTTCACGTTGACTGAAAAAAAATGAGAAAAAGTGAAGAAAGTACTTGACTTTTTCTCTCTCATGTGAGATAATTATATAGAAGCTGGACAAAGGAGCATCACAGCATGGCAGTCGATTTCAAAACATTTCTTACGTGCGCACCGCACATCATCAAAGTTCGCAAGCCCATCATGATTCGTGGTCGCCACGGTGTTGGCAAGTCTGAAGTTGTATATCAGATTGCCAAGCGCTTGGGAAATCCGGTCTATGAAGCATATTCGTTGCTCGGCGGCGCTACCGATGCTGAGAAGTGCGGTCTGCCCGTTGTCGAGCGTCGCGCTTCACAGATGACTGAAGGCGATTTGCTTGGCATGCCCTCGCCTGAAATGGTCGAGGTCAACGGTGAACAGGCTTCTGTTTTCCGTCCCTTCGCGTGGTTCATTCAGGCGTGTACGGAGCCGGTTGTGCTCTTCCTCGATGAAGTTGACCGTGCGACCACTGAGGTCCGTCAGGGTATCTTTGAGCTTACTGACAGCCGTAAGCTGGCAGGTTGGACCCTACATCCTGATACAATCGTAATCGCTGCTGTGAACGGTGGTGAGCACGGCGACCAGTATCAGGTTAACGAGATGGACCCTGCGGAATTGGACCGCTGGACCGTGTTCGATATCGAGCCGAGCGTAGAGGATTGGCTTGATTGGGGTAAGACCAATGTTGACGGAATCATTTGGGATTTTATCAATCAGAATCGCAGTCACCTTGAACACAAGGATGACTTCGAGCCTAACAAGGTCTATCCGTCCCGTCGAAGCTGGAAGCGCCTGAACGACTGTCTTGATGAAGCTGGGCTACTCAAAGAAGCGACTCCGGTCATGTACAACCTGACCTGTGCCTTCGTCGGTTTCGAGGCTGCGGTGTCCTTCAATGACTTCGTGAAGAACTACGAGCGCATTGTGACGGTCGAGGATGTTCTGGACGACGGCAAAATTGACGCCACTACGAATTTCGACCTGAACGAGCACTGCGCTCTCATTGAGAAATTCGCTGCTTCCGATGCGTTCGCTGCTCCGATGTCCGAGACACGAATTCAGCATCTCGCGGACTACGCTGTAACGGTTCCTAGCGAAGCGTTCATGAAACTCTGGACTGCGGTGGGTCAGGCCGATGTCCTTGAAAACACCACTGCGCTCCATTCCGCGACTGCGGTGAACGGTGTGAAGGTTTCGTCCTACATCGTTGAAATCCTTACAGGAAAATCGACCGAGTAATTTACTCGATGCTCCGAACCCTGACCAGCGAAAAAAAAGTTGGTCAGGGTTCACTTTTTTCTTGACTTTTGTGCCCTCATATGAGATAATATATATATGATTGAGACAAAGAAAACTTTCGACTTGAACACTCACACTGCACGTCTTTTGATGCAGGAGCCGTTCTTCGCCTCTCTCAGCCGTCGCGTGACGAAGGCTGCGAGCACTGCAATTCCGACTGCTGGCGTACGTGTCAATCCTGACACAACCCGCTTCGAGATGCTCTACAATCGCGAGTTTTTCGAGAAGCTCGCGGATAAAGAGCGCACTGCGGTCCTCATCCATGAGTTTTACCACCTGATTTTTGACCATGTGACAAGTCGAAAACCGGAAGGTGTGAATCACAAGGATTGGAATCTCGCATGTGACCTCGCAATCAATTCGCATATCAGCGGATTGCCTGACATGGCATGTGTCCCTGGTTGCGGTCCCTTCGCAGACTTCGCGCCGTATCTATCGGCTGAAGCGTACCTTCCGATGGTTCAAAAAAAGCGCGAGGAAGAAAAAGAAAAGTCTGAAGGCGAAGGCAAAGGCAAAGGTCAAAATGGCGAAGGCTCCGGTGACGGTGAACCGGGAGAAGGCGACGGTTCCGGTGGTGGAATGCCCGACGATTCTTTTGACAGTCATGAAGGCTGGGGCGAAGCTGATTCTGATGCGAATGACATGGCAAAGGAGCGCATCAAGGATTACTTGCGCGAAGCGGTCAAAGATGCACAAGAGGCAAATTCGTGGGGTTCAGTGTCTCACGAGTGTCGCAAGCTCGTGATGGATTCTATCACGTCCACAGTCGATTGGGTGAAAGTCCTTCGCTATTTCGTGAAGACTTCGACCCGCGCAAACAAGCGCAGCACCGTGAAGCGCGTAAACAAGCGATATCGTTACATTCATCCCGGCAAAAAGGTCACACGTCAGGCGCGCATCGCTATCAGCGTTGACCAGTCGGGTTCTGTCAGTGATGCAATGCTTGGCGCTTTCTTCAATGAACTCAACAAGTTGGCGAAGCTCGCGACCTTCACGGTCATTCCCTTCGACACAACCGTTGACCCTTCGCTGGTCTACGAATGGAAGAAAGGCGAAAATCGCAAGCGTGAACGTGTGATGTGTGGCGGGACGTGTTTCGATGCTCCTACCGAGTACGTCAACTCGAAGGGTTTCGACGGTCACATTGTCTTGACTGATATGTGTGCGCCCAAACCAAAAGCGAGCAAGTGTCAACGGATGTGGATGACCACCGAATACTATGCACGCCGACCGTATTTCAAAACCAACGAACGTGTCATCGCAATCAAGTGCGATGGCTGAAAAAGGAGAGAAGGAATGACAAGAGCGCAAGAGATTAAAATAATTGAGAAATTCATCAAAAAGAATGGAGTGACGAAGTTGGCCCCCGATGAAAGGCTGGCGATGAATTCGGTGAGTTGCTGGACGAAGAGCAAAAAAACGAAGAAAACGAAGAAAAAGAAAAAAAGTTCTTGACATTTCCATCAATTCATGAGATAATATATACAGGAACAATGAAAAAAGGAGAAAAATCTTGTTCACGAGCCTGACAGAAATCAAACAAGCCACTCGACGCGAGTTGGTGGCATATCTCGAAAGCTGGGGCACAGCCTGTTACGACGACGAGCCGACCAGTCTGCTGCGCGAAGCAGCAATTGACACTTTCAAAACGGAAGGATGCTAAGAATATGCCAATGCTTCAATGCCCCAACGACCCAGAACACGATGTGTTCACTATGACTGCAATGGTCCCAGAAACTTGGTTTCTCAATGCAGACGGAGACTGTGAACACGTCGAGGAACAATCTGGTGGTCACATTGAGACAGATTTAACAGAAGCGCGCTGCCAAACTTGCAGCGCACTTGTCGAAATTACAGCGGAGGATTAGAATATGACAGAAATCGGAAATATCATTCAATCGGTGCTTGAAGACGTTGACACGCTGCCAATTGGCGAAGCGGAGGACATTGCCGCGCAATGTGAGCGCAAGCTACTCGCTGTGACAATATTGCAGGTTGCTGCGCTTCTCGGTGGTGCCGTCGAAATCGATGACAAAGGTAACGCGGTTATCTGCACAAACCTCTCGATGATCGAGCCACTGATATAACCATGTGTAACATTCCGTTACACTTTTTCGAGTGAGAGGAAAAAAACAATGAGATACATTTTGCTAGGTATATGCGTCATCACCTTTTTCAAGGAAATCGTCATCCTCGGTGCTGTCGCTGTCGCGGTTGGCGTGATTTTCGCCACCTAAAAACAAAGAAAGTTCTTGACATTCTCACGCGAATGTGAGATAATATATATGGAAACAATCGAAAAAGGAGATTTTCCAACATGACGACCAATATTGTAGACTTCGCAGATTATCAAAATCGTACTGCCATCCAGAATTTTTCCGATGGTACTGACGATTCGCTCGACCAACAACTTTCCAGCGCACTACTGGCGATGTATGACAAGGGTCTGGTGACGGTCACATACGACGAAAATGGCGAACTGATGTTCGAGGCGAACAAAGAGGCGACCGAAGAGCAGTGGGAAGCTGCGCGAGATGAGCATTTGGCAGCGGTGGAGGCGATATAATGCCGCAGATCTTCATTGGCTTGTTCCTCGTGCTCAACGTCGTTACAGCGACCTTGAAGCACGGGGAACCCCGTGGGAAGCACAACGCCTACACAACTGCTCTGGACGCTGCTATCGTCGCTTCTCTGCTGCACTGGGGCGGGTTCTTCGGATGAAAAAAGAAAGAGCCAAAGCAACCCTTTTCGCTGCTGCATGCTTTCTTTTCGCACACTGGTACTTCACGGTCACAACACTATAAAGGAAACACACAGATGACCCGAAAAGACTTCAAAATCGTCGCCAAGATTCTCGCTGCAATCCCAGACCCGCATGCGCTTGCACTCGCGGAGAACGTTGCAGTTCACGAACTGGGCAAACTCAACCCACGATTCGACTCGAATCGCTTCCGTACGTTCGTTCGCAAGCTCGAAACTGAGCGTTGTCCGAATCCCGGCTGTCGCTGTGGTTCATGCCACATTTCCTGAAAAAACTGAAGAAAGTTCTTGACATTCTCGCTCTGATGTGAGATAATACATATAGAAACAATCGCAAAAGGAGTTTCACTCAATGGCAGTTATAAATTACAGAAAAGAACTGGTGTCCTTTGACAAGAAAATTTACACTTGTGGGACGTACTACTCTCCAGCCATCAAGTTCTTCATTCACGTATGGCAGCGAGCGACCTGTTTGCAGGATGTGCTTGACACATTCAGCGATGCTTTTGAAACATCGTTGCAACCCTCGAATAACGACCACCTTGAGTTGAACGGGGAGAGTGTGAAAGGGCGCGCCAGCCGTTGGCGTCGGAAGGGCATTCCGCTGAAAAAACTATCCCGCGTGGAGACTTTCGATTACCTGAAAAGGTTCGCTCTGCGAGAAATGGTGTAAAAAGTTCTTGACATTTCCCTTCATTCATGAGATAATATATATATGAGAGTGAAAGAAATCGTATTTCTCAAAGCAAGCAACAAAGCCACACAGCGCACACGCAATCGCATTCGAGAGCATGGTGCACTGGGCTTCATTGTTTCCAGCGATGAAGTGTCCCCTTCATGTATGCAAGGGAAAAAAGCTCGCATCTTCGATTCTGTTACACCGACTGCGAGCGGTGGAATTCGGTGGAGCGGTTGGTTGCCCAGCGAAGAAATTGAACTCGATGAGAATTGCACACTGTATACGCGCATGGAGAAATAAATGGGATATCGTTCAGAAGTTGTCTTAGCAGTATCAAAAGACCTCATGCCGCACTTTTTGAGTGTTTTGGTAAAAACGCCAGGCTTGCGACCTCTTGTGTTCAAAGACCACAGTACTCTTGTTAAGGATTACGACGGAGAAGATACTTTTGTCGTTTCATGGGGCGGCATAAAGTGGTACGAGGGATATCCAGAAATTGATGCACTCAACAAATTTATCAAGGATTGTGACAATGACAATATTGAGGGTATTGAAGACACACACGAGCATTTTCGCTTTTTGCGCTTAGGCGAAGACTACGATGACATGATAGAAAAAGGTGAACTGCATTGCTGTGACATCTGCTTCAATCGGAGCATCTCATTTTGAAAGTCGGTGATTTGGTGAAACTTGCAAAGTGGTGCAAAAACGGACCTGCATTGATGCAAGTTGTGGAGCAGGGTGCGAGGAATAATTTCTTTGTTGATGCACTATTTTTAGAAGGACCGGAAATAGGTACGATAGTCGAAGTAGCTAATGGAAACATTTTTGCGCTTGAAAAATACGATGAAGCGATGAAAGAGCATTATGAAAGTCGGTGATTTAGTAAAGATTACACGCACTTCTATTGGTGTCCCAACGGGAACAATAGGGTTGATTTTAAAGCAACTCAGCACCAGCGACGGGATAGAAATGTGCGTTGTGCAATTGTGTAACGCTGCGCGCCAACGCAGGTATTTGCTGCGAGACTTAGAGGTTATCAGTGAAAGTCGGTGACTTGGTGACTGTCGGTGATTTGGTGACTAAACAATCAGACTCTGACGGCAGACTTTACGGGATTGTACTTGAAGCAGTACAAAACGAATGGCAGTCTCATATTAAAGTTATGTGGGGCGCATACGGCACTTTTTGGTGTGCTATGAAAACGGTGGAGCTTGTAAATGAAAGTCGGTGATTTGGTAAAAGTAGTTCCAGCTTCAGGCCAACCCCTTGGAATCATAACGAAAGTGGTATTAAAAGAGAGTAAAGTATTTCAAACTCCTCAATATTGGGTCAAGTTGTGCGGTAAGCACATGGGACCGTACCCTTTCCTCAAAAATCAATTAGAAATAATCAATAAAAGTTCTTGACTTTTCCGCTGAATTGTGAGATAATATAAGTATGAAAGTAGGAGATTTAATAAAACTCAAAGCGCAGCCCGAAAAAGGCTGTATTGAAGCGCTTGGCGTGGTCACTGAATTAAGTTCAAAGTCAGATTGGGCTTATGTGGAATTTATGGGCAAGCGACTGCCAAAATGGTATGGACCTTATGAAGTGGAGGTCATCAGTGCAAGTCGGTGATTTAGTAAAAGTCAACGAACGATGTGACGCTGGTGCTCTTTGGCACAAGGTCGGCGTTGTGGTGCGCAGCTTTTCTGTGACCGTGCATGCACGCCCACAAAAACGGTGGGTTTGTGTCCTCTTGAATGGTCGCGAGCGTCTTTTTGATTACAGTGCTTTGGAGGTTGTCAATGCAAGTCGGTGATTTAGTTAAATTTACTGAAGACCCTATCGCACTCGTTACCGGAGAAGCTGACAGCGTTGGATTTGTTATGGTGAGCAATAAAGAACGGTGGGGGTTTGTTGATGAGGGCGAGTTAGGTTTGCTCGTTGAGGAAAACCAATTTCACAAACACACTTGGCACGTATGCTTTTCAGATGCGGGTTCAGTGTGGGTGCCTGATCAATACTTGGAGGTAATCAATGCAAGTCGGTGATTTGGTGAGAGAAAAGACAAGAATGGGTCGCAAACCCGAAATGGGGATTGTCCTCGCTGTTGATTTTTCTCGGAAGACGGGAAAAATAGTACATCCTTATCATGTACATTTCTTTGATGGCGATGGTGCCGACTGGATGCGGGAAGGGTTCTTGGAGGTCATCAATGCAAGTCGGTGATTTAATAAGATTGCAGGAAGGCACACGCACACATTGGGAATTACCAACGGGAATTGCCCTTTTGGTGGAGAAAGTACCCAGACCTGATTTTCTTGAGTATGATTGGAAAGTTTTTGTTGACGGACGCACCATAATGTTGGGCAAACAAATAGAGCAATCATCTGAGGTGCTAAAATGAAAGTCGGTGATTTAGTGCAGCAGATTAGCTGGGACGGAATTGGTATCATTACCAAGGTTCTGCCTTTTAATGGTTTCTTTGTTTGGTTTCCTGACGGGGAGTATCGCTTGGATGGCGATATGATGAAGAAGGTCGTAAATGAAAACAGGTGATTTAGTTCAGCTTTCTGCGCAAGGTCAAAAAAATCAATGGTTGTCCTCATATAAAGGACTGCACGGTATTGTGATAGAAGAACTTCCACAACATTACGCGCACGGAAGTTTTCGTGTACATTGGTTTAGAACATCGAAGTATTTACGCCCTGTGCATCACTTTGTTATTCCTCGCGGATCATTGAAGAGATACAAATGAAAGTAGGTGATTTGGTAGAGTTTAAACTTCCACGCGAGCGCTTTTACCCTGGTGTTGCGCGCCAGGGCATTATTCTTAGAGCATATGTTACTGGAAGCGGAAGCAAAGAATACAGTGTCAGATGGTTGCCGACATTACGAACACGATCACGAGTAGTGGCCAGTTTGCTGGAGGTTATCAGTGAAAGTGGGTGACTTAGTTCGCTGTATTGCGCTGTTTCCTCCTGTTCGTGGTGAGGGCATAGGAATAATCACAGAAGTGAGACACGCAAAGTACTGGAATTCAAATGAATGGACTATAGAAGACGATATGTATTCAGTACTCTTCAACAATGGTCAAACTGCTTGTGTGAAAGAAAAAGAAATTGAGGTGATAAATGAAGTATAATAAACTCGTAAGAGATAAAATCCCGGCAATAATCAAGTCGGATGGAAAGGAGTGCAAGTGTCGTAATACTTATGTGCACGGAGAAGAGTACAGGGCGCTCCTAATTGAAAAGATGTG
>Ga0098061_1001111_pt1 | contig 13015 bp, 21 predicted proteins | sample 22_taG_FD_92579 | JGI IMG/M metagenome (GOLD analysis project Ga0098061, IMG submission 92579) | Marine viral communities from the Subarctic Pacific Ocean - 22_ETSP_OMZ_AT15343 metaG | ecosystem: Environmental > Aquatic > Marine > Oceanic | place: Subarctic Pacific Ocean | collected 2015-01-20 | reverse complement strand
GGCAATGCAGTCCATGATAGTGTTTATCCAGTTCCAAAGGTGTTTTCTGGAGAACATGAGTTCAGCGTGATCATGCCTAAGTCTTATGGCGGTTCTGATAACGCTCACTTACATTATTATGGAGGATTAGACAACTTTTTAATGATAGTAAAACAAAGTGATAGTTCTACTACCAGTGCTACAACAACAAGTGGTGGTGTGAATATATTAAATACTGTCAGGAAATGCCGTGCTTTAGGGTGGGTTATAACTGATCATGCTAAATATGATGGTGGGCAAAGCGTAACATGGATGACAGATCCCGAGAACGCATTTTTACTAACAAATGACGCGTCCACACAAAATATGACTATAGATACAGACACCTATGCTAGTGCTACATATTCAGATGCTGGTGTAAGTATTTATACAGTAGTACACACAATACCAAAAAATTTTAAGAAAACTCGGATTGGATCAGCAAGAGTTTTTGGACAGCAGTTTTCATCAGAAACTCTCCAGTATTTTGACTTTACTATATTTGCACATGAATGGGGCGGGGCTAGTGATGATTGTTTAGCAGAAGTCGAAACATATATTGCGACTACAGGAACTAAAAGATTCTTAACAATGTCAACTGGCGGGGCTGAACAGTTTAATTTTGATCAGACCCCTGCTTATGATGCTCACGAAGAGATAAATGGGATAACTTGGTATGCTAAAGCACCTGACGAATTACTTTTTAAACTCGAATCAAAAGATAAAACTGGTGGAGGTGGATATACCTTTGAGCATGACCAGACTATCCGTATATATTATATACAGTTATTTACTTATGTAGATTTTTTTTATGATACGGCAGATAATGATGTTGGAAAAGCAGCAAAACTTGAAGCTGATACTAAAATATTAAATGATATAAAATACTTTTATTCTGGCGGTGATGGCCTAACTGCATCTTGGGATGATGGCGCAATTTCCCACGGACATGATGCTCACCGGGATTTGCTTGTACGCTTTGCTGGACAAGACTCTGCTGATCCAGAGAACTGGAGTGCGTTAAATACAGATAGAGCTATAAATAACTGGGCAATACGTTACTGGCAGCTTGAGCCAACTTCACTGAGAGAAGCGTTAGAAAAACTGCAATTTGAATTTGGCTTTGTATCTAAATATGCCCCAGATGGAAAGTTAAAATATATTTACATTAAACAGAGCTCTGAATTAAGCGCAGATCATACCTTGACAAAAGCCGATGTTAATAATCTACAAATCGGTGTTAGCAGCTTATCAGATGTAGTGACTAAAATAGAAGTTTCCAATAAGAAGCATCCCGCAGAGTCAAGTAGATATTTCCAAGTTCTTACTGGTAAAAATGCTACTGTGAGGGCTAAATATAATTATAGTTCAAAAGAAAACATTATGAGCGTGAAATTTGATAGGAACATTGGTACAATAAACACTACACCGCAAACTGATGTAAATACAGATTGGTATAGTTACTATGACAATATTGTTGGCGATATAAAAAAGATCATAACCTGTGATGTGGTTAACCCAGCTAAAGGCTTTATCATGGAAACTGGCGATATAGTTACCATGAGTGACATGGGTGTAGACCCAGGAGGGCATACATGGACCCAAAGCGGTTCACAATACTACATGATTACAGATTTAAATCGCTCAGTAGGTAAAGTGAGCATAACATTAAGAGAGGTCGGATAATGGCTAATATGAACATAGGAACCCCAAGGTTTTACCCGGATGGGATAGCATACTATATTACTCGTGGCAGCAGTCCACTAGCTATAGTAACAGGTTCAAATCTTCTTGATTTTCAGACCGGAAAAATTGGCGAACTATCTGATGGTAGACCCCTTAATCAAGTTGATTTCGACACATCCTCAGACTCTGGGCAGGATCATGTTCTATTTACGGGTAATTTCGGTTCAACTAGCTACAGGTCAAACTATATTGCAATCTTAAATCATAACTTGCAGACTTGTGCGGGTAAAATTAGAATTGGTTTTGGGAACGCTGTGAGCGATGTCAATGATGTTGATCTCGGATCGGTTGATACCACATCTACTCTAGCTGCATCTGAGGTGGTTAATGCAGATTCTATCACAGTTGCTTCAAATCAAATTTTGGTTGACCCAGCAACAGACGGGACGACATTATTAACTTATACTTATAATGACCCAGCAGAAGATGTATCAAATTCGTATATAGGTATCCAGTTTGAAGGTAATAACGGACAAACAAATGCGGGGGCTGGAGATGGGGTATTCACAGCAGATTTAAAAATTGGAGGTATTATGGTTGGTGAATATTTCGATATGCCTCATGCACCAGACCTAAGTGTTAAAAGGAGTATTATCTACGATAAAGTTAAAATACAGGAATCCGCTGGCGGGCAAAGATATGGTATCGCTTCCAATTTAGGCCGTACTGGGACCACTACCACATTATCACCATTTAACACTGGTACTTATGGTGCTTATACAATGGGTGGGCGAATGGCGTATGATATGAATTTTAGTTACTTAGCCAGTACCGATGTTATGCCTAATGAATATGATTATCGGGAATGGGCTGATGATGCAGTAGTCTTGGATGTGTGGAATGCAACAAACGGACCACATATACCGTTTATATTCTCAGTCGATAATTCTTCAACTGGTGATAATGCAGAATCTGAGCACATCTACGCAAGATTCGCTCAGAATAATTTAGATATGACTCAGGTTGCCCATAATGTCTGGAATGTGAAGATGCGAATTGAAGAAGAGTTCTAGGCGTTAGCCACAGAGAAATTCTTCTTTGGGATATCCAGAGTAAAGCCTTCCATTTTAGACACTGCTTCTTTTCTCTTTACCTCAATAATCCGGGCATACCACTTGCGTGTAGTCTGAATATCTTCATGTCCAAGGTGCTCAGACACTTCTTCTATACTGCATCCCGCAGAAAGCATGAAAGATCCACAGGTTGACCTGAGATTGTGAGCAGTAAATTTCTTACCCAATACTTCATTCAGGTCATTCAAACGCAATTTAACCTTAGTATGGGTATAAGGCAACGGTCTTTCACGATCTGAGATTTCCATCAGGATAGACATCACCATTTTGGTCACAAATATCTTTCTGACTTTCTTCCGTTTCCCTATCACAGTGATCGAATTATCGACGAAGTCAACCCTATCCCATGTTAAGCCTAAAAGTTCATTTAAACGGCATCCTGTCTGCATATAGAGCATGAATATCCGCATGGTTTCATCCCTGTCAAAGTCCCAAGGCTTATTCTTATAGAATTCATCCATATCTGCATTCATAATGGTGTTTACATCTTCAGCTTCAAGGTAAAACGGGACACCAAATTCAACAGTAAACTGGAATAATTCAGAAGGCATCCTGTTTATGAGCCTGTCTTTATGTTTGATTGCAGTATTAATAACTGCTATGATAGCCCTGATGTCCACATTGAGTCCGCTTAGTTTACGGTCTGGATTCTTTTTGCGGTAATCTATGGACGAAAGTGATTCTATAGGATAATTTTCACCAAAGTCTCTGATAAAATTATTAAAAGCAACTTCACCTTTAGCAATTGTCTTTTCATCCAATGGTTTTTCCCGTTTCATATTTTTCCAGGTCAATCCTACCGCATTTCTGCGTTTTCCACCAGAAATTTCACCAAAAAACCACTTTTTTAGAGATCCCAGAGTAATTTCCATGTTGACCCTGTTGACAATAATGCCACTTTTGATCTCATGCTCAATTCTGGACCAGTAACGGCACTCTTTTTCAACTTCCTTACGAGTGCCAGTAAAGGTTTTGCACTCCAATTTCCCAGTTTTGGAGTCTCTCCACCTGATGCGGTAAAGATTATTTTTGATAGTTTTTTCTATGTATGCCATTTCCTTCTCCTTATTGTATAGAGAACTTAATTAGGAAACTACTTGTAAACAAGATATTCCCAATATAGATTGGATCACGATATATGGAGTAAATACGAATGATATGTGAAAAAATAATTAAAGAATTAGAAAGCCAGGAGCGATCTATTGCATGGCTTGGGCGTAGGCTGAATATTACCAGAGCCTATATGCACAAAATGATTCATGGAAAGCGGAATTTCCATGCCAAGTACAAAAAAGAAGTAGCAACCGCTCTTCAGGTAAAATATGCGGATATATTTGATGCCTAAAACCACACATACCACCAAACCATCACTTGTTCCCTAAGCCCCTCACCTACAACTACACACATATGGGGCTTCATAAAGCCGGGGAGGTTTCTTTCCTTTCCTTAACGCCTCCCCGGTATCCCTAAATGATATTTAAAATCCCCAATGCTGATGAAGAGTTCAGCAGGATACTTACCAAGACTATCTCAAGGAGAGGATATACTGTATATTCAAAGTCGAAAAACAAATATGGTGTCCAGAGCCTTGAAGAATCTGACCAGAGAATATTAAAGAACATGGTGGCTCAATTATGCGACCATCATGGGGTTGAATATGAGATCATTGATTGACTCTATGATATATATAATGTGTAGAAACTTGTGTATAATAGTGCTTACTGTACTTACTGTAGCAGTTGGGATCAATTCACTAAAAACAATAATAGAAAAGGAGATACAATGCCAGCAAAAGCAAAGCCAATGAAGAAAATGTTCAAAACGGGACCAGTTCCTGTCGTTTTCTCAAACCTTAGTTCCCTAGACACTAAGTTCGATAAAGTCGGGAATCATAATATAACAATATCTGTTACTGGTGAATTCAAATCTGTATTGAAAAAGATACAAACTGAATTCGGTAAAACCAGGACAATGTCAGGGAACAAAGTGCATGATGTTCATGGTGAACAGCAGACTTTCAAGTCTACCCTGCACACAGATAAAACCCAGTTTCCTGAAATATGGAATATGAAAAGGGAAAAGATAGCAGATACTCCTGATTTTGGTGATGTTGTTGATGTGAGATTCATTGCAAAGCAGACAGATGTCAATAAAGATAAATATATCTCTATGTATCTGGATGCAATACAGGTGCTTGAAAATAACAGCGGTGATGACTGCCCTTTTGATGTTATCGAAACTGAAGATGAAGAAGAACAGGAAGATTTACCATTCTAAAATCTCCCAAACAAAAGGGCTACCGCCACGAAGTAGAGTGTGTTGAGATAGCAGAGAAACATGGATACAAATCCATTCGCTGTTTTATGTCTGATGGCAGATCAATGGGTCTGCCGTCGGATATAGACTTTGTTATCAAACACAAGAAAGTCAGAATTAAGGGTCAGGCAAAGCGGAGAAAATCTGAACCTAAGTATTTCAAGCTGGGAAATGCCGACATATTGGTATTCAGAGCGGACCGCAAGCGGAATAAAGTTGTTATGGATTATGAGTTTTTTCTTAAATGTTTGAACCTTGCCCCATAAGAGATTTTAAAATTTGTCCATTCTGCACTCATCACAGAGGTCATGTTTACTGCGGAGTCGCTACCAGCGAAAACAAGATAAATGAGAATTTAAAAAAATGTCCACTACCATATCTACAAAGAAAAAAAGGAAACGCTCGGCACAGAAAACTGATGAAGTATTGAAAGTATGCCCCGTATGTGAAGGGGTGTGGTCAGATACTTCGCTGATGGGCGAAAGAGTTTATTGTTTTTATCCAAAGGGTACGCTACCCACTTACGGCAAAAAACGCATTCCTTGCCGTGAGCACTCAGGGGGAGCATAATGTGGGTGCTCCCCCAAAACATCTCAGCCTCTGTACAGGTTATGAAGGAATTGGGCTTGGACTTAGAAGAATTTGGCCCGATTGCAGAGAAATCGCTTATGTGGAGATCGAAGCCTTCGCTGTCGCGAACCTGGTTGCAAAGATGGAAACGGGTGAAATACATCCGGCTCCTATCTGGACGGATGTTAAAACCTTCCCATACAAAGATTTTCACGGAAAAGTGGATATCCTCTCTGCCGGGTTCCCATGTCAGCCTTTCTCTCAGGCAGGGAGACAGAAATCAACAGATGATCCAAGACATATCTATCCGTACATCTCAAGAGGAATCTCAGAGTGCAGACCAACTTATGTTATTCTCGAAAACGTCGAAGGAATCATCTCCAGTAAAACAGGGGATGGAGAATCGGTACTCAAGTATGTCCTTGGAGATTTGGAAGAAAGAGATTATAAAACATCGTGGGGAGTATTCTCTGCGGAAGAAATTGGCGCACCGCATCAGAGAAAACGAGTCTTTATCTTGGCCCACAGCAACGGCAAGTGATGTCAGGGATGGGAGACATTTACGGAAAAGGACAAAGGAATGGATGGCAAAAGGGAAGGTTAAGGGAATCATCCTTACCAATGCGGTCGAAAGTGAAGAGTGTCAGGAACTTTATAAAAATAGAGCAAATTGGCCTACGGCAAAATTTAGTGATGCAGAAGGTGGACCAATTCAAACAGAGTTTAAGGATAATGGATTTAGAAGTTTACGGAAAACTTCTAACCAATGGTTTGGAGCAAAGCTGCGGGATGCAGTTGAAAGTTATGAGAAATGGAAAACACCGACAAGCACAGAAAGATCAGGGATAAACCCAAAGACGGGGAAGGGCGAAGGACTCAGCAAACAGGCACAGAAATGGGCTACCCCGCTAGACCGGGACAAGAACAGTACGGGTGGGAAGAACCCAGAGTCGTGGCCGACACCAAACTGTCCGGGCACACACAGCATAGGGTCAATAGCGGAATGGGGAGGAACCGGAAACAAGATAAGGAATCCAAAAACTTGGAAGGAAAGACTCAATCCAAACTGGGTGGAACAATTGATGGGCCTAAAAGTGGGGTGGAGCCAATTGCCAACCGAGTGGATAGATTGAGACTCTTGGGGAATGGAGTTGTGCCTGATACCTGTGAAAGGGCTATAAGAATATTATTAGAAGAGATACATGAATGATGCCAAAAACAAAACATCACAAAAAGAAGTATCCCAATTCAGAATGGGTGAGACGAAGGAATTTACGCAGACAACTGGAAAGGGCAAGACTAATCCGAGCGTCAAAACCAGGCTTATCGTACAAGCTGGAGGATACGGAGGTTTCAAAAAACGCTACGGAAGAGATCCGTTCCAAACCTCAAACGAGCAAGCCAAAGGGATTCTGGGCAGGAATCAAAAATGCTTTTGCAATTCGGGGAAGAAATACAAGAAGTGCTGCCTAAGATGAGATGGATCAGGGATTGGTTCATTCATATGGACTATACCAGCGGAGAGATGATCCGCACTTGGTTTTTAATACACGGCTTTCACCGTATGGAACGGTGGTGGCATAGATACATGATGAGGAGATTCAATGCAAGATACCCTAAGAATTATTGAAACGAAATTCCCTGAGACTGTAGGTGATTATAAAAAGATCACCAAAGATCAAATGGAACTGTTTGCGAAAAAACAGCATGATTATGGTCCCGGAAACATTTCAATGGGAGGCAATAAGGAACTTTCACTGCTTGCTCTGGCAATCAGGATGAATGATAAGGTCCAAAGGCTTCTAAACATACTACATAATAACAAAGGCAAGACTGCGGTAAAAGAAAGTCTGAAAGATACCTTTCAGGATTTATCAATTTACGGTGTGATTGCACAAATAGTCTTAAATGACAACTGGGGAGAGTGATGGGAAAATTCAAAGTACACACTAAATACAAACTAAAGAACGGTCAGGTTGTACCATCCGTTACTACTGTGCTTAATTCTCAACTTGGATGGAATAAATCTATCCTGATGAACTGGGGCATCCGTATGGTCAAGGAAGGGAAAGACCCACACGCCTATACCAAGGATGCAGCCGATACCGGAACACTGGCTCATGCACTCTGCGAGGCAGATATTAAAGGTGTCGATTATGAGATTACCGAAGATTGGACAGAGAACCAAACCACCAGAGCAATGAGAGCACTCATGGCATTCAGGGAATGGAGATCACAAACCAAGCCAAAGTTCGTTGTGGCTGAGATTAAAATGGTATCCGAGAAACTGAAAACAGGCGGGACCGCTGACGGTGTCTTCAAGATTGGTAAAAAGATGTACATCTATGATATTAAAACCAGTAAGGCAGTCTATGATGAAATGAAACCTCAGCTGGGTATCTATACACATATGTATGAAGAAATTCAGCCCAAAGCGAAGATCGATGGCGGGGTTATCCTGAGATTGGATAAGGAAACCGGGGATTTTCACTATCATTCCATCAGTCGAGAAACATTGGACGTTGGAGCGGAGATATTCAAACACGCTCTTAAAATCTATCACCTGAAAAAGGAGTTATAATGAAAACAGCAGAAGACGTTTGCTGGGAGAAAATACAAATCCTAATTGATGCCCTAGATGAGATCATCACATCAAAAGGCAACAAGGACACTCTTAAAAAGATCGCACGGAAGGCGATAAAACAACTGCCAGAGGAGGATGAATCTAATGCTTAATACTGAAACAAATCTTCCCCCGGTACTTGATGCGTGTTGCGGTAGTCGAACATTCTGGTTTGATAAAAAGGATTCCAGAGCACTATTTATAGATAATAGGTGCGAAACATGGCCTATTGATATAGGTACACCGGGGACAAAGGGACGTAAACCAATCGTTGTTGGTCCAGACGTAGTAGCAGACTTTACCGATCTGCCATTTCCAGATGCGACATTCTCATTAATTGTGTTTGACCCCCCGCATATTAAACGGGAAGAAGCAAAAGGGATATTCACAAAGAAATACGGAGTCCTTAATGGCAATTGGAAGGAAATGCTGCAAGACGGTTTTTCAGAATGCTTTCGTGTTTTGAAACCCAATGGCACATTAATATTCAAATGGGCTGAATCAGATGTTCGCGTATCAGAGATATTGAAATTGACAGACGAAAAACCACTTTTCGGACATAAATCAGGTAAACTGGGACACACTCACTGGGTGTGCTTTATAAAATAATGTGGACCTGTAGCATCTGCGGATTCGATATCGGGACCGGAGGCGATCTGGAGGAGAGAATGTGTGAGGACTGTCTTGTACAGGAATACTGTAAGCATGAGACTACAGAGTACCAGCCAGCCGAAGCTGAGAACAATGCTCCCGAGTCCTTGTCATGTACTGAGTGTGGCAAGGACTTGCCCGTCCCAGAACCAGATTTTGGGGTATAGTTAGGTATGGCTAGTAAAGAGTTCGAGCCTTTAGGGATAAATTTTGAAGGCTTTTCTACAGTAAGAAGAGGAAAAATCGGTGAAACGGCTGTTTTACACGATCTGACAGTCAATTACCCTGAATTTGATGTCTATGTTCCTCTTGTTGATGATAAAGGCTGTGATATCCTGGTTTTTACTGGGTCTGGCTATAGAAGAATACAAGTTAAGACAGTCACCAAGTCCAGATTCGCAACATCAGTTGAGATAAAGTTTAAAAAACATATAACCAGTAAACACAATATTGATGTAATGGCAGTCTGGTTCGGGACAATAGGTAAAATTGCCTATATCCCATGGAAAGGCGAAAAATGTATGGTCCTTGCGTACCGCAGGGCGAAAAGCGGTATGGAAAAGGGGCGGGATTGGTTTTATAACTATATGGACTTTCCGGTTTTTTAATGTAGGATAATCCGCACAAAAGGAGAATAATATGAAATACTATCTTGAAGCACTCTTTAGCGTTGAATACTTCCCGTTCTGGGAAGGGACCATGCTTTTCTTTCTGCTGTACTTTGTAAGTATATCTATTAGATTGAATAGAATGGAAAATAAATTGAATGGTATGGATAAGAAATGATAATAGCAAGTAAATGGTCCAACAGCGGTCTGGTGTCCCGTAAAGAAATTATCAGACTCTATGAGTGGCTACTGAGAATTGGGAAAATTGAGAAGAACGGGGCAGCACACTCAAGGATGAAAGAACTTAAAAAGAGGAAGTGGTAAATATATTAGAATCATTCCCGGATGCAAAAACCGGGAGTGACCCAAAGTGGTATAAAGCCACCTGTCCAGAGTGCAACAGAGCAGGAGCACTCTCCGTATCCGCAGAGAGCGGGTACTACCACTGCCATAAGTGTAAGCATCAGGGGAAAATCGGTGGGAAACCAGCAACGGCTGCCGTCAATGAATCCAACCACCTGTCCGCTCAAGAAAGATTTAAAGAGAAATTCGATAAAATATTAAAATACCATAACCTGAATGAAATCTGGTCCAATATCGCCCTGAATCCCGAGCTCGCTATCGGATACACATCCACCGGAAAGATCCAGTTCGGTATATATTATAAAGGTGTGCTGGAACATATTAAAAACCATAAAGGCAGACAATACGGCAAAGCAGGGAATAAAATCTACCCGGAAGCTGTACTGGATAAAGGAGATGAAACAAAATACCTCTGGATCACCGAAGGCGAAAAGGACGCGGTAACTGGAATCTGCCACGGTCTACAGGCAGTCTCTTTTACATCAGGAGCAGGGGCTGTACCAAAAGATATCTCCAAACTGGCAAGATTTAAGAACGTGGTCATAGCATACGATAATGACACGCCAGGCGAGAATGGGGCCCTTAAAGTGGCAAGGGCCCTCAATATCGAATATCCTGATATGAATATTAAAATATTAAAATGGGGGGACCGGCCGGATAAGTACGATCTCTCAGAGTTCTTTGCCGATGGACATAAACTCGACGAGCTCTTTATGATACTGGACCAGCATGGGTATACCTTTGGCGAAAATCCGCAGGACTTTGGCGGATGGAGTGAGATCAGCATGATCGATTATCTGGATCTTGATATAGAACCCATCGAGTGGATATGCAAAGATATCGTGAGCACTAAAAGTATCTCCATGATCGCTGGAGCAGACAATACAGGCAAAAGCATCCTCGCACTGCAACTGGCAATGTCCGTAGCAATCGGAGTCCCCTTTATGTACTTTGAAGTCCCGCGGGCGAGAAAAGTCCTGCTGGTGCAGTTTGAAATGGCTGATGGAATGGTGCAGGGACGAGTGCCTAAAGTCCTGAAGTACTTTAGCGATAAATACCCGGAGAAAATGAGCTACCTTAAGACAAACCTGAAGACTGTGCTCAAAAGCGACCTCGGGGATCTCTTTAAAGACAAGTGGGACAGCCTCAGAGGAAACCTTCAGGCGAACAGGAGCAACCAGTACGACCTGGTGATCGTGGATAACCTCTATACATCCACAGGGAAAGATATCTCGAAAAACCATGAAGTTAAGGACGTTGTCTCAGTCATCAGGAATCTGGTGGATAACTTCGATGTCTCATTTCTGGTGATCAATCACCATAACAAACCCGTGGGTGAAACCTATACACTGAAAAAAGAGTTCATCAGGGGCGGGAAACTCCTGACGGATAATCTGGATTTCTGCGTACAAGTAGCACTTGCAGCCATTGACCCAAACGAGAAACTGAGGATATTAAAAATTACTAAGTCGAGAATGGAGTCGCAGTTTACTAATGTCCCCTGCGGGATAAAATTAGAAGGGGATAACGGGGAACTGAAGTTTGATTGGCTGGGACCATTGCCAAACCAGGAAGAAATGTACTACCACCAGCCGAAAAAGAATAAGAATTTTGAGATCCTGGAGCAATTATTAAATCTCGCAGATGGAAATGGAGAGGTCGCTACGATACAAGTTGAAGGGGTGCTGGGGGACTATGAGTTTACAAGAAGGACTGTTTTTCGATGGGTTAAAAGACAAATCGCACTGGGAACTATGGAAAAAATGGCTCATGGAAAATATAAAATACTGAAAAATGAACTGTGGAATTTACTTACATAAGAAAGTAGCGACGTGCTATATGGTGTCACTATTGACACTATGAAAGGGGTAAAGTGTCAATAGTGTCAATAGTGACAGGTATTCGGACGTAGCCCACCCTTATGTATGGACATAAAAATTTTTAATGAATGTGAGCATTCTGAGGACGAAAATAAGTTGTGTCCGTTTGCTAGAAATACTTTGGAGGAAAATGAGTTTGTAAACCGCTGTGATTTGATCTATCCTATTTATGCAAAGAACTCAGATACCAGTAATCTTAAAAAATGTTTCAATTTGATGCTACCAAGGGAAAAACACGCTTTTTCTAGAAAAATGGAAAAACTCGAAAATAAATAGGGTCTAATTTGCCGTATATGGAGCGATCTCTACCTAAGACAACACTAAGTATACACTATAATCGATGATTTTCAACTCGGCAGCCATTGGATCTTCAGAGGGGATGTTTACAAATGAATATGTGTTGGCTATACATTGAGACTTAATAACGTATGTGTTATTGAGGTAGGTATCCCCCTGAAAACAAAAAAGCCCCGTTTCCGGGGCTTTTTTTTTAGGGGTGACGGCTCTTAAGCTTCATTCTTGCATTTTGTACTGCAAAACTCGATCGCATACATCTCGCCATCTTGTACTTCATGTTCAGGCATCCATTTACCGCATTGACATTGCACTTCAATCTCACAGAGGATTTTATCATAGGTTTCCTTTCCGCTAGAAGAAAATCTATCTATACCCCATCCTAGTTCTTCGATTAAATTAGCCATTTCCTTATTTTCTTTATTTTTCTTCATTTACTTTCCTTTCTTGTTTGGTTAAGACATCCCCGTTTCCGGGGATGTTTCTGGCATTAGCCTTCATCGGTTAACCTGTGAGTATCTCGATTATAACTACACTAGCAAGTGCAATTAATAAGAATAGATATACTATTGACATTTATCCTCCCTAGTCCACTACTTTGTAAACGACTTTCCCAGATGCTAGGAACTTCGCTGTATTAAGATTAGCCGACCGATATGCCATTTTCTGCATATCAAACACAGTCCTGTAAGGGTTGTCTGGATTATGGGTATATGAAACCTTACCATTAGTTTTCCGGTATGATCCCACGCCAATCCGACAGTTCATGCTCCGTAGTTCCCCATTCTTTTTCAAGAAAGTGATTGTGAAGATTCTGCCGTTGCAGGAATCAAGGAATTCACTAAGCATGGTTCTATGTATTTGTTTCATTAT
>Ga0098061_1001110_pt1 | contig 13021 bp, 2 predicted proteins | sample 22_taG_FD_92579 | JGI IMG/M metagenome (GOLD analysis project Ga0098061, IMG submission 92579) | Marine viral communities from the Subarctic Pacific Ocean - 22_ETSP_OMZ_AT15343 metaG | ecosystem: Environmental > Aquatic > Marine > Oceanic | place: Subarctic Pacific Ocean | collected 2015-01-20 | reverse complement strand
TATTCTGCCGCGGCAGCATTATATACAGCCTGACCGTCAAAACCCTCGGTCATGACGCTCCCCTGGGCGCACCCGCCGGGTAGCGCATCGCAAGCATCTTGGGCCGCTTGGTCGGCGTAGTCATGCATAGCATCTGGATCTACAAAAATGTTTTCTCGTGGTTTGATCGAGATCGGTTGTTTATACTGAGGGTATTTGGGGTTGTAGGTACCTTCCATCCCGGCCCAAACGTCTAAACCGGTAAAGGTAAGTGGGGGAGTTGGGGTCGTTTCTGTGCTAACTAATTCTGCAGGTTCATAGGAAATTTCAATCCACCTCTCTTGTAGGGCTTGCCTAAGTGGGTCTACATCTACATGACTATATGTTTTTTTATTTGCGCCTGCCATTTATTAATTTCCTATTTATATTCTTTACCGTACAACAATCGATCGCTGCAGTTCTGGATCCTCGTTCTCCCGTGAGGATGATGAGGTCTGGGTGCGACGGAGATTTTTGGACTTCACTTTCTTAGTCTTGAGAGAATTTCTGTTTTTTGTAATTAAAAAAATTGTATTTGCCTCTGTCATTCCAAGGCCATGAGAAGAGGGTGCTTCTCCTTTTGTATTAGATTGTTTTTCAAATCTACATAAGATGACCTCAGATGGAGTTTTGTTGCTTTTTAAATCTGATAGAACAGATGCCCAATTCTTGGGTGCTTCCCAAATTGGCCTTTTTATAGATCCGTTTCTGAACCCCATAAACATAGTAATTTTTGCCGTCATTTCATCAAATCTATGTATCGGTGTTGGTGTCCGTGTCGGTAAAAATTCTAATGGAAATGCTTCCTTCTTCAATCCAAAATTTCTATTAAATTTTTTATTATCCAAACCTCCTGTAGAAGCAGCTAAATTCATAAATTTCTGAATTATTGGGCGCGCCTGTTTTTGATTTTTACGCCTTTCTAACAACAAAGACCTACCATTTTCAATTTCCGACTCAGTTGGTGCGTTAGTTTGAAAATTAATGGAGTTTTCGTCACCTAAAATGTTTCTTTGAGATACCATATGTGCTTCCTTCGTCTGATTATCTTGTCCTAATTCAATTGCTACACTCATCGGGGTACGTGCTCGAATAACGCTAATGCCAAGAGTTGCGCAAACAACATTGTCAGGGAGATCTGTAAAATCCGATGACCTTTCTTGGGCTGGTGTTTCAGTTGAGGCGGCTACCATTATGTTTTGCATTTCAATATATTGGCGGAGTCTTCTCCTTTTTCTATTCAGAGCAGTTCTTTCAATAGTGGGTCCATTTTTTAATCTAGAATCAATCAAGCGCGGGCTCATTTGAAAACCACCAATTTTAGGCTTTCTATTTCCGCCGTTGCTTTTTTGCGACATGGCCATCATTCTTTTTTGTTCGCTCATAATTAATTTCCAGGTTCTGGAGGACATGGCGAAGGGGCCAGCGTCGAGGTTTTTCTTTAAATTCCCAAAATTCATTGCTTCGGCTTTCGCAGATGGAGCCAAAAATCTCTTAAAATTGGGAGATCCTCGAAGGGGGCGAACAAAATTGACTTTTGACGGGCGCGTTTGAAATCCAGCGTAATCTATGGCAGGAAGTTGCGACGTTGCAGTATCGTAAGAGTCATCAAAAAATTCTTCATAAGTTAACATGGAAATTTTTGAATTTTTAGCTCCTCCCTCTCTTTTTGTGAATGGATCGGGCTGCGAGGAGCGTTGGCGGCCGCGGCGATTGCCTAAGCAAGAGCCCATAGTTTTCTCTATCTTCTGAATTATACCCTCTATCAACCCAATAGCTAACTGAATGGATTCGGTCGTGGCAGTGAGTGGGTTTAAAAGACTTTGTATTCCAAAAAAGGAACTATTTAAATCAAAAGTACGAATCGGCTGTATCTCGGAATTGCCTCTGCTGGAAACTCTGGCTCTGCGTGAATTCTTATTAAGGGAATCGAGTTTTGCTGTTGCAGATGGCTGATTTGTGACAAAATTTGCAGAATCGTGAGTGGGACGAGACATGAAAGATCCATCAGAAACGGCTTTGAGAGTGTCTTCTACATATATAGGCGCAACCAACCACGGATATGGAGTGCTTTTGGAATCCCACATCGAAAATCCAAGTTCGGTTCGTAATTTATATATTTTTCTACGATTGATGGCGTTCTTGCGGGACCTTGAGCCCCCTTTGGAAAAAAGTTTGTCGTAATATTTAATAACGTTTTTTGAACCCTTCTTTAAAGCAAGATAATCATTCAAATATGCTATGATTGTTTTTAATCTGGTATCTCGCTCATTTAAAAATACGAGACACCCATCCTTCATTTCCATCTTAACCCCATATTGCCAAAGGCCTGATTTTTTACTAATAGAATTATCAGTGAACATAAAAGCTCGACTTCCGTCTGGCAAATTTTCTATTGAGGTTTCTGTGATGGCGCCGAGTATGTCGTTAGGGGTGCCAATAGACTGTCCCGCAGCAAAAAGTGCAGCATCCTCTAAAGATGAACCGCGTTTTTCAAATGATTCTGCAATTGTCTCATATTCCGATGTCAAAGAGTTGTTTCTGAGACTTGGGCCCCCGAGGCGATTATAAAATAAAGTTGATTGTTCGTTCAGTGGTCTTCTTATAATTTGTATACTTTTTATTTTTGAACTTCTAAGAATTTTATGTCTTGTTATCGCTGGCGCGTTTTTCAACATTTTACCAAAATTACTTTTTTGCTTTAAAAAACTAAAATGATTAAAAAAGAGAACACCTCTACAATTCTTATCCATATCGGTTGTCAAAAATGCCTGCGTACAAGCATTGGAAGTTTCTAGAGAATTATCAAAACGATCTACTCCTTTAATTACTGGTGGTGTGAAATCTACTGGTTTTAAATTATAATTTAAGAAAGGAATTTGTTTTGTAATTCTGCGATCTTGTATTTTGGTATTCTTAACGGTCTTTCTTTCTAATTTCATCAAGGGATCTGTTCTTACCAATCGTCGGCGCTGGCCGTGGCCTGACCATTTTGCCGCAAACCAAGTGCCCTTTTTGTTTCTCTTAACGGGGCCAGTCCAATAAGAACCATTATTTTTCGCTGGGAACCTTACAATATATATATAAGAATTAGTTTGAGGCCGGCCTGATTTTATAATGTTTTCTCCAGAAATCGGGGCACCCTTTGATCCTTTATCATAAAGTTGAAGAGTAGTTGTATTTTGTGATTTAGGTGATATATCGTATAATTTTTTCCGGTCATTCGTTCGAGACCGGTTTGCAAAACAAGTTGCGTAATAGGAAAGATGATTTCCTACATTTTTTGGAAAGTCTTCTAACTCAAAAGATACTTTGAAAGTATCTTTATTACTTGATTTTGCAAGGGCTTCGTCAATTAACTTAGGATCTACGAGTTCTATCAAATTTCCTTGAAAAACTATATCGTATCCCGGCTTACTGTGAAGTTTTCGAAGATTAAGATTTCCAGATCTAGCTATAGTGGAAGCTAAAATTTCTTTTTTTACCCCTACCACAATTACTTTTAAATTTCTATATCTAATATGTTTTGAGAGACGCAACGACATCATGAGAGTTACATTTAGATTTTCCGAAGAGGAATCTCTTAGTGTTGAAGTTTTTCCAGGTGAATCTGTTATTATTTTATCAAATTCTAGAATGGGAGCCGGATCGGTGTTTTCTGACACTGAGGCGCCGCTTGATGATGTGGATAATTTTATGGCCATCTTAACTTTCCTACACTAATAAATAGTTTATTATAAAAAGTAAACATGTCTTTTATTCATCTGGGCAAAGTGAATCTTTTGCCCTTCCTTCCTGATAAGGACTGATTGTTGTCGGTGAAGAAATTACATCTTCACACTCAATTGGGGCATCGACATAGATTCCCCTCGATTTAACCTCACTAATGGCCTCACAAATTATTTTTTTATTTATTTTTGAATCCACATGAATATCAAAATAATGTTCCACGTAAGTATTATCAATATCGACGATTATTTCTGGAATTACTTCACTAACCAAGAGTCCATCTACTACATTAGTTGGCTCCTCCTTGAAAAATAGTGGAGTGTAAGACCCGCCAGAATCAATATTATAAACTTCAATTTCAAAATTTTCTTTTCCAAAAGTAACGCCATTTTCTTCAACCATTAACAATAAATCTTTACTTCCATCTTTAAAATTAACCTCGATCACTGATCCATCTTGGAATATAACAGAAGTATCTATCGGATTGGGAGTATTAGCATCTTTTACAGTAAATTGATCAAGAATCGCCTCGTTCGCTTGTTGGATTACAGTCTGGTCACCAGTCTGAACGTTTGTAACGTATGTTACATTCATTGATATTTGGGGAATTTGAAGCTCTGGAAAAGTTTGATAAACCCCGTCGACCTTGGTCGCAGATCGATCAAAATCGCTTAAATAGAAGGAAGCCGTCTGTGCATATTCACCATCTAAGAAAGTTAGTTTCCAGTTCGGAGCGACCCGTGATTCAAAATTAGAGTTACCAAGTGGGTTAACTAAAGAAAAGTGTTTTTCTGCAGTGGATTGAATCGCAATTTCATCGTACAGGAGCGGCGCTTCGTCACCACCACCTGGGGTTGATCCATAGGTTTCTTTCACTGTTCTAACAAAATCGCGGGCCCTTGAAGAAAAAACATGCTGTGTGCGTGGTTGTGCCGTCTCTTCCTGGATTCTTCCTTCGATATCGTTTTGCTCCTCCGTAATTTCGCCATGAGCGCCATCATATAAGATGTTACTATCATAAAAAGCATAGTATACTGGTTTAAATCTACCCTTTGCTAAGAGCTGTTTACCGAATTGTGTAAGTTGAATGTCTAAAACTTCTTCTTTTTTATTAAAAAATGATGTCATTTTCTTATTTTACCTTTTCTTCTTCTTTTTCTTGTGGATTTTCTTTGTTTACCCGCAGTACGCGTATTTTTCTTAGTAGTGGCCACCAACAAGGGATCTTCTTGGATTTTTGCAGCTTTTTGAGCGACACTATCATCATCTATGCCCTTACCAAAACCAATTTTTACTTCTAAGTCGGCAAATTCGACCAACGACATAAAGTCATAAGGCCAATTATAACTATATGGAAATTGTTTAGTTTTTAGGCCCGATTCCTTCGAGACTTTACTAAAATAATTATTATTTGCTCTTTGTTTTACCTTAAAAACCATCCATTGCAGCCCATCTTTAATCGGATCGTTTTCCCCATTCCCAAAAGAACCCATTAATTCATTAGCGAACAGTTTGTGTGAGATGGAAGCTTCAGCTGTTTCAAAGGATGTCTCTTTAGCCGGCGGATAAACATTTTGTGCAATGTAAGCAAGATCATTCTGACTAAAAATCTTATTAAACTCAAAGATATACATCGCAAATGGTGTTACGTTTTCCAGGTTCGTAACGAAATCCATCCTTGGGGGAAAAACGTATTTTTTCATTTTGTTAACCATATCTTTTATGGTTTGAGGGGGGGCGGTGGCGCTTCCATCTTCGCTGGCTACTGCTTCGGCTGCGGCTTTTCCTGCGGCAAACGAAGCGGCTCTTACTTTAGCAGCTTTTTGGTCTGCAAGATCTTCTAAAAGGCCTTCGTTGTTTTCTATGGCTTTTACTGCTGCTTTCACTGCCAACTCCGCTTGAGAAACTGATTTGTCGGAAGAAATTGTATTTAATTGACCTAAAGCTTTCCTGATAGTATCTACAGGGATTTCAAAAAATTGTCTTTTATTGTCTTTCACCACAAAGGGTACTGCAACAACGGCTTCCCAAGCCGTCCATGATTCTGCTAGGGATCCCATTTTCGCCGTATTGGTACCATTTTTGCTAGTAAACCCGACTACTTTGCTTAAATCTTCAAATTTTGGATTCTTATAGGCAGTCATGTCAATGTTGGATAATTTCTCCATGTTAAACGCGCTAGCGGTAACAGCACCACGAATTTCACGCCACCGGCGGGGAATTTCTCCAACCTCAAAATAAATACCCTTATCTGTTTCGAGCGATCCGAACCCGGTCCAACCTCCAATCGGGGTGCTAGCAGCACCGCACGATCCGGATGTACGGCTGGTTACCCGTGAACTGGCAGTAGGGGCGAAAAATTGAGCCGGGAACGTGGGGTCTTTATAACCCAAAGCGCCAGAGTGATAATTAAACATAGGCAGTTCATATTTGGGCTCTATAATCCACCGATCTCCTTTCCTGCCTAGCAGATTAAAAGTTGAATCGACTTGCATAGCATATGAATTTGCATAGCGAGCAGACATCGGGCATATATAATCTGCGTAAAGAGCATTCTCATTTGTCGACCAAATAGCTTGCTTTCTGGAAGTGCCGAAGATTGCCCCGGTCATTTCGCCATTCACGACCAAATCGTCATCGAGGGGATCAATTCGCCAATAGTTAAAAATACCCTGTGAAAAAATTTCATCTATAGTAATCGGCCCTGAATGTGAGGCGTGAAACACACAATCCCACCAACCTTCGCCCTGATGAGGGGCACACTGGAAGCATTCATTATGACCCATTAGGGCATCGGAAGGGTACATATCTACCATATAATTTAAATCATCTAAAGCTTGCGCGCCGGTGACGTCGAGGAGGAATGCGTTAGCTTCGTCAACTCCCAGAAAACTAGTCCCCATTACGGGAGGTCCCCAGGCCGAGCCGCGGGTTGGCGCCCAGGTGAAATTTTCTCTCCATCCTCTGGTAATTCTTGGATCTTGAGGAACATCGTACTCAGGTATTACTGAACCTTGCTGGCCATAATCGTGCCAGATACGGGGACCAGTTGATGTTCGGTATACTTTAAATCTCATCCCGTATGTTGTTCCAGATACAACCGGAAGGAATCTATTCTCTTGAACAGTTTCCAGTTTAGAGAGCGCGCCTTTTTCGCTTGATGGGTCTTTTGGCGAAAAGATTTCTATGCTTGCTGCTAAAAAATTATGCATCTGTCGCGAATACATTTGATCTCCCGCTCCATTCCACTGTGTTACTACATCTAATTCTGATCTTGGAGTAAAGGTGGGGAAAAAATCGAAAATGTATCTGACATTTCCGACGTCGTTATTCCACTGGGTCGCAGTTAATTCCGGTGGTCTAAAGGCGAGAAGAGCCTTTGTAAAGGGGCCGTTTGTCTCCAAATCATAAATATCAAAACCTGCGGCATACCTTTCTGGCTCAACAAGTGCCTCAAAGGGAATTCTATAATCCCAACTTGCAGTTGGTATATCTGCCCAAGATGCTGAATAAGGGGCGTCGTGGGAGGCGGTTGAACTCAGGACCCTAGTCGCCTCAAATCTTTTTTGTGTTCCCAAACCATACATAAATGTTTTCGTGCCCGGGCTGATATCGGACAGGTCGGGGTTCCGAGAGTACCAGTATGGTTCGACACGCGGCTCGGTTGACATCACAGGATAACTTAACGCCATGCGTGATTTCATGGTATTGAAAAATATTCCCGGCGCGAAGAAAGGGGCCAAAAATGGTCGGGCGCGAGCATTTACTAAATTAGCATCGAGGCCTCTAAAAGTTAAGTTCTCAAAATAAGATTGAGAAAATTGACTGGCCATTTGCAGACCGCGTTCGGCCATGAAAAATCCCTCGCGGAATAGTGGTTTTTTAAGAACGCTACACTTGAGCGTGATGGTTGATGGACTTATTACATCACCTTGAAGATCTTTCTTTATGAGAGAAAAGTTTTTCAAAAAGTCCGAATGCGAATAAATCTCTAAAAAGCCATCTAGACTACTATTATAAGGTATTGTTCCAGACGCGCCAGGTATTGATAGAAAACTATCATTCTGAGCTAAAAAGTCTCCATTTTGTTTCTTCATATAATATTCAATTTGGTCGCTCATTATAAATTCTGGTAAAATCGATTTATCTTGATTTTTTAACCGCATGTTAACGCTGTAATCAGCATATGTATTATAAAACGGCTGCGATGGAGATGGTACCCAGGCCCCGTTTTCAATATATCCAGCATTAGCTCCTGCCTCCCACAATGCTTGGCCACCCCCTATCTGGAGTTGCCCATGAGGCCACGCCTGACACACCCAATCTTCGGGAATTACTTCAGTAATGCTGCCGGTAGCACACCACCTCCTCCAACCATCTTGCCATAGCTTGAATGAAGCGCTTGTTTGGGGGAGTGGTGTTGTTGTCGTTCTTTCCCAATAAGGAGCCGCATTTGGATAAGATGATGTCGGAAAATCCCAAACAAATTGTCCCACGGAGAAAAAGGATTCCACAGTGTGTTTTCTATTATACAATGGTGCAGCAATCAAGCGACGTTTGTCGGAAGGATAAAAAGGTAGCAGAAACTTCGCCCATTCCTTGTCGTAGTCCTCAGTGGTGCCGAAGCCCATGTTAATGGATGCTGTGCCAAAGCTAGAACTGGCCAAAGTGATATCTAAAACTGGATAACCATCTCCTTTAGAATAAAAGGGGTTTGTGACATAATCCGGGCCCGTGGAACCTGAAGTTCCAACAGGATAGTACCTAAGATCCTCGGGATCGGGCCAGTATACAGAAACAGCATTAACCAGGCGCGCTGAGCCCGTGTCAATAGATCCGGTGGGAGACACCCAGCTGTCTGGGTTCCAAGAAGAACTCCCTCCCTGTGTGAATGGGCCCGGTGTTAGGGATGTGGGCCCGTACCAGCCTGGGGAGCCAACCGCATTGTTATAAGCCGGCGGACTATACTCAGTATAAACATAATTTTCAGAACCCATCCTATACCACCCGATTGGACGAAGAGCGGGGTCGTCAAACGTTGGGAACAATCGCATGTTTGGAGGCTTCCCCCGATTCCCCATCGCCGTGCATAATTCACGATCATAATTATACAGAGAATAATTAAAGAAACTAACCTCCGTGATATTTCCTTGGAAAACATGATTGATATAAAAAGGATCTGAAGCCGAAAGCAGACTAACACCACTACCCGTTAGAGTTTCCAACTCTGTATTATAAGAAACGTTATTACCTATAGCCCCGGTTGAAGCATTGATCGAACCGTATAGCGGGCTATAATTACCAGTGACGTTGGGCGTTGTACCAGTTACTATAAAGCGCGAGCCATTAATATAAATTTTCCATCTATCATTATGTGTTGACCTATTACCCGGCGTCGTTGCATCATAACAACACAGAATGTGGTACCAGTTGTCGTCTACGATGGGATATATCTGGCCTGTTGGAACGGTCGTGACCGATGCCCAAGTCTCTAGGTTCTCGTAGGTAAAGGCCATGGCGCCATCGAGATAATATCCCCCAAGATCTTGTGATCTTGAAATTAGTGTCTCCATTCCAACGCTCCAGGATCCGTTGCCAGTCTCAGGGAGCCAAGGAGCGTTCCCGGTTAAAAATAAACGAACAGAGCATGTTCCAGCAGTCGGAGTGAGTGGGCGTGGATGATCGGCCGAAGAAAATGAAATTATGTGCGACTTCTTCCATTCAACAAGGCCTGGGATGTGAGGGAGTGACGGGTCAATAGACGAATGCGCTGCGCTTCTTGGTTTAATCCAAGCCGAAAGAGTATATGCATTTGGGGTTCCTGTTGGCGCGTCGTTTCCAACTGCAAAAGCCCCAAATTGTTGAGCGTTCGCGTTGGCTTCTCGACTCCCGCCGGCGCCTCCGTAAATACTATTAAATAATCTCGCGCCGTACTGCAAGGGAACAATCTCACCCGGATATGAATCGGCTCCAGAAATACTACAACTCAGTGACATCGTTGCATAAAATTGACGGGGATCGTCCTCGAAGCCCTGCAGCCCTTCGAAGAAAGAACTCGATCCGGGCTGATAACCGGTCGTCCCATAACATTGAGAATAATTGTTTTGAAGCTCTCCGGGGTGACCGAGGGTGGATGCTCCAAAACTGGGAGTGTCTGCCCACGGATTTTCCGAGGAGCGACTGACAAGCGGGATAGTTGCCTCACGATCTAGATCAGTGGCGACATAGATGGATCCCGTTTTAAAACTAACAGGGTCATCGGCATCAAGGGCCCAATTGCTTTGAACGATGATGGGTTTACTGGGAGGATATGAGGGCGCCACGTAGTCAAACCCAGGATCAAAGGTTCCAGAAGAATTTCGGACTCCGAGGGGTATAGCGGGGTATTTAACCGGATTTGGTGGGTAAGCCGGGATGCCCATAGAATTAAATCCCGTCGATGAGGATTCTGATGAGAGATACGGTATCCTGAGAGATAGCCCTTCTTGTTCGAACTCTACAATTGGAAAATGTTCTGATGTGAGTGCTGAGAAGTTGGTAAACTTTTGGGCGCCCAATGCGTCCGAAGCTGACCGATTTGATCGAAAAAATGTTGAATATTCATCTCTCTTTCTAACCACGGCACTAAATTTATTTTTGGGGGCTGGGTAGATTGGCGCAGAATAAACAATTTCGATAAGAGATGCAATTGGAGAATTTAATGAACCCATCTTGTAGATCATTTCTGATAGGGGCCCATATCCGGTATCAGTCATCAGACCTGCCTCTCGATAAGGTGCCGGCGAATTCGGGTTTATTCCATTTTGATCTAAAACCGGACTCAAACTATTTAATCCCATTGCACAGTTTTTCAACTCAGAATTAGCAAAAGAATAGGCATTAATCAAGGAAATCTCAAGATTAACCGCATTTTGACTAGGGCCCGCTTTCACGCCCAGCATAGCAGTAAGCGGTAATGAGCGTTTTTGAACAGCAGGTTCGTAATAAAGAGTGGTTGTTGAGTTGGGTACTCTGCGAGGGAATGTCTCATTGGGAACATTTATTATCCTATCTCCTATGCATCCTATAAAATTGTTCTTTCTTAAATATCTTGCAATTGGGTGTTGAGAAGTCCTGGACTGTTTCCAAGATGGATATTGGTAAGGTCCATTTCTATGAAGGTTTAAGATATTTGTCAGAATATTGTCAGATAGAGGCACAGAGGGACATGCAGGAGTGGGACCATAACTCTCTATATCATCATAATCGAAATTTGAAGCCTCAAGCAAGTTTTCAGGATTCGTCTTCGATATAGAAGGCTTGCCAAGTGGGTTATGCCACTTTGCAGATGTATATTGTGATGGAATTGGTTCATAAACCACCTGATTCAAACCAACGAAATCGACTAATTCCGAAATTACCGTGGGAGGAGTGTGTGATCCAGAAAGCACAAATGTCACTGGATAAAGAGCTGGATTTCTTAGAGAAGGAGCATAAAAATTTCTTGGCCAATAACCGAATCCATATGGGGTAACAGATTCGAGGGAAGCTGTGATCCATGAATATCTCAAATCCGTTGCAGGGATAGGATGTTGAACATAATAGTTGTCATGTACGGTACCCGTCACAACCGATCCGTCTGCCAGTTGTTTTAAAACCATTCTCGAATTTCTATTTATCTGATAGAAAGATCCAGTACCAGAATAATCTTGTGCGTTCGCTGTCGAACCTGGAATCCCAAATTCAGATACCCCGCTATAATAACCAAATTGGTTGACATGCGGCGTCAACATAAAGTTCCTTAATGGGGCTCGCACCATGTTATTCCTCCAATTAAGTTGATTATTTGGTGAAAATTCTGCTGCATACCTGTCTAACCCGGGTCCTCCATTGTCATCGCCCATCGTGCTAGGATCGCCGGGTGAAGAGAAGCGGCAAACCATCACATCTTCGAAGCGCCCTCTTTGAATTTTTGCCGAATCAAACACCCCCCCCACGAACATAGAGGCTGTTAAGTGTGTTTCATCTGGATCATTAAGTAAGTTCCACGGCCCATTTCTTACCCAGTCGCGATTATTGGTCGTTCTTCCTGGTGCTTGCACGATTTGATAATCATAGCTAAAATTACCAATTTTAGAGTGCAGAGTGCCAGAAACATATCTAGTCGCTGATCCAGGTACCTGTTTGATATTCTTAATATTAACCGGTCTTTTAGCAATCAAGTCGCGGTAAAGAACAGCGCGTGGATGGTTATAGGGCTGCGCTAATATTTTCATAATTCCAGTGGACGAAGTAATTTGCCATGCTTCCGGTCGTGTTAACGCAGTATCGAGTGATGATGTCCCAGGTAAATCAATATGTCTGCTTTGTTTTCCTCCGACAAATTTCTCTGTAAACGGGCCCTGCATAGGGGTGCCGTGGACATAATTATCATTGTGAAGGTCTGTTATCTCAATATTATGATTTAGATTTGTTGATATGTCCAATGCGTATTTATTAACATAAGAAGCACTGAATATCGTGAATGGTACAAACCTTTCGCCCTTACCAGATTCATAATTAAACGGATCTGAAAACGTAGTCAAATCCCCCGTGGTTGTGAATGATGAAAACCCTAATTTTCTCTTTTGTAGTGGGTTCTCTGGGGGCGGAGGGAGATTCGAAATATTATCAGAGGTTATATAAATACCCTTCGTCGGGCCCGTCTCTGATCTTACATGAGGAAGAGAATTTTTGACATACTCTATTTTCTTATTAATATAGGGATTAGTACCCCCGTCAATGAAAGGCTCTATCGTTCCCCTGAAACTATACACTGGGGTCCCTCTCCCAGAAAGACCACGAAGGCGGGCGATGCGATAGACATTTCTATTTGAATCCACACTTGGGTCGCCAGAAGAAATGGCGGGGTCCGTCCTGTTGGCGCGTAGCCACCACCAAGAACGATTGTGTTCGGGGTTATCATTTATTGGGTGCCTATTGTTTTCGTAGTAACGAGCTTCAGTTTGCGTATAAGTTTGCCCCTGGCCTGGTGACACAAGATCCTGTTGTGAGGAGAATGGGTTCTCGCATGTCATGTCCATATTAGATGGTGTGAAACCTTCACCAATGTAAGCCTGGGCTGGTTGGCTGCGGTGACCTTGGAGTGGGGGCCCTTCCAACTCTGGAGTTCTGTCCCCTATCGATGGGTATTTGGTCCAGTATTTGTTCCTTTCTAAAACATGACTTTCCACCATGGTTCTCATATTATCAGAAGCGTGCGCCGAGGCAGGAATTAACTGATTTAAGAAATTTG
>Ga0098061_1001108_pt1 | contig 13048 bp, 8 predicted proteins | sample 22_taG_FD_92579 | JGI IMG/M metagenome (GOLD analysis project Ga0098061, IMG submission 92579) | Marine viral communities from the Subarctic Pacific Ocean - 22_ETSP_OMZ_AT15343 metaG | ecosystem: Environmental > Aquatic > Marine > Oceanic | place: Subarctic Pacific Ocean | collected 2015-01-20 | reverse complement strand
TGTCACCGAGGATAGAGTGGCGTTGTTGAACCAAACTTTCCCGGCCCCAGAATCTGAATCCGCAGTATCTGAATCCCAGAGCATATCAAGCCCTGCATGGATGCCGTCGTTACCTGTCCGGTAGAATTCCACCGAAACAGGGTTGGCATCTGTCATCGTACCGCCGGTTGCTACATGAGCGACTGCTATCTTAGAGTATGTACTGGCGGATGTAACCACCCCGTCAATATTAAATATTACGAAATTAGCTGGGCTGGCAACTTCCCTGACTACAATTGTACCGCGTAATGTTGCGCTAGTGGAATCATCCCAAGTGTCGACAAATGCGTTGACATCCGCCGAGTTTACATCCACATCGTCCATATACAGAACTGTCGCCGAGGAGGGTGTCGCATGATTTAACCATACTTTACTTACCCCTTGGTCTGTGTCCGTAGTTGTGGACTCCCAGAGCATATTCAGCCCACCGAGTCCTTTAATACCGGTGCGAGAGAATCCCACTACTAGATTATCCGAGGCCGTGAACGACCCACCTGAATCAACATGGGTTACCGGGATTTGAAGCCAACTTGTGTTATCGGTAATCGCCCCAGTGATGGCTACGGTCAAAAAGTTTGACGGTGTACCATCTTCGTGGATCATTAAGTAACCACGGACAGCGCTTGATGTTTCATCATCCCACGCCGCTACCCAGTCTGATATATCAGGGCTACCGGTCTGTGAGGACAGCCCGGAGACTGCTAAATTTGTAACGGACGCGAGCGTCGCGTTGTCGAATCGTATATCCCCGGTTCCGGGGTCTGCCATTGAGGTTGATGAATCAAAATCCCATTTCGTCGCTGTGCCCAGTCCGAGGCTAAGATCTGACAGTGTTACGGTTTCCAGTGTGGTTCCGGCGGAATCCCAACGTACCATAGAGAGGGCAACTGGGTCGCCTATTTCAATGTCTGTAGATGTGGAACTCTCTGAAAACTGTATGGTTCTGTCTAATTCTTCGTCCAACTGTTGCGCCAAGCGGACGTTCTTATCAAGCCTAGCTTCGATGGTCGTTGAAGGCAGAGAGCCTCCAAGGGGCAGTGAAGAAGTCTGCGTCAGTGGGTGGGAACTCTTAATTGTGAGTGTTTCACCACTGGCGGGGGTGTAATCCACTGGGGAAGTATCAACAGTCAAAGTGCCTGTAGCCCCGTCCCCGCCCGTTAGGGTATATTGAGTACCGTCAACCCAAGTTGTTTCCACACCTGTCGTGTCATTGGATAAGATTACCTTGACGGTAGAATCCTCCCAGTATATGAAAGTGACAGCGAAACTGGCTGTTGACCCGTTTCCCGCATACGCTACTTTATTAGTTGTGGCTGTTAATGTCATTGAATACCTTGCTCCATGTCACGGCTTTCGCCCGCTGATTCTAATAGTAGTTGCGCGTCCTCATCTGCCTGATCGCTGTAGTCTTGAGTATTTATGTTATGCAACACCAGATACTGCAAGAAGGACGAATTCAACGCTGTCCCCAGTTTAATTATGTTCTCTTTGGTAGTTGGTAATGTCAACAACGCCTCAAGTTTCTTCGGATCTGGGTCGGTAAACGCGTCGATCAACGCGATTTTTGGGTAATCCCTAAAAACAGACTCCATGAAGGCTTTACCTCTTTGAGACATCGCGCCGGGAGTTTGGATGTCCCCTCCCCCGCCTTCCAACTTGTTGATATATCGGCCTACCCTAGCCCCGCCCAGTTTGCCTATCAGAGCCGCGAGCCAACCCTTGGATATAATCTTCGTTAGTTCCGGTGACTTCCTTATAGCATCCAACTGCATAGCGTGGCCCCTTATCTGATCCATACGCTTGATCTGATCTATAGTTAATCCTTTCTCCATTATAGCCTTAACTCCCTTATTACTCAAGAAAAGAGTCATCTTTTGACCAGACACGAAGGAGTGTCCTGCCGAGCTTACCGCGTTCTCCCCTGTGGAGCTAGAATTTTTAAGAACCCAGTCAAATATCGACTGTTGTAGCCCCGCCAGAGCCTTACCGGATTTGTCTCGTTTAGCCCTTCTGACCAGAATAGCCATATCTTTCTTAGCCTGACGCGGGCTTTTGAACATCTTATCCAGCGCGTGGATAGGCTCCTCATGTATCCACATGATAGCGGCGGCCCGTTTCGGGTTTGTCAAGAGCTTCTGTACGTTTTTATTCTCTGATGTTAGAAGACCTTCCGACTCCCCGGATTTTATAACGTCCCTCAGTTCTTTGGTCAGCCCCGGAACACGTTTTAAGGTTTCGTGGTTTTTCGTCATCCATTTGGATGCCGCCCGGATACTGACCTTCCCCTCGAATACAAACATCCTGTTGAATTCATGTTTGATGTAAGCCCCCACCGCATCTATTACAGGTTGGAGGTTAGCTGGGTCGGAATCCACATCCCCTATAAGTTTCCCTTGTTCGGTTTCCCGAGTTATCGCGCGGTATAGATCATCCAAATTTTTAGCTGTTTGAGTGTCACTCCCCACCAGTAAAGTCTCCATCGTCTTTTCCATGAAGACGGCGGGTGACCCGTCTTTATTCATACCGAGTATGTTTTTGAGTTCCCCTTGGTTGAAATCCGTATTGAGTTGTCTTGAGAATCCTATGGCGTGGAGGATAGATTTGGTTGGCGGTACGCCCTCATACACCCCATCCGCGTTCTTCCTCATAAGAATCCCGCCCCCTTCAACGTCCTCGAACATCTTCATTATTGTTTGCTGTAGGTCGGTAAGAATACGCGATTTATTAGACGTGTTTTTAATGGCATCAACGCCCCTCTGTTCATTCAAGAGAACACTACGCATAGCCTGTAAGTCTTTAATAAGCTGGAGTTTCGCGCCCTTTAGTGTAAACCCCTTGCCCCCCACCTCATACGACCCCGGAATCCAATCCCCGTTTTCGCCGATCCTGCCCAACCTGTCAAATAAATAGTTCGTCTCTTCGCGGAGGTGTAGATCCGATTTCAGATTATCTTTGGAGAATTCCTTGAGTATCTTCTTCCATGCGTCTAACAGTGGGGTAGGATCTACCGCCTCCTCACCAACCTGATCCCATACCTGTTTCTGTGTTTCAAGTGCGTCATCCCATGCCGCGTCCAAATGCCTCCGCACGATGCGAGTTGCTTGCTCTTTGGTGACATTAGGGCCAGCGGCTTCTAGATCTTCCAACGCCTGTATGCGGGCAATGTTTTGCCGGTCTTTCCATACAGTCTTTAAATACTCTGACTGTTCGACGAACGCCTTTCGTGTCATCTCCGGGTTTGCGCCGGGAACAGCTTCGTCCATGGATTTTATAATTATCTCGTTCAACAGGGCGTGTTGTTCCCCCATCTTCTTCTTTAGTTTTGGGTCGGAGTTCATTATGGTTATCTCCATAGAATACAGCCCACCATCCTCTAAATTCTGCGCGGGCGTTTTCGTCGCGTCAAAAGGGTCAATAACCTTATCACGAACCTCTATCTCACCCATCTTCTTGACAATAACATCGCCTTCAACTTCCAGTACCTCGTCCAAGCGATTAGCGGCTTTAACATTGCCCCCACCCTCGGTGAAACTGCTTTTATGTATTCTGTTGATTGCGCCGAAAAGCCCGAACTGAAACCCTTTCAAAATAGACAGAGTGACCGCAGGGGTTATCCCCCCGACGATACCACCTAAGAATTGTGCTGTTGGGCTATCCTTTCCGAATGTACCAAAACCTAAACCCGCCGTGAACCCAGAAGTGAGTTCCAAGGCGGTCATAGCGAGAGGCTTCTCTACAAACTCTGCACCGATCTTAGCACCTGCGGTTTTCGCCCCTTGTTTAAGAGTAAACCCCAGACCTTCTTTTGTAGCTAATTTCTCCGTTGCGCCGGAGATAGGTTTCGTAACACTTCTACTCGGTATTGTTTTGACCGCCAGTCCCGGTTTGGTAAGCCCCAAAAGCCCAAATATAGGCAGACCAGCTATGCTTTGACCAAGCCAGCGAAAGGCATCGGCGAGCGCACCTTTAGGTAACTGCCCCTCTGGCACGGTGTAGCCCTGTGCCTCAAAGAACCGCCGGAAGCTACCTTTCGGGGCCAACCCAAAAATTTCTTCCGCCGACAGCCCTTGTACAATGGCATTGGACATACTGAAAATTGTGTCGAACGACAAATCCATCAAGTCGGATATGCCCGCGTTTATTATCTCTAACGCACTCCGGGTGTCAACAATACCGCTCTGGATCTTTAACCTTCGTTTCGCTTGTTCCGCTTCCGGGTTTGGTTTAGCCCCGGAAGGCGCCCCCTTCAACCTCACCCGTGCCTGATCTGCCTTACTCAACGGTTCGTCTTCTTCGATGTCACCGACGTCGGTGTTGAAGAATATATCTTCCTCCGGAGGTGTAACCTGCCCCTCCACGGGGACGGCGGGTTCTTCTACAGGGGCGATCGGCTCCTCGACAGCAACATCCGTTTCAATCTCCGGTAAGTTTGCCTGTAAAGGGTCGGCGACTACTGTAGACTCCTCCTCTGCGGGAAGCTCCTGTACTGTGCCGGGTAAAGTTGCCATATATTATTTGTTACCTTTGGTTCGGGCGTCCGGTGTTGTTGTGCTTGATTTTTTCTTCTTGCTTTTGCGCGAACTGATCTGCTCCCGAGCTTTGTCCCTGATAGCATCACCTTTATCGGTGTGGGGCAGGCCCAACGCTTCGAGATTGGCGGCGTTAAAATCCGGGTTCTCGTCGAATAGGCTGTCGACATACTCGTCCACCTGTTCCTCGGACACATTAGAAAATGCGTCCACCGCTTTCTTTTTGACAACCTTCTTTTTGACAACCTTCTTTTTGACAACCTTCTTTTTGTCAACATTCTTTTCGTCACCATTGTCGCTTTTTTCACCTTTTTCGTAAAATTCTGGGTTGAGACGTTGGTCAATCGCGATCGCCATATCATCTGACATCGCGTCAATCTCCTCCGAGGAGAAGGAGTCTCTATATTCCTTGACTTGCTCATCAGACAGCTTCTCCAACCCAGCTACGTTTTTAACCTCGATGATGTTAAACTCAAACTTGTTCATCCGCCCTTTAATTTCCAACAGGCGACTTGCTTCCTCTACGAGTTCTGACTCTTTGTCCGGGTCTATATTTGTTCTAGACGCTGTCTGCTTGATAGTCCTCATACGTTCGTCGATGAAGTCGATCATACCCAGAACTTTATTTCGTGCTTGTCGCGGGGAGTTAAATATACCCGGCCCAGAGAAGATGCTCTGGATGAGTTCCTGCTCTTTGACCGCAAAACGTGGACTCAATGAAATCATGCGAACAACGTCTCTGGCGATAAGGGAGAAGAGGAGTCTTGCTTTGGTAACTTCTACGTTCTCCAGTTGTTCCAGTCCGGGTATCTGCGATATTGTAGAACCGAGTAAATCGTGAAACCATGATACAACACCTGTAGCTCTGTCAAAATCGTGCTTCGTCTCAAACTGGTCTTCCCGCAGTTGTATAGCGTCGAGCTTCTGTAAAATTCCTTCCAACTCGGCACGAGACTTAGTAGGATCTCTCATTTCTGTTATAAGAGCATCTCGATTGGCCCGTCTTGCCTCGGCTTGCTCCGCAGTAGGCGCGGTAGCTTGCCCCTCCATAGCCTCGATCTGACTAAGACCTGTAATTCTCGTTGGGAATCTATCCGGATCTTCGTTGCGAATATCTTGCACCGCGTCATAGACTGCGGCGTTTATCGTGGTATTCAACCCACCCAGTAATCTCTTCTCCGCTCGTTGAGCAATATCCAACTGGAGATCACCTTCCGCATCCAATGGTACGACCGCCCCGGCTTTAACCATGACGCCGATAGCGTTCCCCGCCGCTCGGTTGATGAGAGTAGATGCCTTAGAATCTACGTCGAACCGATCAAAGAAACCAAGGTATTTGAGCCTGTTAGCTTTAGCGACAGCTTCATCTGCATCATCGGTGCCTCTCTCTTCCGGTGTTCTTATGTCAGCGGCGTTGGTGTTAAGAGACAGGAGCGCCGCTGTGTATTGTTTCTGTGTTATCTGCTTGTTCTTCAACATATCGTCCAAGCCTTGTATCTGCTCTGCTAGTTTGGACTGGCTAGTGTCAGCGGCGTTGGTGTTAAGAGACAAGACCGCCGCTGTGTGTTGTTCCTGTGTTATCAGTTCGTTCTCCAACATATCGTCCAAGCCTTGTATCTGCTCTGCTAGTTTGGACTGTTTAAGGCCAAGAGTTAGCTGTATACTCAGAGCTTGCTTATCGTCGGCGTCTATGTCAAGCTCCGAGATAAAGTTCATTCTCTTGTCGTAATCCGATAAAGCCTCGTCGGACACTCCGACCAGTGCTTTAGCCAATTTTTCATCAATAGGGATGTTCTGGTCTTTTAAGAATTTAACACGTTCTTGGAATTCGGATTTCTTCTGCGATGTAAGACCGCCGATTTCTTTTATAACATCCTCTGTGGCTTCCACCCCGTGATCCTTTAGAAATTTAACTCGATCCTTGCGTTTTTGCAGATCTGTTTGTGCGCTAGCGGGTGCGCTCCCCGGCAAGCGTTCCCAATTTTTAGTTTCTTGGTTTCTGACCCATATGCCACTGGTGTGTTCCATGCGGTTATTCTTAGGATCTTCGCTCCCCGTTAATAGCCCTTTAGCGGATTTACTGTATAGCCCGACACCGGGTATCTGTACAATGTCGTCGGCGTCTTTAGCTTTCTCATCTACTTTCTTATTAACAGCGGCTTGAAATTCCGCATCTCTAATAAGTTTCATCTGGGTCGCACGACCATCAGCCCCTATCACCCGGCGGACTAAGGGATCTTCTAAGGCTTTCCGTGCCGCAGTTGTATCACCCTCGGTGAGAAAAGCATTTGAGTTAGACAGAGCGGCGGCATTAGCCGCAGTGTTATATTGGATCATAGACTCCGCTTCGCCTAACTCCAACATATAATCTTCTCTAATTTTATTGAACTGGCGCAACTGTTCCGGTAAATCTTTTTCGTTTAGTTGAGTCTGTTTGGCGTACTCCCCCTTAACATCCCCGATCAGTTTTGTGGTTGTTAAGTCCCTTATAGTTTTCTTGACAGACGCGTTGTGAGTCAGAAGTTGCCCTTGCAACTGTTGCTTGTACCTCTCTCTGAAATATATAGAACGCCCTTCTTCCTTGTCCACCTCGGCGAGTTTATTCTGTACATAGTTTTGACTATCCGTCTGGTACTTAACGTGCTGGTCTTTCGCCCGTGTGTTCACCCCGGAAGAGTACCCTTGTAATGCAAGCTGGTCCTCGTCTTTTCGGGCTTTTAACTCTACTGTTTCGGCCTGTGCGAAATGTCTGGCGTCGGCTTCTAGCTGTTGTAGTTGGTCACCAGCCATGCCAGTTAAAACTTTCCCGACTTCGGCGAGTCCGCCACCGCCAGTGAACACACCGGTAGTGTCAAAATTATCAAATTGGCGCCTATCTGGCGCACCGGCAACCCTCTCTATATTTTGTCGCGTTATTTGTTTAGGTGGTAGTTTGAATCCCATGTCATTCTGTTCCTCTGTATATTTTACTCATTCCCGAAAGTCACTTCTGTATATTTTACCCATTGTACTGGCCCCGGAAAACAACTGCCCCCCGGCACGAAACATACTCGCTGTTTTGGCGTTCCTACCCTTAGTAGCAAACAAGCCAGCTTGTGATTGTTGTTGTCTTACCTGATTTTCGAGAGCGTTGACATTAACCGCGCCTTGGTTTCTTACTCTCAAAGCATTAAGTTCTGATTCCCCGGCGAAGTCGGAAGACACCGCTAGAGGTGACCCTGTCGTCGGGTCAATATTTGTTTTACCAAACAGTGATCGTCTCGAAGCGAACAAATCGCTTTGATGTCTCCTAAAATCAGCTTCGTCAATCTTCGCTTGCTGTGCGGCCCGTTCTGCTTGTTGCTGTGCCACGATAGCATTGTTGTTAGCAACCCCCGATTGGAACCTAGCTTGGTCGGCGGCGGCTTGCCCCTGCATAAGCGTACCACCAACTGATACCAAAGTTCCCACCAAAGCCAAGTTAGCCGCTACCGCTCCAGCGGTGGTGGCGAAGATTGTAGCCCCGCCGACAGTTCCGGCTGTTGCACCTAGAGCTACAGCCGCGCCAAAACAGTCGACCTTCTTCTCAAACAGGTTTATTACATCTTGTTCATCTAATAGCATGAGCTTTTTGTCCTTCTTTGACATACAATATGCTCTCGGTGCCGAATGATACCTCCTGCTCCAAGCATTGTCGTCTTATATTTTCGCCCCATTCCGGGTCGTAGGGCCGTTTGTAGCCCCAAGTCTCTGGCACGATGCCCACTGCGTCGATGCCTTCAAAATCTATGTCCGTGCTAAATGGCCCGAGTATCGGAGCCATTGATATGACTTTGGTTTTGGCTGGCAGTTTCTTTAAAATGTCGATTCGCCATTCATATTCACCAGACTCTATTGGTACGGTCGCGATGATGTTGTCCGTCCAAGTAAACTGCGGGCTGTACAGGTGCATACGCGCCACGCGTTTAGTTCCGACGGAGAACCGGTGCCAATGTGCTTTATTCATTATCTCGAAAACAGACTGCTGAAAAGCAAGGGTAATATCACCATGGAAAAGATCAGACCCAAAAGCTACCTCATAAGTTGATGGTTTGGGATTCATTAAAGGTTCTTCTAAAATCTCTGGGTGTTCAACCGGGTCGTAACTTCTGCCTTCTTCCATATACTCCCAGTATGATGGACAGCTATTGCAACCTTCGGAGAGCCGGTAGCAACCTGTCACAACAGGCCAGTTAAGTATTTCGCCTTGTGGAATATTCATATCGCCCAAGCCCTCTTTATGTCAGGATTTTCTAAATACACAAGACCGTCTTTGCCTTGTGCGATTGCCGTAGTTGGGTTCGCCATTATCGCGGTCGTAAGCCCTTCGGCTTCCGGGTCAACATTCTCCACGTCCATAAGTACAACATCACCCGAGTTCGCAGAGGCATAGGGAATTTCGGAATAACCCATGTCACTAAAAATCTGAACAGTAGTCTCCTCAAGTCCACCCCCCGCGAACTGCTTCAACATTTTAAAAGCACTTTTCTTATCTGTGTATTTTCCTCGAAAGTGATGTGCTGGGTCAGACCCATTCATCACCTGTATCGCATCTGCGGCGAAAAGGGTGCAGTCAGACGTACCCCACTTCATAGGAGTCGAGTCACGTTTCGCTAGAAAATCCAATAGTCTGTCAGGCCAGTCTCGGTATCTAAGCATCGTGTGTATTGTACCCGTTTGGGCGTTTATTTTAAAGCGTTTATTTTTATTTCCGGCGCGATAGCCAATAATGTAAAGGGCGCAGGATCATCACTCTCGATAAATATTCTCGGGTCAGCTAACCAGTTCCCTTCAAATTCAACTTCCAGTTCCCCCGTATACAAAGGGGCACCAGCATCCATGGGGTCTGCGACGTCTCTAAAGTCGTATTTTATAAGACTTGACGCTGTAGGCCCAACTTCTAAAGTGTGGCTATTAAGCACCACAAAAGTAATGCTGTTGATTCTTTTAGTCTTCCCAACAGCGGTGCCAGCTTTATTGCCCCCCTCTGCTAGTTTCAAAGTCTTTAATTTGTGGGTGAAACCTAACCCAATTTGTACCGTGGACGCTTCTACATCCAGCGTAATACTACCGCTAGAAACTGTTTTATCCGCCTGTACAGCGTTGTCCGCCCATACTTTAACCGATTCCCCTTCCAAATGTGTTAGCCCGCTTATGGTGCTAGTAGCAGAACTGTCATAAGTAATACATGAGTCACTGTACACGGCGTCACTTGCGTCTTGACTACTCTCATAATCTCTTTCCATAAACTCAACGTACCGAACTGTCGCGGAGTCAATAGTTCGTTTGACTTGTATCCAAACCTCATCCCGCTGTTCAGAACTGTGAACCTGCCCCACGGCATTTGACCCCGGTATGACTACCACACTCTCTACTACAGTGTCCCCTGAACTAAATGACCCACCTAAAATATGTCTCGCCCATCCGACTACATCCTCTTGTCTTCGGAAAGTCATAGAAGGGATCTGCCCGTCTTCTCTGACAACCCACACTTGCGAATCGGGTTCCTCGGCATGATCCATCTCGACGATACCACTCTCAGTAATGTGCTGTGCGAGACGTGTCATGTCAAATGCTTGATAACCGTCTGTCTCAAACGTAAAGCCAAATTCCCTAATTTTTCTCTTCGCCCGTTGTACAAACAGTACAATATTATCCACGCGGACGGGCTGAGTCTGTGCCGACCCATGAGTTGTTTGTCTTCTAACGGTAATATCCGACGGTGTTATTACCGCCCCAGTGGAAGAAGGAATCCACTCTCCTCCAGTTGTGCCGATAGAGAGCGTATCTTCCCCGGCAGACATCCAGCGGATAGCATTAACATTGTCGGCAGAAATAGTAAAATCAAGAGCATCGTCATCTTGAACAGTCCCATCCCACGTCCCTGCCGTGGGGTCTGAGTCTGGTGCGTGATTTTCAAAGTCTCCTGTTTGGGAAGCCCAGAAGGTCTGGGGTTGGTCTGTATTTCCCGCCGAGTAAAGCCGTTGTTCAAAAAACGCCGCTGTCGAGGGGTATCCGCTAGTGGCTGACCATGAGCCAAGTCTCCACTTCGTCTCTGCGGTTGTAACAGTAAAAGTTCTCTCGACGTCGACGGTAACACTTGTGGTACTGGCCCGTGCGGTGATAACACCCCACCCCCAGTTGACCGTGCTGTCGTCCGTGATACGAATTGATCTACCTATGTCCGCTGTCTGGAAACCGTCTCCCCCGTTAATCCCGTTTGTAGCCGATGCCGTAACTGTTACCCCTAGCCCCGTAGCGGCGGAGGCAGTCATGGTTGTGGAAGTTGTATTCTCTGATAACCACGGGCCATCCTGCCAAGGTACTTCAACGAGGGACCAAGTAGTATGCCCCCGACGTTCTAACCGGTAAGTCGGGTACGACCCGTGGAAAAAATAAAGTATGTCAGCGGACTGCGGTCCTTCCAACTCATATAGATCCGCTTCCGCGTACGGAGTGTTTAGCTCTACGGGGGCGTCATCCAAAAGTGCTACGTTGTCGATCTGTACAGTCTTGCCCAGTTCATTGTGAAACCGGATGTAAAAATTTGCCGCAGTTGCCGTAAAGGAATAACAGTGGTAGCCCACTTCCGCTATAAAACCATCAAGTATTTGTGCGCCACCACTGGAAGTGCCTACACTAAAAAAGATGTAATCCCCCGGTGCGCCTATGACTTGAAATTGCAGGACGTGTTCTATCGCGGAGGAGTTCGTGATCTGTTGTTCCGCCTCGGCCTCTGTAGTGCCGTTCGATACTAAATTCATTCTGTCGTTCGTAGCATCGTGAGTTATCGACGAACCTGCACCGGAATTATCCGTCCAGCTTGTTATGCCGGAAGGGAACGTACCATTTGCAACCCCCGCTGTTATACTGGGGACTACAATTTGCCCTTGATCCCGGTAGAAACGGAAGTTACCCGCGCCCATTTCTATGATGTAATTTTGTGTGGTTGAGAATTCAAATTTCTTGAGGCGTGACTTAACCGTAGCCCCGGTCTTGGTAGCCGCGACGTAACGAGATCCCGCCCGTCTAGCGATTCCGCCTTCTGGGAGAGCTATAAAATTTTCTAGTGTTTCGACGCCCGATGGGTACTTATTGAAATCGACTCTAGCCGCAAGTCGGGGAGTCAATTCCCCAGTGTTCATCGAAGGTGTTATAGGATGAACTTTTGGCATTATCTAAATCCATTTCGAGAGTTCGCCCAGTTGCCTCTAGGGCGTGGTTCTGGGAATGACCCCATGGCGTCTAAGGATTTTGCATGAGCCAGATCTTTCGTGGCCCGCTTGGAGAGTTGGTCTTCGAGTACGTTCGAATTTGCTACTGTGATGGCGAGATCCCGTGCCAGTGCAGAGGATAAAGCCCTGCGAAAAGCGGCAGTCATCAGATTTGGGTCAGTTTCTTTATAAGTGTACACAATGTATACGCTAGTACAGTCTGTAGAAATTACGTTTTGCGACCCTATTTGTTCGTGTCGGTAATCAATTTCACCGACACCCCCATCATTATCATGGACGGAAATGGTGAATAACCAATCGGATGGAAGGGTGAAGGCGTTGTCGTAACCAAACGCGGGAGATGAGGCAGATTGAGCCAGTTGTACCCGTTTGGTCGCAAAATTCCACGGGAATTCCAAAAGGTGATCCCGCGTTTCTTCATATAGATCTTGGACTGCGTTGGCATTAGGAACCCCCTGTGTCAGAGATGTAATGCGTGTACCGCCAACCAGCCGCAAGGCCATGTTAGCTATATCAGTTTCACTAGGCATATATAATGTCCTTATACAACTACTGGAATCGGTCTGTCCCCACGCGAGATGGCGTGTGCTTCCGCCTTATTGTCAGTGAAGTAAACTTGTTTCCCGTCATCAAGAACCGCATAGCCCCGTTTGCCAAGATTCCATTCCACTTTACCGTTGCCTTTAATAAATTCTGGGTCTGGCTGGTGTTCTGTTTTATTATCCTCTGTAACCTTTGGCGTACCGAAGGTTAAAATCTTGTTTTTGAGAGGGAAAAAGTCTACCACCCAACCTAATTTGGTATCCTCAACGTGTAAGACAATGCCTTCACACATCTCAGTAATACGTTGTGACTTGTTGTTGATTCTCAGCATCCGGATAGTATCACCCGCCATAAGGTTACCGCCAATGGAGTTGAAGAATCCTTCTTCAAAACAGACTTTTATATCATGCTGGTCACATATGTAATTCCACACTTTGCCAAAATTGCCGTCTTCCGGTTTATTCAGCTTATTTGCCTTCGCTTTCATAGCTTCTCCTGTAGGTAAAAAAGTAAGGGGGCCGAAGCCCCCATACCGTTAATCTGAATCCGCATAAGAGGCGTTCAGAACATTATCAGATATATCGACCACGCCAGCAGATGTGACAGCATTAACTATATGCAAGCCCATCCCGGCTATTGTACCGGTGCGGACAGCAGTTGTCCAATCAACGGTATAGATTAAGT
>Ga0098061_1001107_pt1 | contig 13053 bp, 24 predicted proteins | sample 22_taG_FD_92579 | JGI IMG/M metagenome (GOLD analysis project Ga0098061, IMG submission 92579) | Marine viral communities from the Subarctic Pacific Ocean - 22_ETSP_OMZ_AT15343 metaG | ecosystem: Environmental > Aquatic > Marine > Oceanic | place: Subarctic Pacific Ocean | collected 2015-01-20 | reverse complement strand
TGCTGCCACTTGTCTCTCTCCCCTACGACGTAATCCAGTGGGGTCACTTCCATCTTTGCCGTCTCGGCAGTAGAGCTGTCTTCTTCTTCTTCTGGCGGGGGTGCATCGTCGAGCTTTTCACGAGCATTGCGAGCTGCTCTCTCTGCTCTGTCCACGTCTATCTGCTGTCGTACATTCTCACACCAGGAGACCAGTATCCGACCCTTAGCCTGATCCTCCGGCATCCACTCGGATGTTAACTCTCTACCGGAGGGCAGAGTTGTCCGCCACTGGACCTTCTTCCCGTCCGTCTCTACTCTGGTCATAGAGAGAATTTCCGAATCTCCTAAATCCCTTCCTTCCGGCTTTGTGTTCCCCCAACCCCGATTCGTCAGCATAGTTATCTCCTCCTCATACCGTGGTGTCTTTCCGCGCCGGCTTGTCGCAGAAGCGTTCACGAGGGTAGAATCCACAGTCCTGACAGTGGTACTGCTTGTACTGCAGGGCAGTGTTTCGTTTATAGCCTTTGAATCTGAGATTCGTGCTGCCACAACGGCAGCGCAACTTAGGCTCACCATCCACGTATTCCGGCTCCATCCAGTGGGCTACATTGATCGTCGTCTTGATCCACGGAGTAAGCTCTTCGTACAGCTCCTCCAGCATCTTGATGTCCCCGATGTTATACCGGCGCATCAGTGCCTGGTCCTGTGGTTCCCCTCGCATACACCCGGTCCATAGAGGCATCCCCTTGTGGTCCACCTTGACCCTGAGCCCCAGCTGTTCGCAGATAAAGTTCATGCTTTTCGACATGAACCGGAACTGCTTAGCTGTGGTGTAGAGGTCAATGTGCTGCGTTGGTGATGGGGGCCCTAGCCTCATGAGCAGGAAATCCCTATTCAGCACCGGGATGTCGTAGTTATTACCGTTGTAATGTACGACAGCGTCTGCCCTATCCAGCAGGTCCCACGCGGCTTGCACCATCTCCTCGTGAGTGTGAGTCCACAAGGAATAGAACATCACCTTCTTCTGGTGCTGCCACTTGGCAGCAAAGCACAGAGTATACCCCGGCTCCTCTATCTGGCTGACGGGAACATACCGTGTCTTTAGGTCCCAGATATAAGCCTTTGCAGGAGCAGACTCGATATCAATCTCAAGAACCCAGGGTCCTTTATGTTTAGCCACGGGTCGTAGCTACTACTGTCTTGTCTTTGACCTCCCTCGCCAGTCGATCTGCGATGGCCGAGTCGATTACTGCTTGAGCAGACTTCTCTGAGTCATAATTGCAGGTAGTGAGAGACACCCAGCGGGTGCTGCCCCCCGCACCTTCCCTCTGAGGGATAAAACATTTATTTCCGTCACCGTAAGTGACCTGTATTACTCGATAGTTAATCATACTGTAATGGTCCTAGAATTTGAAGTGAACTAATCAGTTTATCCTCTACCCCTTGAGAAATTTCATCAATCTCGCTCAGCTCGAGTATGGTGTCGAGTAATGCCTCGACAAGGAACTTACGTTCATTTTCCGTAAGAATGCGCACCAGATTCCTTCCTGTCTCTATCGTCTATTAGTGTGTCGTGTATCTGCGCATCTAGCATAACGGCACAGCACGCCCGGATGTGATACAGATGGTTAAGTCCTGAATCGGGGTCAGCATCTTCCCCGTCGTAGAAATAGGACATGAAGTGCCGAAGAATAGCAGCCTCGTAGGTACTAGCTTTAATCGGATCGACTCTCCAGTTTCGTTCCCCGTACTTGTCAGCCCCATGAGCGTGAACTGCGGCATCTCCCCGGAGGACGGACCCCACCAGATACTCCATGCGAGGCTTCCTGTCCTTGAGTGCCCGGACGTATTTAGGGTTCTCAAGTAACCCCTCGTCCGAGGCATTCGTGACATCCGACTCCGGCATCTTTCCGAGTACTTCCTCTACCACGGCATCTGCCGCACGTCTCACCCCTCCGGGTGATCTTCCATCCATCATGTAGTGCCTCCGCTTCTTGCTCTGCTGTATTAATATGCATCGAAGAGTACCAGTTATCTTTCAATGCGTACCCCTTAATTTCCGCAATACGTCCTGCTGTCTTCATGACCTTTCCCCTTCGATTTGAAATTGAGTTTTTCTTAGCCCCCGAAAAAGCTAAAATCCTGGCCCTGCCTCCATACTACGCAGGAGCAGGACTTAAAGTATCTGTTGACGTAGTCGGTGTATCGGGACTTTCCTTTGGTGATCCACCCGTTGTTTTGGAATACAAAAACAAGATTAATGTCCGGGTTGCTCCGTACAAAACTACGCGATAGGTTTCGCTTAGCAGGCTTCCAGTAGCCTTTACACTCAAGATAACTTCCCATAGTTCCGGTAGCTCCGGGCCGGTGTAGGTCGCTGACATGTAAGTCCGGGGTATATGTCCTGTCTTGAACAACTTGATCACTCTGGCATTCCAGACAGCGTGCTTTTCTGACGTTAGAGGTGTAAGCAAGGGTATCACCTTCCTCTGCCGAGCATTTTCGCACATCGTAACCCAATAGTCGGAGGTGTTCGTAGACTTGATACTCATATTTAGAATCCCATTGCCTCCCCGTAGGGTCTATAAATCTTCGGTCAGCCATTATGTTGTTATTTCCCCGAGGGCTTTACGGCCCTGTAACGCTCTATAAAGGTCGTCTTAGCCAATGACGGTTCCAGCAAAGGTAGCTTCCACCCCTCTCTCTTAACGAGCTTGAGAGCCTCTACTCTGAGGTTGAGGGGGTCTGACCACCCCTCACCCTTGCTGTGCATCAGGTAATATGCCTCAATGAACAGGGCTAGATAGTCCACCTTCTTACACCCGAGTGTTACAGGGTCAGGTAGATCGTAGTGTGCCCGTAGATGACCTTCCGCTACGCGCTCCGCTCCCCGATAATCCGACAGATGAGGCTTCCACGGGGCAGCCATGTCGGAGATGACAGACTCATGAGCATCGTGCATGAGTGCTTCGAAAGGGTCACAGTATCCCAGCTCCTCGGCCAGCATAGAGCACAATATAGAGTGCTCAGCGACACTGTAGAAGTGTCTGCTATGACCAGTGTAGCGGCACTGATTAGCCAGAGAATGCGCAATATCAATAATACTCCATGTATGGTCGCTACCGGGAGCATACGTCGCACCACTGAATAATTCGATGTGCCCATCTGTCTCCTCAAATGGCATCGTCATTCCACCCTGATTGCATTATCTGTTCGTTCTCTTCCGATCTCTGCATCAGCTCCGCTTGGAGTAAAGCCATAAGGGCGAAGATGTCCTTCGTAGTCATAAGAGGTATCAGCGGCTCCGCTGTGGTCATGACTGTATCGGGGTCCATATATCGTCTCTCCTCTGTTGCATGTAAACTAGCTGCGCGTTTTCGAGCGCAGCTGCTTCCGGCGAAAGGCCATGATCGTTCTTGTCGGGGAACTGTTTGATGTTCTTTTCGTACTCATCGCAGATTCGTTCCCAGATGTACTCTCTGTAGCAGACGCTGGGAATTGGCTTCTCCTTTCTCGTACAGAGGGACTGCCACTCGTCAAACCACTGATCAACCATTTTGTGCCACTCGTCAAACCACTGATCAACCATTTTGGTAGCTTTCGCGTTGCCAATGCGATAGCACCCCTTGATATTGTCTGTAGCATCTCCCGAAAGGATTTGAGCATAGAAGAAAAGCTCGCCATCCAGCTGGTCAACGTCGTAAAAAACGTGCTTCTTATAGTCATAGTGCCACCCAGGAATTTGGTCCAAGTCTTTATCGATCGTGGCTATAACATACTCGTCCGGGGGGTTACGCCACAGCTCCCAGGCACGGATGCTGACTTCATCATCAGCTTCTATGCCCTCAATAATCTGCGCTCCCCACTCTTCTACGAAGTAATCCCGTACAGCCTGATAGTGTACGGGCTTCTCTGTCTTGTCTCGATTGCCTTTGTATTTCGCAATCGTGGCGAGTTCTTCCCTGAAATTCCCTTTCCCCGTGAGGTAGAACTCTGGCTCAATGTCCGTCATAAACTTAGTGCGAATCGATGTCAAGGCATGGGTGAGAGTTGTCTTGGCGCACTGTCTGGCGTGACTCTCGTCCTCTACCTCGAGTTCTTTGTGGGTCTCATAACTCACCATAGCCTCATCATTGTTCTTGATCCACTGATTCTTATCGGTGCCATCCTTAAAGGCTACTTGGTGCATCTCTCCCTGCATGTCTTCGTAGACAAGGCTATAGCTATACTTCTGAGAAGCAAAAGCACTCATGTACACTGCAGGGTCTAGGTCAAAGAATATTTTCATGTACAGCCACTCCCCTTCTTAGGTCTCACTGGGCCAGTGTGATTACAAAGTTCTGAGAAGGGGCGAAGGTTGCTTGATATGACAGAGCCTTCTTTAATCCAACTCCAGGAACCCCAGCCACTCACTCAGTTACGTCCTTGCCCTTTGGATGGCGCTGATGACCTAGAAGCGGAGATTGCGACACGGAACTCAGCCTGCCCAATGCATCCTCGAACGCTGCTTCCGGGTCCTCCGGGGAACGTATCACCTTCCCCTGATAGTCGGCAAGGTCTTGCGTCAAGTTGTCCGCAACTTCACATGCCGTATGGAAGACATTGATCTCCCCCTCGACTACCCACGTAGCCTTGTTACGTATCAGGTAGCCAGTGACCCCTTCCCACTCACCGATACGGAAGAGACCGACCTCCACCTGATAGGCTTCGGTCTCGTACAGGGGCTCCTCGTCCTCGAACTCATCACCAGTGTATTGGTCGATCATATTGCTTCATCCTCAAAGTCTTCACCGACTTCCTCGCCTTCATCGTTAGGAAGCTGTCCATCAGCTCCAGTGTCGATTTCTCCAGCGTCTGCAACCGTCTCAAAAAGCCGAAAGGTTTCCAGATCGTTGTAGAACTGAACTGTCTGCTTATCCACAGCTGCGGTGATTTCCTCGAAGCGTGCAGCAGTGCCTGCCTTAGTGGTTGCCCCGGTCATCGGGAGGGCCTTATGCTCAAGCAGAAGTCCTACCAGCTCAATCGCCGCGGTACGGCTATTCTGGTAATGAATATTCTGCTGTGTGCTCCCCACAGCGGAGGTACCTGCAGCTGCCGGCGCAGTACTCGTCGGTGCCGCCTGCTGCTCCGGGGCATCCTTGACCTTGCGTGCAGAGCCTTTGACGACATTCTTGTACTGACCGTCTGCCTCCCACTCGAAGCGCAAGTAGTCACCCTCTACGCACTTAGGTGCGACACTAACGTCATTGCGGAAGCCCAAGCCAAACCAGCCAAGCTCCTCCCCGTCCGCGTCAGCCACAAGGATATTATCCAGAGCCCACGCACCACGGTTACCCGAACCCTCACGGGTAACCATCTTTTTGATAAACCCTTCTGCGGTGTTACTCACTCAACTCTCTCCTCTATACCATCGTAATAAATGTTGTAACTCTCTTCCTTCCCCTCGGTCCAGTACTCCCCTACGTTAATTCCCACACCGAGAGGAACAAAATCAAACTTGATGCCGTAAACCTCTTCTAAGTACTCATACACATCAGCAGTGAATGCCTGCTTCGCAATACGCTTAAAGTCATCGATACTGGAAGGGTGTAGCTCGCATATGATGCTATCATGGATCGTGTTCACGAGCCTGATACGGTCAGCTAGCCCCTCACTCATCACCCTGTGCCAAAAGAACACTACGGCGATCGGAATAATCTCTGCTGTAGCCAGAGCCTGAACCGGGTAGTTGAACACTGACGACTTAACATTCAACACATGGTCCTTACCCCGCCTTACCATCCTAGACTTCGGCCAGTAGTACCTTAACCCCCACGGGGTAACCAATCGCTTCGTATTAAGCACTTCCTCACACCAGACCTTCTGCGCCCTAGCTAGATCAGGATACGCTTTACGGAACTCTGCAGCGTACTTCTTCTGCTTACTTGTACGTCCTTCTCCGCCGTATAGCGGCCGGAAGGTCCATGGCTTAGATGCTGTTCTGCGACCCTTCCACACCTGGGGCTTCGCCTTCACCATCTCCGCCACGTCCGCGTCGCCCATATCAAACTGAACCTTAGTGCTCAGTTCGTGAACGTCTCCTCCCTCTACGATCAGCTTTCGGGCTGCCTCATCCTTCCCTAGATGAGCAGCAACCCGAAACTCAAGCTGACTTCCATCAGCTTCGGCCATCAGCCACCCCTCGTTCCTCGCCTTGAATAGTGGTTTGAACACTCTCGGCAGATTCTGGAACTGTACAGTTTTGGGTTTATCAAACATGCTAAACAGTGTCGGTATCCCGGAGGACGACAGACGATGTGTCGCTGTCCGAGTTTGATTAAACACTGCTTTGAATGTCCCGTCTTGTTCATCGACAACCCCTTTAAAAAATTCGAGGTTTTTGGACAACGCGGAAGCAACTTTACCGATTTCCTTCCGCAAGATTATAAACTCTTTCTGCTCCTTTGTCTTCGCTTTCAATTTCGCCAGAGTGTCCTGATCCGTCTTCGGCCTGCCGCTGGCAGTCCTGATCGGCTCCCCACTACGCTTACGGAACTCGAGGAACCCGAGGGTGCCATAAATGTAGTCAGCCACCTGCGGACCGCTCCTCCAGTTAATCCCCCCTGTCAATTGCTCAAGCTGGTGATTCAGCTGGTTGATCTGAATCGAATAGTCTTCGTACTCTCTGCCCACCCTGGATCCACACAAATGCATTCCCGTGAACTCCAGTGCGCTCAGTACGGGGGTAAGCAAGCCCCTCGTAAAGAGTACTGGGAGTCGTCCAGTGCGCGACAAGTGTTCCCTCTGATCCAGAAACAACTTCTCTGTAGACACCACGTCCTGCTCGCACCTCCCCTGCAGCCACGGGCGAGGTATGCTCACCGGATTGATCCCGTTCGAGATCATCGTATCCACTACCGGGTCCTTGATCGGCCATCCTCGTCTCCTGCAGCACATGTCGAGGGAGGTGCTCATCGGGCGCATCCCCTTGTCGTCACCCGCTGCCTTGTTCCCCAGAAGCACATACTCCGCAATCTTCGTATCGAACACGACAACTGCAGTGAGGTCTAGCCCACAACGCTTTAGCCACATCAGCTCGTATTTCGCATTGTGTGCCACGAGGAAGTCAGCCTTCTCGATAGCCTCTACCAACCCTCCCCATCCGTACTCATCGCTCCAGCGGCTTCTGAGGCGGCCTGAAGGGCCCTCTCGCCAGCTACCCAGCAACAAGCCGTTGTCCTCATGGACCGCGGAGCCGTAGTCTCCGTGGCTCGTATCCGTCTCCCAATCCAGCACAACATAGTTGTCGCTAAAGTAGATGTCCGGGTCACGCTGTTCAAGAAAGTTTGGCAGCAAAATCAATCCCCTTCATATATAATATGCCAGAAAGTCTCAGTTTTGTCACCTAAGGGATACGAATGCCGGCATCCTCCAGGGCCCCCTGCAGACGGTCAATCTGCTTTTTCTGCTTGGCTTCTCGAGCCAACGCAGCAGTCAGCTGCCGCTTAACCTTAGTCAGCTCACGGCTGTGATCCGCCTCACCCTGCTCTTGGTCTTCCTCGACGGCGATCATCGCGTCAAGAAGCTCTGAGGCATTGTACGGGAGACTCTTATCTGCGAGCTGACCCCACCGTGCGTAAAATTCCTTGCATTCCTCAATTACCTGTCGCGCTCTGCTCACTTGCATTTACTCCTAGCTGTGTCTACGTTAATTAAGAAGCCGTCTCTGCTTCCACCTAGCTTGTTCTTACAGATGCTCACAGCACGGGTGCCCTGCTGCATCATCTCATCGTCTGCCCCGATCGCGATCAGGAGGTCAGCTTGCGCCGGCACTCCCACCCGGCTCGAGTCAACGTCGTCGTACGACATCCAGACCTGCGGCTTTCCGTGCTCCCCTGCGTGGGCTTGCATGATCGAAACTCCGATCAGCTGTCTTCGAAGGAGCAGTGATCTGAACTCCTGCGCCACCTGATCCAATCTTTGCGTAATCCCCAAAGATTTACCACCAGAACTGTGGTGCAAATTGCGAAGCTGATCCACGACGACCACATCGAATCCATCATCACTCTCCTCAATTAGTTGCTCAATCTGCTCGACCGAACCGGGGTCCATGTTCCCGCAGGTGAGGTTATCCACACCTTTGGACCTTGCTCGAGCGATAGACGTGTCTTTATTCTGCCGTGCTTCTTCGGGTGACATTCCAGACAGGTTGCATCGGATACGATCCTTAATGACAATCGCGCTGTCCTCATTAGAAACATATAGCACTCGTTTCCCCTGACGTAGAAACCCACATACCATATTAATAGCAAAGAGTGACTTTCCAATTTCAGTAGGCCCGAAGAGTATAATATGATGTCCTGGGACAGCTCCTCCCCCCGCACGTTTATTGAGAGACAGAGGTAGGACCTTGATTCGGTTTCGCTCATCCAGTGACTCGTCTACCTCGTCCCACGATCCCGCTTCAATCCACGTCGTCTTCCGTAGGTCCTCTGCCTCAAGCAGTCCCAGATAATCAGTAGTAAGCTCCCGTAGGCGAGTGATGTCAGAAGTATCAGAAGCAGCCAGTTCGTTGTGTTTAGCATACCGTTTTACCGCAATAAGTTCAGCCACAGTGTTATCAGGAGATACACTGTCAGGCAGATTATCAAACCAATCCTGCATAGTCTCGCGGTGCTTCTCACCTGCCTGTCGTAGGCCCCTAGCTCTAAGCACCTCGCGATCCACATTTGTACAGCTATCATCACGAGAATACCAATCAGCGACCAGTTTCCACCAGTATCCACCCATCGGGGTGAATTCGTGTTCATCGACAAAAGGGCTGACGCGGTCATAGGCAGCTCGTGAGTCAAGACATGAGGCAATAACAATTCCATCATACATCCTCTTTCACCGCGCATTCCGCTCTTCGGCGGATATCATTTTTACTAACCATAATTACTCCCATGCTAATCTAACCCTAAAATATAGCGAATGTCGTCTGTCTTCTCTTCCTTCAAATCTCTCGCTAGGATTGCCACTCTGGTCTTCGGGAATGCCAGCCCCCACTTCCGCGCAAGTTTGAATGCCTGATCAGTAGCGTCAGCATCCAGCGCAATGATCACCTGCGACGGTTGCCACTGGCTAATCTCCCAAACCTTGTCATTGTTCAAGTGAGTGCCGAGCAGGGCAACTGCATTTACTCCACCCTGCTGTGCGCTGATTGCGCTCAGCTGGTCCTCCACAAGCACAAGGTCTGTAGTCTCCGTACCCGCAGACGGGTACCAGCTCTGTGTCGGCCCCTGTGCGTGCATATAGGTCAAAGCCTTCGCCTGGGACCCACGGGTACCTTTCCGAGGAGATCGTGGCGCACCGGACCACACAGGCTGTCTGAGAATATATCCACGAATACGCTCAAGGCTATCGTAGATCGGGAAGATGTAGCGGTCGTCTGTGGAAGCACGGATCGGTCCCTCCGGGGTCAGCTCAAGATCAAACCGCTTACGGAAGTAGTCGAGGTCTTCCTCGGAAAGTCGCTCAACCGCTCCTGTGTACGGGCGTAGGCTCTTCTTACGCCGAGGAGGTTCCACCGACGCAGCGGAGGTCGTACTGTAACCCTTCACGGGGCACGATGCCTTGAAGCAATTCCATACGACAGAGTGACGCAAGCGTGTTACAGAGAAGGTGCTATCACCGCACTCTGGACACGCGCTGCGTAGGGACTCATTTACAGGTAGGTGCTCAGCTAGTAATCTTGCTTCCAGTTCCACTGACAAAAGAATACACTCCCTAAGAAAATTAGATATCTATTCTGCAGACTCTTCTAAGAGAGTCTGCGAACTAGTCTTACATTTCTACTAGCTACACTAGTAATATGCCAAGATTTCCCAATTTTGTCACATGAATTCCTGTTGTATTTTCGCTACAGCAGAGTGCCAAAGGCGGTTAACGTGCTGTTTTGAAAAGGATAAACGCTCTCCAATCTTTTCAAAAGATTCATCCTTAAAGACGTGGTTTATCACCACTAACCGCTCAGGGTCAGTGAGCCAGATCAGCATATGCTCAACATCGCTCGAAGCCTCCAGATACTCATGGGTGGACATATCCAGAAGCTCCTCCACACCGTCCTTGTCGAGCAGTTCGTTGATGTCCACGAAGCTCTCTTGCTCCTTCTCGAGGAGCCTGAGCATATCCCTGCGGATGTACTTCACAGCCCAAGTCCTGCGTGAGCACTTGCCCTCCGGGCGGTGGGTGCTCAATGACTCAAGGGCAGCCTTCCTCCCCTCCTGCAGGAGATCGTCCCTCAGATCGGGTCTCGAGTGCTTCAGCTTGCGCTCAACCCACAGGACGGTGCCCTCAAGCTCTTCCATGTACCGATTATGCTCAACCATACACAATCTCCCCAAAACACAGCAGCTGAAAGAAGATGTCCCCAGTCTCTGCATCGTCCTGCTCCATCAGGAACAGCTCGAACTGCTCCGGGAACTCGGTAGCCAGCCTTTTAAGAGCCACTGGCACTTGCGATCCCACACGGGTCACCTCATCGTCATGGCGTACGGAGAACGCAGTCCACCCGGAGGCGATGGCTTCGGCAGCATACTTCGCCCCCTGCGGCCACTCGTCTACCTCGAGATAATCGCACCAGTAAGTACTGCCACCTTCGAGGGCACTTGTAAGTAGATCAGCAATACGCTCCCTCTTGATATCAAAAGGGACGTTAACCGTCAAGACTCTGTCAGGGTCATACTTGTTCATCGAAATACTCCCGCAAGTTCATACCAATTTCCCAAATCTGATGGATGATTCCATCAAGCTCCGGGTCAACATTCTCCGGGTACAGCCGCTTGGTGCCGTCCTCAGCAATGTAATCAGGAACCATGTCCGAATCACCCTCCATCGCATCCTCAGCAGCGTCGTAGAGGTCCATGAACAGGCTGCGGAGACATTGCTCAGCATCGTCCAGCTTCTCAATCGCGCCGCGGACAATCTTTCGATTCGGAAAGCTCTCAGCCTCCATCTCGTCCAGCTGCTCGTTGGTCCGAGCCTCGAGTCGATCGATAACAAGGGCTACCTGCCTCCCCTCTTTTGCTTGCACCTTAATGTGCCGTCCTCTGATAGTTACTGTCGCCATATCACTCACCACTCAATAATGTAGTACGGTACATCTCTTTGCGTACCGTTGTTTGGATACTGCCCATTCCTCCAGACCCCTGGAAGTCCCAGCTGTCGTTGTCTCTCGAGGTACCGCTCAACAAGCTCAGGATCACGGCTTGTCGGTACTCCGGGCTTCGCATGGCACTTATCGTAAAACCCGTCGTACTGGTACCGCTTGGTGCCCCTCACAGGGTTAAGCTTCTGCTCAGCCTCCATACGCTCTTTGCTAAGCATCACAATCGATCGTCCATCCCGAATAGAACTCCCCCACCACCCTGTCAAGGTAATGATACATCATGTCCCCTGACTCCTTCAGCGGCTCCGCCCTAAGCGGCCCGTGAGTTTTCTGGTAGTCACTTAGACTTAGCTCCCCGAGAAGCTCGTGAAGGAACTTAACCTCATCGTAGTTGAGTACGACCTCTCTCTCTTTAACTTGATGCCGCATATCTATAATTCTCCCCGTTCACATGAATACTGCGCACCGTGTCAAAGTTAACTGACCGAATGCCCTCAGCCTGTACATCCCACACAGGCATCAGATGAGGATTGTTAGCCTTCCGCACCTCGGTGCGCTTCTTGGCTTCCTCGCTAGCCTCATCACCCTTGATCTCAAATTTCAGCTTCGCCGGCTGGATAATCATCTTCCGCAGCGTGCCGTCCTTCTTCTTGAACTCGACGTAACAGAACCGTCCCTTAGCTGACTCAATCAGCTCTCGCATTTTACCGTAGTCTCTAGTCATCACTAATTCCCCTGCTTATACGCCCTGTAGTAGAAAATATCGACTCCGCCATCTGCTTCTACCCACAGATCTCCGTCGATGTCTCTAGCCAATTCGAGGGCCTCTTCTTCGCTATTGGCCTCCACCTCTACGGTGAAGCACTGAGTATAGCTGCCGTGTACGCTGTACTTACTACTCGGTGTCATAATCTTCCTCCACGTCGGCAATCGCCCCGCTAATCTGTCTTACGGATTCTACCACAATCCCCCGTGCGTTGTCCAGACCCGGACAAACATGCTCAGGGTCAAACATGAGCCCATGACGCTCCTCGGCATCCCACACCGCATCCTTGATCGTCTCCACTATGACATCTTCCGCTTCACGCAGGTCATGCTCAATCCGCGTGAGAATCTCCAGCACCTCATTAATCATCAGTATCCTCCTGAATCGGTGAAACTTCCGTCCTCGTCAAAACGTACCTCGGACACGATGTGTGCGTGCCCGTCCTCGAATGCCTCCAGTGCGAGGTCCCGGCTGTGGTTTCCGGGCAGCTCGTCAGGGCGGCACAGTGACACATAGCAAGGCCCATCGGCCCAGCTGTAAATCGAATCACGCTCCCGCTCGAAAGCGATCAGCGTCAGCCCGGTGCGGGTCGCGCTGTGCGTGTACTGGACGCAGTCGCAGTCACGGCCAGACTCGACGATGCCGGTCACACCATTGACCGTGCAATCGCTCAGCTCTGCCGCAAGCGCGGCACGCTCAGCCAGACGGTCACCTGTCGGCTGGACGTAGCGGTGGAAGTCACCATTCGAGCGCATCACCTTGCGGAGCTGCTCATACTGGTCCCTTGGTGTGTGGCGCGGAAGCCACCCGATGTCGAAAGTCATTAGAAGCGCCACCTCTTGAAAAAGTCCTGATTACTACGGTGAACACGGACAGCGGCATCGAGCACTCGCTTCCGCTCAGCTCCCTGAACCTCGTTGTTCAGCTTTCGCCCGATGTACGAGCGCACACCCCTGTCGGATGTGGTCACATGAGTCCGACCGACCAGCCACCCGACCATGCCTTCGAGCTGCTCGTCTGTCATGTCCTCAATCTTCAGTTCATCCTTTGCCATCACCACCACCTCAATCTTAATTTCTCAGTGTGCCAATTATCTCAAAAACCGGGGATCATGTCAACAGCCTCTCTAGTCGCGCTGCTCGTTGATTATGTAGCTTGCGCCCTATATTGATGATTCG
>Ga0098061_1001106_pt1 | contig 13055 bp, 20 predicted proteins | sample 22_taG_FD_92579 | JGI IMG/M metagenome (GOLD analysis project Ga0098061, IMG submission 92579) | Marine viral communities from the Subarctic Pacific Ocean - 22_ETSP_OMZ_AT15343 metaG | ecosystem: Environmental > Aquatic > Marine > Oceanic | place: Subarctic Pacific Ocean | collected 2015-01-20 | reverse complement strand
GTTTGATGCCTGCCTATTTGATTTATGCTGTGTTCTAAAAGCTTTTGGCTCATAAAATTGCATATCTACATCGGTGTACCTTCTACTAATTTCGTTATAGCTCCAGGTTCTATGCCTGTGATGCTGCGACCTTATAAAGAGGGGTACTGTAAACTTGAAAGTAACTATATTATGTTCAAGAGTTGAAGTATGTTTATGTTCAATTAAGTACTTAATAAGCTTATGATCTTTTGGAGATAGCTCATCTTTTTCTACACCGAAACTTACTCGAGCAGCATTAACAATTCTGAGGTCATCCCCCATATGGTCAACATATTCTACTTTGCCGATTTGATCATGGTATAGGTATATAGTATTATTTTTCACTTTCAGCATCTGGTGGAGGTGGCTGTTGTTCTGCTGCGGGAGGCATAATTACTTTAAGTTGCTCTAAAACCCCATTGGCGTCAGCAAGTTCTTCAAGCCATTTTGCACATTCGGCAATTTGATCTGTGTGATGCGCTTTGTTTAATAGGAGTGTTAAGGCAGCTGCTGCCTTTTCCCTCTTTGCTAGATACTCTTGTGTTAGATATTTTAGAATGGTTTCGCCTGTTGCGTTATCGCTCATGTGTTATTTCCTTTATGAAAAAATTAATTAGAAGAAATTTTAGACGTATTCGTCTAAATCGTAGTAAAAAGCTACGTAAAAAACAGCTTTTGGTCAAGTTAAAAAACTGGTCTTTACGTGTTCGTACTCGAGATAGTTTTCGATGTTTAGCTTGTGGAAGTAGTAAAAATACTCATGCTCATCATTTAATATCAAAATATTACCATCCCAAATTTGCTCTTGTTATTACTAACGGATTGACTCTTTGTAAGAGGTGTCATCTTGGTAAGGGTGGTGTTCATAAAATGAAGACGCCCCCAAGAAATGTTGTTGTTGAGTCACTAAGAGAAATTTATAGAGATGGTGATATTAAGAAGGCTAGGGCATTTCTACAGCGAGTATTATAGTTTGTTTTTCCATATTTCAGAAAAACGTAGACCTAAATAGATTACTGCTCCACATACTATCCCATTAATAACTATTGAGGTATCTTCAAAGAAGATACCTATTCCCATAATTCCAACGTTTAGTCCTATTGCTGCCCAAGCCAAATATCTCATTACTAGACTAATGATATAAATGCAGGATTTGCAATTGGCTCTTCTTTTTCTTCTTCTGTTACTTCTTCTACGGTAGTATAGTCTTGAGTGTTTAATACTTTGAATTCCGTACTATCTGGAGAGTTATTGTAGTGTTTTTCAACGATATCAAAGTTGGCGTCGATTCGCATCGCTCGCTCGATGGCGTCTTGTTGTACCATTGGGAAATATAGAGTACCGCCAGTATTTTTTTGCCATTTTATATCGTTTAGCCGGTTTACTAAAGCTGCCATAACTGGATGCTGTGGATAACAGCAGTGGTTTATCATGAGATAGCTATCAAAATACAACTCAAGCTCAATAGTTTTTTCCTTGTTAGAAACTTCAATAAGTACTGTGAAAAAATTCTCATCAGGAGTTCTAAAGTCTGAAGTAAAGTGCATTTTCAGAACTTTAGTTTGATTATTAGCTAATTGAAAAAAGCTTTTCTTTGGATAGATTGGACGTTTTCGGTCTGGATTTTTAACAGACCAGAGAGAATCCCAGATAAGCTTTTTGTTGAGCCCAGGTACGTCATCATAGATGTCGCTGAAAAACTCTTGAAATTTATTATGATAGTTATAATTTCTGGTGCCTTTTGGTCTGTTGTTTTCTAAATGTCGATATACTGCTTTAGCATTAACATAGTTTACAGCGGTATATAGATTATATGCACTAAGTAGGTCTTTCTTGACCTTTGTCCAGTTTTGAGCTGGTACTTTAATAGTACTGTGATGTTTATAAATCATTTATTTTCCTTGTTTTTAATTTTTTTGATTGTTTCTTTACCATACTTAGCTTCTAATAAATCTCCAATTGTTCGTATTTCAGAATCTCTTGTACCATCTTCTCGAAAAAGCCATACTTCTTCGTCCCATGCTAAAATAAAAAGATCATAGGGTGAGAAAATCTTATATTTCTTTTCTTTTCTTTTGCCTGGATAACGCTGAGCTATCAGTTCAGTTCCAATATAGAAGTCAGTTATTGCGCTCATGATCTCGGTGGAAGTTCTTCTTCTACCTTTTTACCAGCTTTATATGCGTTGTACAAGAGGTTATAGATGGCGTCGATACTCCGTCCTGCACTCTTCACTTTGCAGTTCTCACACCGTGGATCTGAGGTCAGTGCGGCTGGTCTGTGAGGAGATGCCATCATATTCTTATGCATAGCTTCAGCTATTTTTCGCCAGGGTTTCTCTTGATGTTGATTTGATTTTAGTATGTTGTTGATATCACTAATGATTTCTACCACTAACGGCGGGTAGATGTCTTGTTCAAAAAGATCACTATTCGTTCGTTGGTAATATTCAATCAGATTTTGGATTTCTTTTAGTTTTTGTTCTGTCATTTTTTCTTTCTATTCCCATCTTGGGGGATTATCGGGACATTTAAACTTTTTAAAAAGTACTTTTAATGGCATAAAACATTTACAAATTTTGCATTGTTTTGTGAACTTTATGTAGTTTAGACAGCTATGACAAGTTCTAATACGATATTCTGCCATTTTTTGTTTTTCTTTTTTTTCAGTCATTTAGCTTCCTTATAAAAAAGGGGGGAGAGCAAGCAGCCAAAGCTACCTACTCTCCCCTTGCGCAAAAGGTTGTTGAATGTAGCCTTTTACAAGACTACACAGGAATAGCGTTCTTGGTCAATGACTCTGCGCATCATGGAAACTGGAGTGATTGCTCCCTCCTCCAAGATTTGCTTCATGATTGACGGGCTAAACCCTGAGACTAGTGCAGTTCCTCTTTCGTCGAACTTCACTGGAGAATTATCAGATCGAGCACTTACGTTCCAGAACACAACTTTGGGAAGCTGATATCCGGAAGCGCGGTACTGAGACCTGATTGCACTCATGTTTGTCATGTCTACTTGGCCTTTTACAGCCTGGTTGAATTCCATGTCTGAAATGATCAAGATCGTAGTCGGCATGTCGCTCTGAGCAACTCCATCTCGCTGAGCCGAGTACAGAATTGTAGAGAAAGCTGCTTGGAGGTTAGTGTCGTAACCCCAGTCAGCACTAGCCATACACTTTATACGAGCTGCTAGATCATTTCCTCGCACTTTCTGCAGCTTGGGTTTTGCATCGAACGTAAGAAAGTAGTCCTTGTAAGGCCCTTCTGTACGTTCTGCTATGTAAAGTCCCAAGGAAACAGAAATATCAATAGGCATCAGTTTGCTATCTGAGCTAAACTGACTGTACATACTCCCAGACGTATCTACGATAGGCATCAGCCTTTCGGAGTTACCCTGTAGATAGTTGGGAAGTGCGTTCCACTGAGAGTTCAGCAGATACTTTTCATCAGCAGAGGAATTCTCGTAGCGGTCCAGTAAGGGAATGACCAGATCGTGTGGGTACAGAGCACCCGCATTGACCTTTTCTTTCCCACTTTTCACATTATCCAGGAATTCTTTCCATTGCTCCGGAGAGTGCTTTTCGAACGCTTTACGGTAATTCTTCATTGCCACTGAGGGCACCGCAGAATAACGTACAGAGTCCCAATTCTGGGAACACATCTGAGTCTCCACAACCTGAGTAAGGCTGCTAAGGAGCCTCCTGTACTCTCTGGGAGAGAGTGACATGTGCTTCTGGATCTTCTGAGCAATTGCCTTCTTGGCGCTCTTTTCCCGAGGCATCCATTTGGCGCACAGACCGTCCTCAGTACGGAGGGACCGCTGGATCAGATCCAGTGTTGGCTTCTCCAACCTTGTGCCGAACAGGCCGAACAAGTCGTCCCATCTGCCAAAGTAGGGAATCAGCGGGAGATTTTGCTCTACGAGCTGTTGAGTACTGGTATTCCTTGCCAAAGCTGAGAGGATAGTACGAAAAGTACGTCGTTCTCCTTGACCTGAACGGATATCTCGGCTGTAGAACAGAATCTTGAGAGTATCCAAGGGATTCTCTCCAAGAGCCTTGTAGAAAGACTTGAGGATCACATCTTCGTTTTTGCCTCGTAAAGCTCCGACCTGAAAGAAGAAGTCAACTACTGAACTATCAGAAGTTGAATGAGTGAGTGCATTGTTCTCGGTACGAGTATCGAGAGTCTGCATGCTTTGAATTAATTGGTTCATCATTTCGTACCTCCTGGATACGGGTTAGTTGTTGCTGAATGTATCCGAAATAATAGAGATTAAATGGGAAGGTTGCATACCATGCCTTCCCGGTCATGTTCTATTAATGTTTCTATGTTTAATAGCCAATAAATAAGGAGGGTAACTTATTAGCATATAGAAATTAAAATAGACTCAGTGGCGATTGAGAGACACTGAGTACTTGTTTTACTTTTAGGTCCAACTAATAGGACCTAATTATAAATGGGTTTTTAGTGAGTTTGCCCACTCACGCCCTGTTTTTGGATATCGATACAGGGATCAATCCTAGTCCTGACATTGCAGTGTCAAGAAGAGAAGAAGTCCAACATCTTTAGCGCGACCCGTCTACGGTTGCTCTTTTCTTATTCTTCAGGACAGTGACGTAAAACCCCTGTACAGCTTTTAGACTACAGATAGTAAGTAGTTAAACTTAAAGGTATCTGCGATTGTCATAGGTACGTGTGTTGAAGCATAAGAAAAGATTCATGATTCGCAGTCTCCATATCAAGTTTCAACTGCGATAGCCATTACGGAACCAATGTTGGTGGTAGACATACGGGTGTATAAATCTGCATCGCAAGGAGATACAGATTAATACTTTTGATTTGCATCAAGGCTTTCCGCAAACCCTTTCCTCGGCAAGGACCCTCTTTGCTGCTCTTAGCACCGAAGATTTTAAGAAAGTGCGGGTGTATAATCTGCACTCATAATGCGACGAGCGCTCTCGTCGTCGCTCCATGTATCGCATAGAGATACAGATTAATACTTTTGATATGCATTTTGCGTTCTGCAATGTCAAGGCTTTCCGCAAACCCTTTCCTTGGCCTAGTACTAAAGCCGAAGATTTTAAGAAAGTGCGGGTGTATAATCTAGGGCGGCCAAACAGGCATATTGCACCAGAACTCTCAGGCTTCTGCAAGGGAGCTGGTAATTACTCCAGCAGTTTCCACCTGTCTACTCTTCTGATCTTTGAAATTTGCTCTCACGAGATTCCTAAGACGAGATTTTTGTAGACGAAGATTATACTTTTGATATGTTCTATATCATGGCTTCCGCAAGCCTCTCGGGGTGCGCACCCCAAGATTAATTAGATTTAGATTTAGCTGCTTCAAGATCAGCTTTTGTGGGGAAAATAAGTTCTCCATTTTCCCAGAGGAAATTAGTACAATCGCCAGTATCAGTAACTTTAACTCGAGTTATTGCTCCCATGACGGCAGCAGGACCTCTTGTTAATCGTACTAGTGCACTGGTGAATTTCTCATCAGCTGGTACGTGTTGAAGTTCAAGGTGTTGACCACCATTTTGGTCCCACCAATAGAGTGAGAACAATTCATCGGGCATTCTTTTTTCCTTTTCTTTGTAAAAAACAGGATGGGAGACATCTTTTTAACCTTCTATGCCTTCCTGGAAGGGTTTTACTTATAGTCGTAGCAACTTTTCATTGGTTTTGTTTGTTTGCTGTGTCCATCCTAGGAGACAAAATGCGGGAAACATTTTATTTTATTCCATAAAATATTTTTAGTTTGCTGTTAGTTTCCCTAAAACAAATAACAGGATACATTATACAGTGGAACTCGAATCCACATCTCCTGATTAACTCATCAGGCGCTTTACCAATTAAGCTAACTTTGCTAATTGTGGTGCATTGTATATAGTTGCTGTTAGTATCCTTAATTAGCTCGCTTTTCAGCGAGCCAATTCTTTATGGATTGTTCGTATAGCGATAGCGTCCTGTTTGCGAATCTGTCGCAAAGAATTCTTCTGACGCCTCAACATTTGTAGACATCCTGAAATAACCAAATAGGTCAAGTTCAGGTTCCTCTGACAAAATATCACATAGGTCCTTATGAACTTCTGTGTATTCAGAGTTATCTACATCAGGAACTGTAAGTTCCACCTCTCTACATGCTTTCACAAGCATTCGATGTTCTTTTGTGAAGCAGAGAGAATTATTTCGACTGAGTTTCCTCAGGTTAACGTGATTTTTAACGTCTGATGACATAAATCCTCCACCACAAAAGGCAGCGCGAGCTGCCTTGCTGGGAAGTGTTCTGTCGGGTTACTTTCTAAAGTATAGAAAATACCAGATTAATGCACAGAATGACGTACCGCCTGTGAGTACAGTTATAGCTGTAAGTAAGATAATTATAGATTCTTGACTCATTTTTTTCCTTTTATTTTAGTGGGCCCACCTGGATTCGAACCTGGGACCGTCCGGTTATGAGCCGGATGCTCTAACCGCTGAGCTATGGGCCCTAAATAGATTAAGTAGCACACTTTAACCGGTATGCTAGCGGTTTTTGAGTGAAGGACTTGCACCTTCCAGCGTACCGCCGTACTATTTGCTTCCAAAGTTAAGAGAATCGAACTCACATAACCACTATGGTTTAACAGGATTTGCACCTGATTACTGCTTCATTTTACTCAAAATGTAGCATACTTTAACCCATATACTAGGGGTGTTTCTTTAGCCTGACTCAACATTAGTCTACCAGGCAGTAGTCTAAGAGCTATTTCTAACTTTTTTAGGGAGGAGTCAGACGGTGTGCACCCGGAGACGACAAGCCTATAAGTAGAAAATATGCGGACTAGTAAAAAACTTAGATTCTTTTGTTTATCGTATACCCTTAACAAGTATAACTCGTCTAAACTTACGACTTATCCCCGATATCGGGCTTAATTCGTCACAGTTGACGATTTGACGTGCCACCCTTTGTGGTCTCAGATGTATAAGTTGGTAGACTTTAACCGTTTATACCAGCAGTCACATAGATTTTTCCATGCTTGATTACCATAGTTTCTGCCATGTTGAGCATGTTTAAACTCGTGGCAAAGAAGTCTGATAATCTCTTCTAGGTCTTGATCCAAGCAAACTTCTGTACGGTAATCATACCTTCCAGTTAAAATTCCATCTTCATTTATACAAAGATGACTTTTTGCTTGCGTATTTAGGTCTAGAAGAAAGCTATCAACTTCCTTATCAAAAAAGATTGTTGTATTAACACCTCTAAGTGCTAGCTCTCTCATAAGGTATAAGATTTTCATTTTTTATTCCTCGATTGTATTTGGGGGAAGCGGTATACTTTAACCGGTATACCAGCGGTTTTGTGACAATATGGCTTTGGCATTATTCAATGGTGAGCCGCCATATTCTTCCTTAAAGTCATATCTATAGAACCATTGAAAGAGGTATAGCCTTAGCTTTAAGTGCATCACTTGCATACTTTAACCGGTATGCTAGCGGTACAGAAATAACGGAACTCATTTAACCGGTTGGTATTTCTGATTTTCTAACTTTCAGCCCACATCCTACTGCTCGTCGGGATTCGAACCTCGCTCAGCCCGCTAGGGTCCATTGTGGTTACAGTAGGCTTACTGAAAGAAAGATTAAAAGGACGGGCCACACGGCAGCTCCCAGATACACACTGGGTATGTTAAAGCATGTAAATAGTGTTTAAGGGATTCCTACAGCTCCATCTATAGCTGAGACTGTATTCCAACCCTAAAGCGGCTTACACCCACTATTCACGTCGCAACCTTATCTTTACCCCGTCGGGTGCCGATTTGGTTCACAGTTACATTACGGTCCTAAATTGTTAAATTGTTATAGTTGGCATACTTTGCCCGGTATGCCAGCGGGTATAAATGCAGTAGTATAGTACTGCTAGCTTCTATACTTAATCAGTCGGAGCCCTATTTAAGCAGTGATGTGGGTCATCACGGTTGACATTAAAGCATTTATATTTATAGTTTGAGAGCTTTCTTTTCTTTCTTGGAAAGAGTTCTCATTCGTGCGGCGTAAACGTTACCCTGACCGTATGCTCTGCTGAGCTCACGCCAGTCCTTTTGAAAATGAACCCGTCTTTGCAACAACTTGTCGTAGTAAGTCATGTCCCAGTGACTGTAAGTGAAAGGGTCTGATCCTGTTTCCAGGTGTACTTCAAACCAGGTACCATCCCTACAGTAGTAGATAATATTCTTATTGTTGGTACGTCTGAGATTTGGAGAGATATTTTCTTTCCATTCTGGACGGCGCGCATTGGGTTTGCGAAGAATGCCACTTTTGTCCACATAAAATGTTATTCCGTTATTCCGGAGCTGGTAGGATCCATAGAGGGGACTACTGTATACCTTCCCATCAATATACTGTGGATTTGTTTCCACAAATCCAAAGAGATGGGTGAAGATGTGCTGTTGTACTGGATTTCTACGGTCCATAAGGTGACAGATGTCAGAATGAATCTTATTCCAAGACCTTCCACAGTTTTTGTGGAGGTATTGAATCAAGGGATTCAAGTACTCATTCAGCTGACGCCTTTCGGGCCGGTGTCGTAGCACTTGTTTGGGTTTCATTGATGAGTGTTTGGGAAGGTCTTCCCATTTTTTCTCTCTGGCGAGTTGTCGGCTTTTCTTAACTTCTGAGTTTTTTTCGCTGGATCCCAGACGTGGACGTGTAACGAGAATTTTGGCGATATCTTCTCTCATTTATTTCTCCTGCCACCAACAAGCCCGGCGCCAGCCGGGCTTTGTGGCAATATACTGTTCCTTTTGATTCTGTTTTCACATTTTTTATCACAAGTTTTGAAACATTCTTTAACTTTAGATGTATCTACTGCCATACATATTTCTCTGCACTCCTTATAACAAATTTTTGTTACAAGGAGGTCAGTGCATCCAGCATGGAATAGCAGTAAGACAATAAGTAAAAGTAGAGCATTTATTTTTTTGCTCATTTAATAACTCCTGTGAGTATTTAGTTTTTATGGAAAGCAGTTATCCATGCCAGGGTAAAGGTAAGGGATGCTATTAGGTAAATTTTTAGTATTAACACTTATCTAAAGCTCGAGCCACATCCACATGTCTTTTTTGCATTGGGATTAATAAACTTAAATCCAGTGTTCATGAGATGTGTAACAAAGTCAATTTTTGTACCTTCAAGGTGGGTTGCTGATATAGGGTCTACAAAGACCTTTAAGCCTCTGATTGTAAAGACAAAATCACTGAAGCGAGGTTTATCTTCGAAGTCCAATATGTACTCAAAGCCTGCGCAGCCTCCGCCGCGCAGGCCTATTCTTAGTCCATGTTCTGGGGACAGACCCTCTTCTTTTATAGCATTGAGAGCTGCACTTGATGCAGCTTCAGTTAGCATAATGGGAAACTCGTCTTTTTCTTCTAATTCTACAACTTCAATTACTTCGCTCATTTCTTTCTCCTTAGTCTGCGTCTCCTAGTATTCTACCTAGGATCCAAGATGTAGCTGTACAATACCCACCCATAACAAGAGCTCCGGTAACCGTTCCTACTGTGTTAAATAGATGGAAGAGTACGAGTGAAAAATCTTGCAGGAGAAAGGCTAGCCCTATTCCTATCCAGAAGCTCATACATACAATGCAGCGTAGGAAATAGCCTATAACTTTTCTAATCTTATTTATCTTGATCTGGTGTGTAACGGCAAACAACTTTCCCTCTTCACACTTATCTGAGCATGGGAATAGTTTTCTTATGGGTTTAGTTACATGTGATTGTGTCAATATCCAAGCTATTCCATATACGCTAAGTGTATAAATAAATAATGTAATATACATATATACCTTTCCTAGTTGGGTAATGAATCTTTAGGAGGCATTATCCAAACAATTCCTCGAGGATCTGGTGGGCCCTCTTCTATAAAGGCATTTTGTATTTCGAGGAATTGCTTCTTAATTGTATTATTTATATTTTCTATGAAAAGAAATTCTATATTTTGTAGATGGTCATAAAACTCTGAATACTCTTCTTTAGTTAAACAAGCAATATCCCAGCGGTGTTTGTATAGGAAGCTTTTTCTCTGCTTAAAGCTTCCTTCTACTATCTCATCAAAAAATTCAGACATCCACGTCATTATAGCTTCCATATTTGGTGCTTTTTCGGAAGTAAGATAATTAGATAATTTCTTTTTCTTTTCGTTGGGAAGTCCTCGTTTGTTTAGATGATTAATTGCTTTTTCAGCTTCTACAGACACAGTTGTTTTTAGTGAAGAAAGATTCTTAGGTCTAAGAATTAGCTGAATTAAACTTTTGAGATATTTAATCATGTTATTCTTTTTATCTGGCATCTTTTGTTTTATTTTTGTTTTTTGCAGCATGGTATTTATATGATTGTTTTGTATCTGAAGAGGGCGTAAGCTTTTGAAGGTCTTCTACAGTTTTTTCTCCAAATATTTCCAAGATCATATTAAGTGTGCGGGGGTGGAGGTTGGCTAGATTTTCTGACCAAGCACCACCACCTGATTTTCTTCCACCCCTATATGTAACATAGAGAATTCGTCTATTTTTATGTTGCTTAACCACAATATGAATCGGAGGAAGAGGTGATTGTGTAAATCGACTATACAAAAATTTCTTTTTTGTCATTAGAGTTTCCTCTGGTTGCATTTTATATTCTTTCATAATTATGGTTCAATTGTTTTAGCTTGTTTTTTAAGCCAAGCTTCTATTTTGAGTACTTTATTTGAATACCTGCGAGCTTGTTTAGATTTTAAGCATCTATAGCCGGCATTATAGCAGGCTAACGCTTTATCTATATTTCTATTTTTACTCCACTTTTTTAAGCTACGAGCACCTGCTAGCAGCGATACTTTTGGAATTTTAAGCTGTTTACAAGTTTCTGGAGCATATTTGGGAAGAACTTGAGTAAGACCACATGCATTTGCTGAGGAAACTGCATTTTTCTTCCATCTAGATTCTACAAAAACAAGTGAAGCTAGAACATATGGATCTATCTTATACTTATTGGCAGCATATATGAGGTTTTTTGATTGATTGCAGGCAAATTTAACTTGTTTCTGAGGTAGACGCGCTATGCCTGCCTGACTTGCGGCAGAGATTACCATGCATAATTTTACAGCTGTTAGCATTGAGATGTTGTTCCTTAATCAAACTCTAAGAAGTCCTTAGGGTTATCTAGCAGAGGAAATATTTCGTCTGCTATCACTTGTATATCGTCTAAATGAATAAGCATTTTTTGTCCCTGATATCGGAACTCGCATAGTTCATTTTGTTTATCGACGAGACATTTGTTGTAGAGGTGTTTGAGAGCCTCCTTGGGGCTCTCGAATGGGCCAGCTACTAGTAGCTGGTCCACTGCGAGAAATATAGCAAGAGGAATTTCTTCGCTCATTACTTCTTGTTCATATAGGTTGCTGACATTGAGTCCCAAATCTCAAACTCTTCACCAGATTGGTCTTGAATACCAACTACAGGTTTAGGTTTCTGCAGATCAGTAGCCCAAGGCAGACCATACTCGCATCCTTTTTCGCATACTCCCTTGTAGGAGTTGCGATGCGCTACATATGGATCTTTTTCCAGACCTGCAGTTATGCGTTCTAGTCGGGTCATATGCGATATATCTGCACTAGCAAAGGTGCCGAGTGTGTTGAGCTTTTGGCAGTCGAGTTTACCAAGACTTGGCTTGTATGCTTCATAGTTGTGGTATCCGGGTGTGTATGGTTCGCTCTCATTCTTATCGTTTTCCATCTTTCTCTCATTCTCCTCGTCCTCGCGCTGTGCGGCAAGTGATTCATAATCATTAATGACAGTTGTTGTTGCATAAACATTATAGGTAGACGTAAGGTCTTCTTTAGCTACTGGAGGTGGATTGATTTCGGTATATCCAGTAGTTGTGGGAGAGCCTGTGGGTTTGCCATTGTAGCTCAATGTGCCTGCTTCGTCTAGGTATACTGGGCGGCTACTGATGTAGCCACTTGGAGCCCCTTTTTCTGTCTGATATGGGATGGCTCCGCACGGGAAAATCCCCTCGACTTTAGCAGGGAGCGACGGCCTTCTTGTAGGGTCCCAGGTTTGAATTTTGCCGGCACTTTTTATTTCGAACTTAGCTTTGTCTATCTCGAACTGGGCAAGCCGCTCTTCATTGATGTATTTATAGGCGATTTCAATGTCCCCCTTTTCTGTCATTGGCTGGGTTTCCATAATTTCCTTAGCGGCAAGCAGTCGGACGCGACGGAGGTGGGGGGGCAGGTGGTCGAGCGGTTTATAAGGTTTATAAGTCATAGATTTTCCTTTTATTAAATTGGATAGTTCGGAAGTTGATAAGGGTATATTAATCGGGTCTACTCTAAGCTCTCTTTTATATGTTCGTTCGTAAATATATTGTGCCCCAGGTGTTAGATTATCTGGTTTAGATGTCATAATTCATTCTACCTGATTTTGAGATGGCAGAACATTGTTTTTTCTTATTTTCTTGATGTTGTCAGAAATCTTTTCTGCAAGAGAGGTTCCTGCATTTGTAGCTGTATCTGTAGCCAAGTGTATGCTAACGCCTATTAGAGCTAAAGATATGGCAATAACCATAAATCCAGCTTTGTGTATTGTTTTTATTTTCATTTTATCTCCATTCTGTTAAGTTTGTGTCTTTTCGTGCTCTTTCTTTAATCTCTTTAGAGATGATCTCTGCCATGTCAAATAGACCTTCGGTGTATGAATTGCCACCTGAGAAGATCATGCTTAAAGAAGCTCTTTCTTCTTTAATCTCTGTAATTTCAACCTGTTGAATTGGCAGTGGAATTTCTCCCGTATCAAGAGATGACTGTGTTTCATCCCAGGTATTCCACATAGCTAATTGGATGGATACGCCGCTTAGTAAAGAATTAATAAGATTGAAAAAGCAGTTACTTATATCTTCAAGTTCTTTTTTATCTAGCTTAGCTAGTATTTCAGAATATTTCTCATAGAGAAAATCGATGTCATCTTGTTTCATTGTGTTCCTTATGTATCTGATGTTATGACTACAAATTGACCACAG